>Ga0181536_10002481_pt1 | contig 20833 bp, 18 predicted proteins | sample PEATcosm2014_Bin_41_FD_121105 | JGI IMG/M metagenome (GOLD analysis project Ga0181536, IMG submission 121105) | Peatland microbial communities from MTU Mesocosm Facility, Houghton, MI, USA - PEATcosm2014_Bin17_60_metaG | ecosystem: Environmental > Terrestrial > Soil > Wetlands > Peat | place...
GGAAGCGACGCTCCTTCCGCACGACAGCTTTCCCGATGACGATCACGCGGTGCTCGAACTGCCACAGCAACCGAGCCTCAACGTGACCGTTTATTCCGACGAGCCGGATCTTCTGCGTCCGACCGTCACGGCGATTCCGCGCGTTCATGCGACATTTCGCCCGGTGACCGATTACCGCGCCGAGGCCAATACCGGCCTGGTGATTCTCGACCGTTTTCGCCCGCCCACGCCGCCGGCCGGCAATGCTATCTGGATCGAGCCGCCGACTGAGGCGTCGCCTGTTCCGGTCCGCGCGAAGATCGAGAACGTATCCTTCGACCACTGGTGCTCCGACAACGCTCTGTGTACCGGCCTGCGCACCAAGGATCTGCACTTAGCTTCCACTTACGTTTTCGAAGCTGCGCCGGACGACATCCGAATCGGGCAGGTCGCCGAGGGCCCGGTGATTGTGGCGCGCGCTGGCAAATACAAGACCGTGGTCTTCGGGTTTCACCCCGCCGTTTCCGATCTGCGTTATGAGTTGGCGACGCCGCTGCTGTTCGGAAATATTCTGCGCTGGATGTCGCCCGAACTGTTCCGCCGCTCGACCGCCGCGGCCGGCAGCGCAGGCATAGTCACCATGGAGTTGGACGCGGACATTCGTCCCGAGGATGTCCGCGTTTTGCAGCAGGACGGAACAGCGTTACCGTTCACTACTCGTGGCCACACGTTACGATTTTTTTCCGGTGCGCCCGGAACTGTACGTGTGCAGGCGGCGGATCGTGAAACGGTCTACTCGCTCACCTTGCCCGAACTGTGGGAGGCGAAGTGGGAGGTTTCACCCGGCGTCAAGCGCGGATTGCCTGGATTCCGTCCAGGCACGGCTCTTTCGCGAGATCTCTGGGAGCTGCTTGCTCTGCTCGGTGGTTTGTGTCTGCTTGCGGAGTGGCTCCTGTTTGGACGCGCCGAGGGCCGCATCCGAAGGTTGAGGGCACGGCTGGCCGTGTTGCGCCCACGCATCAGGAAGGCGTCGTGAAGTCATGAGCTTTGATCGCGCCTGGATTTTGCTCTTCGCCCTTATCCCCGTCGCATGGGCCATCCGCGAATGGGCCGGCACCTTGCGCCGTGGGGCGCTGCTGCTTAAGGCGGGAACATTCCTCGCCATCATTGCCGCCCTTGCCGGGCCACGCCTGGCCTTCTTTGATACCAAGGTGGCAGTCGCCGTTTTGGCTGACACCTCGCGGAGCCTGACCACACAGGATTTGGCGCGCGCTTCCTCGATTGCGACCGAGATTGAGCGTGCGCGCGGCCGGCACTGGACCGAAGTCATCCCGTTTGCCCGATCGGCGCGCAAGCCTGCTCCGCAAGAACGCGGAAAATCCTGGAACCTGCAATACACCGCCGGCGATGCCGGACACGGGACCGATCTGGAAGCCGCCATTCGAGAAGCCATTGGCACGCTGCCGGCCGGAATGATCCGCCGCGTAGCGCTGATTTCAGATGGCAATGAGAATCTCGGCAGTGCGGCCCGCGCCGCTTGGCAGGCGCAGCAACTGGGCATTCCCATCGACACCTTTGCGCTCGCGGGCAGCCCGCCACCGGATCTTCGCGTTGAGTCCGTTGCGCTGCCCTCGCTCGTCTTCAGCGGAGAGCACTTCCCCATCGACGTTACAGTCAATGCCCCGCGCCGCGCGGCCGCCCGCGTTGAAGTGACAGCGGACGGCAAGACGCTCGGCTTGAGTGAGGTGAATCTCGAACCCGGAGTCAATCATTTGCGCGTGCGCACCAGCGTCACCACGACCGGAGCGGTCGATCTGGCGGGCTCCATCAGCGGAACCGGCCTGGGGGAGGCACGCTTCGATCAGGCCGTGACCATCCAGCGGCCCCGCGCGCTGTTACTCTCGAACGACCCTGCCGGTACCGAGGCGCACTTCCAGAAGACGCTCGCATCCAGCCAGTTTGAGGTGCAGCTAGCGTCGCAGATTCCCGACGCTTTCGATGATTACCAGCTCGTGATCTTCAACAACTGGGACGCCGAATCCGTGCCCTTCGCGCGTAAGGAAACGCTCGAAAAGTTCGTGCAGCAAGGCGGCGGCTTGCTCTGGATTGCAGGCGAGCGCAATATCTACGTCGAAAATAAGCGGCTCGACGATCCTCTGGACCGCGTGCTCCCGGCCAAACTCGCTCCGCCGCGCACGCCCGAAGGTACTTGCGTCGTCCTGATCATCGACAAGTCGTCTTCCATGGAAGGCAAGAAGATGGAGCTAGCGCGCCAGGCCGCCATCGGCGTCGTCGAAAACCTGCGGCCCATAGACCAGGTTGGCGTGCTTATCTTCGATAACTCGTTTCAGTGGGCCGTCCCCGTGCGCCGTGCCGAAGATCGTTCACTCATTAAACGCCTGATTGCGGGTATCACGCCCGACGGCGGCACACAAATCGCGCCGGCCCTGACTGAAGCCTACCGGAAAATCGTCTACCAGAACGCGGTCTACAAACATATCGTGCTGCTCACCGACGGCATTTCCGAAGAGGGCGACAGCCTGTCGCTTTCCCGCGAAGCAGCCAACAGCAGGATCACGATCTCGACCGTGGGCCTGGGGCAGGACGTAAACCGCGCGTACCTGGAGAAGATCGCGGCCCTGGCCAAGGGCAAGTCGTATTTCTTGAATGAACCGGCAGGCCTGGAGCAAATTGTGTTGAAGGACGTGCAGGAGCACACAGGGTCGACGGCCGTGGAGAAACCCGCCCAGGTTGCGGTGGCCAAACCGGCCGAGGTGCTGGACGGCGTAGGTATCGATTCCGCGCCGCCGCTGCGTGGCTACATTCGCTACATCACGAAACCCACCGCCGATACCATTGTTACAGTGGAAGAGAAAGATCCGCTGCTGGTGCGCTGGCAGTACGGATTGGGACGCGTGGTCGTGTTCACATCCGATGCCAAGAGCCGTTGGGCGGCAAGTTGGGTGGCTTGGAACGGCTTCGACCGTCTTTGGGCCAACGTCGCCCGCGACCTGCTGCCGCGCGCGCAGTCGAGTGAAGCGCAAGCGGAATTGGACAGCGCAAGCGATGACTTGGTCATCAACTATCGCCTTACCCGTAAAATCGACGAGCCCGCCGCCGTTCCCGCCATCTATGCGCTCGGGCCCAACGGATTCCGCGCCCCACTGAAGGTCACCAAGACGGCCGCCGGCAGTTATCGCGGTGTAGTCCACATTGGCCGCAATCAGGGCCTGTTCCGCGTGCGTCCGCTGATCGAGTCGCGTGCGTTCCCGGAGATCGGCTTCTACCGTCCGGAAGACGAGCTGACGGACCACTCGTGCAATGAGCTGCTACTGCGGCAGATTGCGAAATCCACCGGCGGACAGTTCAACCCGCCGGTGAGGGAAGTTTTCGACGCGGGCAGCCGTGCGATGCCATCCTCCATGGAGTTGTGGCCCGGCTTACTGGCGCTGGCCCTGTTGCTCAACCTAACGGAACTCACCTCTCGAAAATGGAAAGGCCTCGTCGAATCCTTCCAGCATCCCACCGCCAGCCCGGCGAACCCGTAAGCGCCAAGCGCCGCCCCTTCGATTGCTAAAATTGAGTTCTAGCCCCACCCATGGAAAATCGAGAGATCGCGCGCGTGCTGTGGGAGACTGCCGACCTGATGGAGATCGCGGGTGAGGATTCCTTCCGCATCCGCAGCTATCGCAACGGCGCCACGGCGATTGAAGGCTATCCCGAGCGCGTCATCGACATTCTGCGCGATCCCAACCGCAAAGTCACCGAGATCCCCGGCATCGGAAAAGGGCTGGCTGCTGTCCTCCAGGAAATTGTGGATCGCGGTTCCTGTGAACGGCGCGATGACTTGTTGCAGAAATTTCCAGCCGCGTCGCTCGAGTTCCTGAAAATCCAGGGTCTCGGGCCGAAAAGCATCGCCCTCATCTTCGAGCACCATCGCGTCACCACGATGGATGAGCTGGAGCAGCTCGCCAAGGATCAGAAGCTGCGCGACCTTCCGCGCATGGGCGCCAAGCTCGAAGAGAAAGTGCTGCGCTCGATCGCGCAGTATCGCATGCGCAGCGGCCGATTCCTGCTCAGCTTCGCGCGCGATGCGGCCGACGAGCTAACCAAATACCTGCGCGAGCTAGAGGGCATTGACGAGATCACCGCTGCTGGCAGCCTCCGGCGCGGCAAGGATACGGTCGGCGATCTCGATTTGCTGGTTACCGGGCCGAACGCCACGGCGGCGCTCGATCGCTTCATCGCCTATCCGCGCGTGCACGAAATACTGGGCCGCGGTGAGAACAAAGCCAGCGCCAAGATCGGCCGTGAAGGTCTGCAAGTGGATGTCCGCGCCCTGCCGCGCGAAAGCTATGGCGCCGCCCTGCAATATTTCACGGGCAGCAAGGAGCACAACGTCTCCGTGCGCACGCGCGCCGTCAAAATGGGTCTTAAGCTCAGCGAGTATGGTCTGTTCCGCGCCGATGACGACTCGCGCGTAGCCAGCGGGACCGAGGAAGAAATCTACAAAGCGCTGGGTCTCGCGTGGATTCCCCCCGAGCTGCGCGAAAACTCAGGGGAAATCGAGGCCGCCGCCGAAGGCCGCATTCCTGAACTCGTCGAGCTCGGCCACATCCGCGGCGACATTCACATGCACACTACCGAAACCGACGGACGCGCGTCCCTGGAGGAGATGGCCGCAGCGGCGAAAAGCATGGGATACGAATACGTCGCTATCACGGATCACTCGAAAGCTATCGCCATGGCCAACGGCCTCGATGAAAAGCGCGTCGTCGCTTTCGCACGCCATGTCCGCGAACTCAACCAGAACGGGCTCGGCATCCGCATCTTCTCCGGCCTCGAATGCGACATCATGAAAGATGGCGCCCTTGACCTCGCCGACGACGCTCTCGCCGAACTGGATCTGGTAATCGGCAGCGTTCACAGCCACATGAACCAGGAAGCCTCCGAGATGACCGACCGTCTGCTGCGCGCGCTTGAGTGCCCGCACTTGCGCATTCTGGGCCATCCCACCGGCCGCCTGCTCATGCAGCGCGAACCTTTTCCCTTCGATTTCGATCGCATCGTTTCCGAAGCTGTGAAACGCAATGTGTGGCTTGAAATCAACGCCAGCCCGGAGCGGCTCGATCTTAACGGGACCCTCGCGCGCACCGCGAAATCCCGTGGGGCGAAATTTACCATTTCCACGGATGCGCACCACCCCAAGCACCTGCATAATATGTGGTACGGTGTCGTGACCGCCCGGCGCGGCTGGCTTGGCCCGGGCGACGTTCTCAACACGCTGTCCGCCGAAAAGTTCCAACAAGCCATTCGCCGAAACTGAGAACTTATGAAATTTGCTTTTGCCATTCTGATTCTCCTTTGCGCCGTCCTCCAGGCGGCACAACCGGTGATCCCCATCGACAAATACACGCTCAAGAACGGCATGCGCGTCATTCTCTCGCGCGACAATGCCGTACCAGTCGTCGCGATCTACATGATCTACGACGTGGGCGCGCGCGTTGAAGAAAAGGGCCGCACCGGGTTCGCACACCTGTTCGAGCACATGATGTTTGAAGGCTCCGCCAACGTCCCCAAAGGCATGCACTTCAAGACCGTCGAATCCAACGGCGGCACGTTGAACGGCTCCACGCACCCGGATTACACCGACTATTTCGAAGTGCTGCCTTCCAACAAGCTGGCCGTGGGACTGTGGCTCGAGAGCGATCGCATGCGCAGCCTCTCCATCACCAAGGAGAATCTCGATAACCAGAAGGAAGCCGTGAAACAGGAGCGCCGGCTGAGTTTCGACAACCGTCCCTACCAAACCGCCATTGTCGACCGCTGGCCCGAACTCGCCTTCCAGAACTGGCAGAATTCGCACTCGCTCATCGGGTCATTCGAGGATCTCAATGCATCATCGGTCGAGGACGTGGCGAAGTTTTTCAAAACCTATTACGCCCCGGACAACGCCGCCCTGGTAATCGTTGGCGACATTCAAATCCCCCAGGCGAAGAAGCTGATTGAAGATTACTTCGGCGATATTCCGCCGCAGCCCAAGCCCGCGAAGCCCGACCTCAGCGAGCCCGCCACTCCCACGCCGCGCAGCGATGTCTATCATGACCCGCACGCGCGCGTTCCCGCGGTCCTCATCGGCTTCCCCGGCCCGGTGCGGCGCTCACCCGACTACTACGCGCTGGCCATGCTCGACATACTCTTCACCGGCGGCCCCAGCTCGCGTTTTCAGCTTAATCTGGTCAAGGGAAAAGAATCCCTGATCCAATACCAGGCGGAAATGGGCTGGCCGTTCTGTTCGAGCACCGACTACAAGAATCCCGGCGACTACGCCATGTTCCTGCTCTATAAGCCAAGCTTCACACCGCAGCAAATTGTCGAACAGGCGCAGGAAGAGGTCGCCAAAATCCAAAAGGATGGCGTGGATGCGAAAGAGCTGGAGCGCGCGCGTACGTTGCTGCGCTCGGAGCGCATCACGGCACTCCAGAGTTCGCTCAACCGCGCTGAGTTGTTGGGAAAGTACGAAGTCCTGGATGGCGCGCCGGAGCTGATCAACACCGAGCTCGAAAAGTTCCTCGCCGTCACGCCGGCCGAAATTCAAGCCGTTGCAAAAAAATACCTGACGCCCGAACGGCGAACCGTTCTCCAGATTCTTCCGGCACCCCCGCCGCATCCTGATGCGCACGTCGAGCCCAAGGAGAATCAGTGATGCGGATTGCTGCCTTTTTGCCCCTACTTGCAGGAACAACACTGATGGCTCAAACAATCGATCGCACAAAGCCGCCTGAGACTCCGCCGATTCCCGCCTTCAAGATGCCTCCCGTTCATGAATCCAAGTTGCCGAACGGGCTCTCCGTCTTTCTGGTGGAAGATGCACGCTTTCCCCTGGTCAGCGTGCGCCTGAGCTTCCAGGCCGGCTCCAAGTTCGACCCCAAAGACATGCCTGGGCTCGCCGGCATGGTTGCCAGTCTGCTGACTCAGGGCACCAAGACGCGCTCGTTCCGTGACCTCGCCGAAGAGCTGACGTCCATCGGCGCATCGCTCGACGGACACGTATCGCCGGATGTACTCACGCTCGGCGGCAGCGTCCTGGCTGAGAACACGGCAAAGCTGCTTGATCTACTGGCCGATGTCGCCCTGAATGCGAATTTCCCCGAGGACGAAGTCGCTCTGCGCAAGCAAAACCGCAAGCAGGCCCTTCTGGCGCAGCGTTCGCAGCCGTCATTTCTCGCCAGCGAGAAGTTCGATGCGCTCGTGTTCGGTGACCATCCATACTCCTACATCGCTCCAACCATGGAGTCGCTCGACGGTATGGATCAGAAATCCATGGTCGAATTCCGCGATACGTATCTCGTTCCCAACAACGCCGTGCTGCTGCTCGTGGGCCAACTTCCGCCGCGCGCCGAAACGCTGAAGCTCGTGAGCGATCGTTTTGGTTCCTGGAAAGAGAAACCGGTCCCCGCCGCTCCCGCGAAAACCTTCCCGGAAAGTAAGCGCCAGCTAGTTCTCGTCGACCGCCCCGGTTCGGTGCAGGCCGACATTCACATCGGCCGCCTCGCCGCTACCCGCACCGACCCTGATTACTATCCGCTGCTCGTGGGCAACGCCATTCTGGGCGGAGGCGCTAATTCGCGTTTGTTCCTCGACGTGCGTGAAAAGAAAAGCTTCGCCTACGATGCGCACAGCGAGCTCGATCGCCGCAAGGACGCCGGCGTCGTGACCGCCGTCACGCAAGTGCGCAACGAAGTCGTCGAGCCTGCCGTGGAGGCGGTGCTCGGCAATCTTTCCCAAATGGCTCAGGCTCCCGTCACCGCCGAGGAACTGAGCGACATCAAGAACTACATCAGCGGCAGCTTCCTCATCAGCCTCGAAACGCAGGCATCGCTTACCGACCAGATCGATCTCGTCAAAACCATGGGCCTGCCTGACGACTATCTCGAAATGTTCACCACGCGCGTGCGCTCCGTCGAGCCGGATCAAATTCAGGCCGCCGCACGGAAATATCTCGCTCCAGAAATAGACAGCATCGTCGTAGTCGGCGATGCCGCGCAAATCGAAAAATCACTCGAGAAGTTCGGACCGGTGCAAGTGGAGAAGGCCAAGTGATGAAGCTCATCTCCTCGCGCGAACAATACCGGTGCGGATTGTTTTGGGTCACCGAAGACCACGCCAAGGACCCCTCTGGATTTGAAATCAAGCGATCGATCGTGCGTCATGCCGGTTCGGCCGTGATGATGGCGGTTGACGACAAGCGCCGCATCCTGCTGGTCCGCCAATATCGCCTACCCGCCCGCGCCAATCTTTGGGAACTGCCCGCCGGCAAGCTCGATCCGGGCGAGAAGGCGCTCCAAGCCGCAAAGCGTGAGCTGATCGAAGAGACCGGCTATCGCGCCCGCCGTTGGAAAAAGCTCATCTCGTTCTTCCCCAGCCCCGGCTACATCTCCGAGAAGATGACGATCTTCCTCGCCACAGACCTCACCGCCGGCCAGGCCCAGCCCATGGACGACGAGCGCATCGAAGCCCGCTGGTTCCCCGCCAAACAGGTCGAGCAGATGATCCACACCAACAAGATTGAGGATGGAAAAACCATCGTCGGCTACTTCGTGTGGAAGAACGGTAAGTAAGTTAGAACTTCCGCACAACCAAAATCTCGACCGCCTTCTCCAACTCCGTTAACTGCAATCCGAGTTGATGGGCCATGTCGAGGAATGCGTCCGGCCCCTTGAGTTCGCTAGTCGCAGAGTAGTCGTACTTCCCCGGCAGCCCCGTCTGGTCGATAACCGGCGTCCGCAGCCGGCCCTCAAACGCTCTTGCAATCTGCGGCATTGTTTGGGCCGTGCCAATCATCGACTGCTGGCTGCCTCCTATCATCCAGTTCTCAGTGTCCTTCGCAGGCCGGAGTTGGGAACCAATCTGCACTGCGGTTAGCACGTAAACCCGCTCCGTCCGCGTCTCTTTCCGGACGTTCAACCCGAAGTGCCTTTCGATGGCCTCCCGCACCAGCCTCAGTAATAGATCTTCATCGCTCACCGGGATGTAGGCACTCACATCGTAGCGCGCTTCATCTAGGCCGACTGGAAACTCGATCCGGGACGGCAGCTTGTCCCAAAGATCCATAATGATGGATTTCAGCGCCTGATCTCTCGCGATGTAGCGATCCACGTCAAGCCTCCCCAGCGCCGGCCTCTCTACCTTGGTGGCTGGCGAGATGTGGACTTCCCACGATGGCTCACCGTCGAGCTTGAGCGGGAAAGAACTCCCCGGTTGCGGCGGCGTTTCGGCTAGATCGGCGGTCTGCTCGTGCGCCAGGACCGATCGAACGGTCTCCTCTTCGATGCCCCCTTGACCATAACCGGCGATCCAACCCTGGCCATCCACTATCACCGTGGTCAAATCCAGGGCTCTGAAGTTCCGGTGATTCGTCTGCTTGCTATCGAACAAAACACAGCCCTGATAAGGGATCTTTTTCAGCGCCTGATCGAGAAGGAACTCCGATCCCCCGGCTACTTGAATGAACACAACCGGTTCACCTGTGAACTTCTCCGGAAGCTCGTTCCAGTCCTTGACGTCGTCCGGGACGGCGGCATCCGACGAGAACGCGACCACCACGACCTTCCCGTGCAGGCTCGCCCAATCCAGCTTCGCCGGACAATTACCCTTCAGCTTGTCCCAAACCAGAGCAGGCGGAACATCGCCCGCATGCTGCGCCATCGCCGCCGAAGCAAGGGCGGCCGCGCCCAGAATCAAGCGCACAGCAGGCTGCATATAGTGAGAATATCCTGCAACTCACATGCCGACGCAATGCTCTAGACGGTTGGAAGCTTTGTAAACCCGGCGCTGTGAGGCTCACGCACAGTTGTGCCGAACAAACACATCGCCACCTCAAATCTTCAGCACCACCCCGTTCCCCGTATGCTTCGTGTTCTGCACCAGCGCGAACACTATAATCGCCGCCAGCACCGGTGCCGCGCTCGCACCCATCAGGATCGGCGCAAATGAGTACCTGTCCGTCACCGCGCCAATCGTGTACGTCGCCGCAATCGTCACGAAACCCGTCACCCCTCCCGCCAGGCCGCTCACCGTCGCCACCGACCCACTCTCGAATAAGTCCGATGGCAATGTCAGAAACACGGTCGCGCAGGCCGCGTAACCAAGTGTCGCCAGTCCGAACTCGGAAATCAGTAGCCACAGCCGCGTCGTGTAGACCGCCGGAATCATGAGCAACATCAGCGGCCCGCAAATCAGGAAGATCACCCGCCGCGCCGCGCCCACCGTCCAGCCGCGATGAATGAACCAGCTCGAAAGCCCTCCGCCCAAGAAGTTCCCCAGGTCCGCGCACACGAATGGAATCCAGAAGCCCATCAGCGTATCTTCCAGTTTGAAACCGCGGCTCACCAGGAACAGCGCGAACCAGTCCGCCACCAGATACCAGTACGGATCGAGAATCGCTTTCGAGAGGATGCAGCCCCACGTCTGCCGATACCCCAGAATCTGCAACATCGGCGTCCGTGTGCGCGCCACTTCCTCATCCGCGCCCGCACGTGTCGCCAGAATCATCGCGCGCTCGCCCTCGCTGATGCGTGGATGCTCCTCCGGCTTGTGGTAGGTAATCACCCAGGCCAGCAGCCACATGAACCCGAGCGTGCCCGTAATCAGAAACGCCGGTCTCCACGTGCCGAACTCGTGATACAGCCACACAACCAACGCTGGAGCTATCGCGCCGCCAATCGCCGAGCCGCTATCGAACAGCGCCACCGCGATCCCACGCTCTTTGGCCGGGAACCATTCCGAAACGGCCTTGGTCGCTCCCGGCCAGTTCGCTGCCTCGCCCGCGCCCAGCAGAAAGCGGAACGCGCAGAAAGTTCTGAGGCCCGTCGCCAGCGAAGTCACCATTGCCATCATCGAGTACCAGGCAACGGTGATCGTCAGGCCGCGCCGCGTCCCCACCAGGTCAATGAACCTCCCGCCCACAAACTGCACGACGGCATACGAGAGGCGAAACGCGATCACGATCAGCGCAAAATCGCTATTGGTCCAGTGGTATTCGGCTTTCAGGTAGGGCGCCAGAACATTCAACGTCTGGCGATCGATGTAATTGATGACGGTGGAAGCAAACAGCAGTCCGCCGATCCACCATCGGAGGTTGGAGACCGCCTTGTGCCCGGCCATTAACGGCTCACGAGCTCGGGCTCAGCCACCTTCTTCTTGAACTTGCACTCCTGGTTGGGACACTGAAGTGTGGCACCGTCCTTCAGCCATTTCTCGAGCAAGTACGGGCTCCCGCACTCCGGGCACTTCTCGGCCACCGGCTTCGCCCAGGCCACGAAATTGCACTCCGGATACCGGCTGCACCCGTAGAACGTCTTGCCGCGCTTGGAGCGCCGCTCCACCACTTCGCCTTCCGAGCACTCCGGACACTTCACGCCCACGGTTTTCTGTTTGACGAATTTGCAGGTCGGGTAATTGCTGCACGCCGTGAACTCGCCGTAGCGCCCGTATTTCATCACCAGGTTATTGCCGCATTGCGGGCATTTTTCATCCAGCGGCACGTCGGCTTTCTTCTGCGTACCGCCAATCGGCCGCGTGGTCTTGCAATCCGGGTAACCCGTGCACGCATAGAACTGCCCGAACCGCCCCTTCTTCAGCACCATCGTGCGTCCGCAGTTCTGGCAGTATTCCTCGTCGCCCTGCTCCGTCAGACCCGCGTTATCCGTGTCCGCGGGGTCGGCCGGAACTTCGCGCGTGTTGGTGCACTCCGGATACCCTGTGCAGGCGATGAACCGTCCGTGCTTGCCCCACTTGATTACCAGCGGCTTGCCGCATTTTTCGCACGTGAGATCGGTGGGCGTCTCCATGCGCTTGATGTCGGTCATGTGCTCTTCGGCGCGCTTCAAGTCCTTTTCAAAGCGCCCGTAGAACTCGCCCATCGCCTCGCGCCAGTCGATCTTCCCGTCCTCGATCTCGTCCAGCTCCTCTTCCATCCGCGCAGTGTACTTCACCTCGAAGATATCGTTGAAGCTTTCGAGCAGCAGATCCGTCACCACCATTCCCAGTTCGGTCGGCTTGAACTTGCCGCCTTCCTTCGTAACGTACTCGCGCTCCTGAATCGTCGAGAGGATCGAAGCGTAGGTCGACGGCCGCCCCACGCCGTCCGCTTCCAGCTTCTTTACCAGCGTGGCTTCGTTGTAGCGCGGCGGCGGCTCGGTGAAGTGCTGCTCCGGCTTGATGCCGCGGAATTTCAGCTTTTCGCCTTCCTGCACCTGCGGCAGCTTGTGGCGTAGCTCCTCGTCGTCCTCGTCCTTCTCGTCCTTGCCTTCTTTGTAGACGCGCAGATAGCCGTCGAACTTCTCCACCGATCCCGTCGCCCGGAACGTGTACTCGGCTCCGTCGGAACCTGTGGCCGTTACGTCAATCGTCGTCTGGTCGAAGACCGCGGGCATCATCTGTGACGCGACGAAGCGCATCCAGATCAGCCGGTAGAGCTTCAGCTCGTCGTCGGAGAGATGGCGTTCAATCTCCTCCGGCGTGCGCATCACCGACGACGGCCTGATGGCTTCGTGCGCGTCCTGCGCTTCCTTCTTCGACTTGTAAACGTTCGGCGCCTGGGGCAAGTAGGTCGGTCCGTACTTTTCCCCGATAAACCCGCGCACTTCTTCGATCGCTTCGCCTGCGATGCGCGTCGAATCCGTGCGCATGTAGGTGATGAGGCCGACTGCACCTTCCTTGCCCAGCTCGATGCCTTCGTACAACCGCTGCGCCAGCATCATGGTGCGCTTCACGCTGAACCGCAGCTTGCGTGCCGCTTCCTGTTGCAACGTGGAGGTGATGAACGGCGCTACGGGATTGCGCCGTTTCTCGCGCGTACCGACCGACTTGACGGCGTATTCAGCGCCCGAAACCGCATTGACCAGCGCTTCGGCTGCCTGCTCGGTGCCGATGTCCGGCGTCTCGGCTTCCGCGCCAGCCACGGCGCGCTTGATCAGCTGTGCGTCGAAGTTTGGCGGCTTCTTGGCGCCCAGGCTGACGTCGATCGTCCAGTATTCCCTCTTCTCGAACGCCCGGATTTCGCGCTCGCGCTCGACAATCACCCGCAGCGCCACCGTCTGCACACGCCCCGCCGAAAGCCCGCGCCGCACCTTGTCCCAAAGCAGCGGCGAAATCTTGTAGCCCACCAGCCGGTCCAGCACGCGCCGCGCCTGCTGCGCTTCCACCAGGTGAATGTCCACCTGCCCCGGCTTCTCAAACGCCTTCTTGATCCCGCGCGAGGTGATTTCGTTAAACATCACCCGGAAAATCTCGGGGCCCGATTTCTTCTTTTTCCCTTTGCCGTTTCCGCCGTCCAGCTCTTCCTGCAAGTGGAAGCAGATGGCTTCGCCTTCGCGGTCCGGGTCAGCCGCCAGGTAGATTTGCTCCACCTTCTTCGCCGCCTGTTTCAGCTCCTGGATTAGCTTCTTCTTGCCCTCGATCACTTCATACCTGGGCTCGAAGCCGTGCTCCACATCCACGGCGAGGTCTTTCTTAGGGAGGTCCTTGATATGGCCGAGCGAAGCCTTGACGAGATAATTCTTGCCCAGATATTTGTTGATGGTCTTCGCCTTCGCCGGCGATTCTACGATTACGAGAGCCTTTGCCATAAGAAACGGAAACTCAGAACCAGAAGCGAGGACTGCCTACCACACTTTAACAAAGTTCTTCCCTGGAAGCTGTTTTACCAGACCCGTCATCTCCAGTTCAAACAGGGCGGCGATCAGCTCAGATGTGGTAAACCCTTCCATATCTTCAACTAACGCGTCCAAGTGCGTACTGGCGTCGGGTTTCAACTTTTCGAGGAGGCGCCGGGAGATCTCGCCCTGGCTGCCTAGTAAGGATGCTTGATCCCCGGCAGTGGTTGCACCGCCCTCTGTAAGTCCTTGAGCCAAAAGGCGATTCTTACCACTCTCGATCAGTTTCCGCCGCACCTCGGGCGGTAAATCGACAACCACATCATTCCAATCCTGAACAAGTTTAGCCCCTTGTTTTATCAATAGGTTAGGCCCCCAACTCATCTTCGACGTGATATTGCCCGGCACCGCGAAGACTTCCCTGCCCTGGTCGATCGCCAACCGGGCCGTGATCGCCGACCCGCTATATTGCGCGCCCTCCACCACCAGCAGCCCAACCCCCATTCCGCTGATGATACGGTTGCGGATCGGGAAATTCTGCGGAAAAGCCGTCGATCCCATCGCAAACTCCGATAGGATTAGGCCCTTAGAAGCCAATTCAGCAGCAAGATTCCTATTTTCAGTGGGATAGACCACATCCACGCCACAACCCAGAACTGCTACCGTATCTCCTTGAGCGGAAAGAGCCGATTTATGTGCGGCGGTATCGATTCCCCTCGCCATACCGCTCACAATGACCAGACCGGCCCTCGCCAGGTCGCCAGACAGCCGTTCGGTGGCTGCCAAACCATAGGGCGTGGGCCGCCGCGTCCCTACCACGCCGAACAGCGTTCCTTGCAGCAGATCCACGCGTCCTCTGGCGAACAGCACTACCGGAGGATCGTAAATCTCGCGCAGTATAGCTGGGTAGCGCGGATCGTTGAGCGTGACTGCTACCGTCCCGGTTTCCATCATTTTGCCCTGCTGCACTACCGCATCTTCGAACGAGCACCCGCTGGCAATGCTCTGTGCCACCGCGCCGCTCACGCCCGCGCCTTCCAATTCGGTTCGCGACGCCCGGAATATCGCTTGCGGCGACCGGAACCTCGCAATCAGCTTACCGGCGTTTCGCGTGCCGAGCCCTGGAATCAGGGTCAGGGCCAGCCAGTGCAACTCCTCTTCACGGGTAATTGCAAGTGCAGTCATCTAAGATGTTTTGGGTACAATCGGCGTGGAATCTCAATCCAAATGAAACAGGACGCAGGATTCTTCGGCGAGGGTCACGCGGAACTCGTTTACATCGCCAAGAAATTGGACGATGCTCTGCGGCTCGAATCCGTCCTAACGGCGGCGGGCATCGACTACGGCGTCGAAGCCGACAACTATCGCGGCGGCATCATCTTTCAGTCTGAGCGCGTGGGTGCATTCTTCTACGTGCTACCGGAGGCTTTAGAGGCAACGCATCACGTCATGAGGAAGAATGGTTTCAGACCGCAGGAGGGACAGAAAACGTTATAATCAGACTGGTCAGAGCCCGATGGCCCCTATACAGTTCTACATCGCGATTGCGATTCCCACGCTCGCCGTACTTGCGGGAATCCTGGTCAATGTGACGCAGTTCGGTACACTTAGTGCGCGCATGACCCACCTCGAAGCCAAATTCGACACACGCTTCGACATGCTGCTCAGCAAGGTGGTTGAGATCGATAACCGCCTCACGCGCCTGGAATAGTACTTTTCGCGCTAGTTGCGCGGTTCTGTATCTCGAAACTCGCGGGCCTTGTCTTCGGCCACGGTGTCGTTAAGAAAAGTTCCCGCGCCGCTCTCCACTCCGGCCAGGTACTTCAGTTTGGTGGCGCTCCGTTGGATGGGATAGAAGTCGACGTGGAAATGGAAGTAGGGATGCCCACGCTTCACCGGGCTCTGCCGCAGGAGCATCATCAACGGCATGGGGAACCCCCAGAGGTTGTCGTACTTCATGCGCAGCTTTTTGATGATGCCGGCCAGGCTCACCGCCTCCGCATCCGTGAGTTCCGTGATGCTACCGAAATGCCGCCGGGCGCAGACCTGCATCTCCCCGGGCCAGCGCGCGAAGAACGGAACGAACGCCACGAAGTCCTGATTCTCCGTCACGAGCCGGCTTCCGTTCGCCAACTCTTCCCGCAGGATCGCGCAATAAATGCACTCTCCATGGTCGCGAAGATGATCGGACGCCGCGTCCAGCTCGCGCTGGATCAACGGAGGCACAAACGGAAACGCGTAGATCTGGCCGTGCGGATGCGGCATGGTGACGCCGATCGCCACGCCCGTATTCTCGAAAATGTAGACGTACTGAATATTCGGCTGTGCCGCCAACTCCCGGTGCCGCCGCATCCACAGATCGATGATCTTGCGCCAGTGCCCGGCCGAAAGTTGTGATGGCGCGAGGTTGTGTTCGGGATGATAAATCACCACATCGCACGAGCCACGGGCGCCGGTCTTGGCGTACAATCCGGTCTCTCCGGAAAACGGAGCAGCGTCCATACTGAACGCCGCAAAATCGTTGGGATAGATCAGAACATCAAACTTATCGGGAACCCGTCCGGAACCTGGGTCGAACGGGCACCAGTCCTTGGGCATCTGCGGCCGGTCCTGGCGGTGCGCCGCCACTGCGACCCATTCGCGCAGCAGGGGATGCCATCGAAGTTCACTCATTCTCGTTTCGCGGCTTGAATTACTTCTTCTTTTTCGGAGTCTTCGTCTTTTCCGGCGCTGGTGGCGGATCAACGACGGCCGCTTCGGGCTGCACCTTCGCCAGCACTTCGTTGAATAGCGCGGCCTTCCGGTTATCCACTTTGGGTGGCGGCGCCTGCTCGTGGCGGTAGTCGTGATCGCTGTAGCAGGTCCGGCAGCGAACTTTGGCGGGATCGGCGCCCATCATCGAAACCACCGAATGGTTCATGATGCGCTTGCACTTCACACAGAAGTCATCGATGACGTCGCCCAGACGCACTTCACGCATGGGAATCTCCAGCCACCGGCGCAGCAACTTCTCCCTCTTGCGCCGTGCCCGGATCGGCCGGCGGCAGAACCCACTCGGCCGCCTCAAATCCGATATATTTGCAGATCCGCAACGCACCGCTGTCGGTTTCGAGCAGGTCGCCCACCGCAAGCGGCTGCTCCGACGCTCGCAGTTGCTCCCAGGCGGCGTATTCGTTGGCAGCTTCGACCTGGCCGCCTTCCGCGTAGTCCTTGCGCTTCACGCTGGCTGCGCCGGAAACGTGCGGTGCCCAGCGAAAGTGCTGCCGCGGCGCCTCCTTCATGCGGTACACACGGTAGTTCGGCATTAAGGGCTATTGTAAAACGCGCTGGGCGGAATCGCGACCCGCCAGGTCCGCCGCCATCACCCGGGACGCATCCGCCGCACCCCGCTCGATCCAGCGCAGAATCGTCTCCCGATTCCAAAGCACCGCCTCGGATACGGTTCCCAGCCCGCCTTCCGGCACGATGGTGATCACCTCCAGGTTGCCAGCGGACGGCGGTCGCGGGCTTAGCGCGCGCACCACACCCACGCCGGCTCGCATCAAACGCGAAGGCAGGAACGGCAGCACATTCACCGCTACGGCGCGCGACGCGCCCATCGCCGCCGCAGCCCACAACGGCAGAGAGCTAAAGAGGCCGCCATCCACGTACACCCGGCCGCCGATGCGCTGCGGCGGCAGCGCCAGCGGAATGGCGCAGGCGCCCGCCAAATGTTGCCACGTGACTTCTTCCGATTGGAATAAGCGCGGCCTGCGACGCGCTATATCCGTCAGCACCACCCCAAACGGAATGCGCGGCCGGTGCCCCGCGTACAACTCTTGCACGCGCTTCAAGAAACTGCGTCCATCGAAAGGCCCACGCCAGCGCTGGAGAGGAGGCCGCAACTTGAGAAACATCGCCGTCGAAGGATCGGTCCAAAAACGGATCAGTTCCTCGGGCGGGCAGCCGCCCGCAATCAACCAGCCATTGAGCGATCCGGCCGAGGTCCCGACCACCAGGTCCGGCTGGAAACTGGCCGAGAGTTCCCGCCACGCGCCCGCCTGATAGGCGCCGAACATTCCTCCCGCCGAAAGAACGAGCGCAGTTTTCACAGCCATCCGACTGTACCGGCCATACATACATGTTAGACAATGAAGTATCAGTCTTTCATTACGGCCTGAGCATTCGAGCAGCACGGCCCAGTCGCAACGGAATCGGAATTCATGGATTGGAATCCAACAGCATATGGAACAGCGGTGGCGGATCTTCTCGCGCTTGCGGAAAATGGGGAGCGTTTGATGCCGCTAGCGGAAGGCACGTGCTGTTCCGCCGAGGCCCGGCAGCGCGTGCACGGTTCGAAGCCGGAAGATCTCTTCCCGGCTGCCCGAGCTCCGCGCGCCGCTCTCGCGGGCCTCTACCTCTATTTTTCCTGTCGCGACGATGCGCACGAGATCGCGCAATCCGACCCTTCGGCCGACGGTAGCTACTGGCACGCCATCGTGCACCGGCAGGAGCCCGACGCCGGCAATGCCTCTTACTGGTTTCACCGCGTGGGCCAGCACCCTGTGTTTCCGGCGCTCGTTGAGTGCGCGCGATCCGTGGCCGCGGCGCATCCCGGCGCCTCATTGGATTTTTCGGGAACCTGGGACCCGGATGAGTTCGTCGCTATTTGTGAACGGGCGCGGCGCCAGCCGGAATCGGCGCTGGAACTTACGGCTCTCGAGATCCAGCGCGCCGAATGGCAGCTGCTGTTCGATCACTGCGCGCGACGGAGTGCGGATTGAAGCGGCGATACGTTCTGCTCATCCTGCTGGCGCCTCTGGCGGTGCTCGGCTTTTGGGCTTACATCAGAAAGAACGAGCCGCCTACGGCGCTGTTCGTCAAGGTGCGGCGCGAAACGCTGATCAGCAGCCTGATCACCAACGGCAGGGTTGAGCCGCTGCACTACGCCTCAGTGCGCACGGACCTGGCGGGCATGGTGGCCGCGCTTCCCGTCAAAGAGGGCCAGACCGTCGCGGCAGGCGCGGAGCTGGCGCAACTCAAGGTTCCCGATCTTGATGCTCAGCTCGCCGCCGCCCAATCTCGCGTCGAGCAGGCCAAAGGCGCGCTGGACAATATCGAGCGCGGTGGCCGCAAAGCGGAACTGGTCGAGATCGACAGCAACATCGCCCACGCCAAGCTGGATCGCGACACCGCGCTGCGCGACTACAATACACTCCATCGCCTCGAAGAAAAGCAGGCGGCCACCCGTGAAGAAGTGCAGATAGCCCGCAATAAACTCGACCAAGTCGACCTTAGCATCAAGGCGTTCGAAAGCAAGCGCGCGGCACTTATCACTTCTTCCGACCAGTTGATCGCCGAGGCCCGCTTCCACGAAGCAGAAGCCGACCTGCGCCTGGCCGAGCGCCGCATCGCCGATACTATTGTGCGCTCGCCGATGGCGGGCATCGTCTACAGTCTTCCGATTCGGATGGGGGCGTACCTCAATGTGGGCGATCTGGTGGCCAGCGTGGGCGTGCTCGATCGCCTGCGGGCGCGCGTGTATGTCGATGAACCCGAGCTCGGCCGCGTGTCCGTCGGGCTGCCCGTCAACATTACGTGGGATGCGCTGCCGGGGCAGCGTTGGCCCGCCGTCGTGGAACAGTTGCCGGTGGAGGTTTATCCGCTGGGGACGCGCCACGTGGGCGAAGTACTGTGTACCATCGGCAACCCGGGGCGCCTGCTCGTGCCCGGCACCAATATCAACGCCGAGATTCGCTCACAGGTTGTCAACAACGCGCTGACCATTCCGAAAGAGGCGCTGCGTCGCGACGCCAAGGGCGCCGGCGTTTTCGTGCTTACCGGCGGCACCATTCATTGGCGCGCCATCAAGGCGGGCGCATCCAGCATCAACCGCGTGCAGATTGCCGACGGCCTCGCCGAAGGCGATGACGTGGCCCTTCCCACGGACCTTGCGTTGCGAGATGGGGAGAAGGTGACTGCGGAGTACCCGTAGAGAGAGCGACGGGGCGGCGGGTAGACCCGTCGCGATATTTACGGTTCAACCAAAGACCCATTCAGGATGCTTGTCGACTTTGTCCATTTCCACCCTGAATTTCGCAAGCTGCGGCGGACTTGAGAAGTCAATGTTGACCCGAAATTCGCTTGATCCCCCCTGAACGTCTTTTATGGCTCGACCCATCTCATCCCGCAAGTGCGTAACATCACCAATGATCGACAGTGTGATACCACGAAACGCGGCTCCGAGCCGTTTGAGTTTTACCGGTGGATCGGCCGCGCATACGTCCAGTTCCCAGTTTAGGAAGGCTCGGCAGCAACCAAAGATCGCATCCACGGCTCTAAGGATCTGGATCGCGTCGCCTGGCTCCTCGGGCGCGCCCCAAGAAGCTCGCAGATCTTCGTTTATGCACCTTGCAATCTGTTCAACCATCGGACGGACGTCGTTCATTTTGCCACTCAGCCAACTCATGAACTCCGGGCCACTGAGCTGCCTCTTGGGCATCGATAGGAGCGTCTTGTCAAACTCATTGCATTCGCTCTCGATCACCGGCAACTTCGACCTCAAGAGCTCCTCCGTGAGCAAGAACTCCCAGAAATCTCCCTGCTCCAAGACGAGAGCGCGGGCTTTTTCCGATTCTTTCGCGAATGCCATTGCTGGACCGAGGCTCTCGCCGCTGGTCTGGCCTTCAGCAGGATTAGCGATCGGCTGAGTCGGGTACGTGAACCTGCCACCGAGTGCTGCCCCGCTAACCGCGCGCTGCTCTGCGGGTGCAAAGGACGATTGAAATCCGTTCCAAGCTTTGGCGAAGCGTTCCGCGAGCGCTGCGTTCGAGATCTGAAATTCCTCAAGGAGACCTCCTGGGCTGGTGAATTTTAGCGAGCCGTAGAGCACTACCGGTATCTGGTAATTGTTTCGGAAGCGGCGGTCTGGGCTTCCGTCCTTGTTAGATTTGGCCCAAGCATGGCCTATGAGTTGAGCGTCCGATGGGACTGTACCGTCCTCGATGAATTTCACGAGCAAGCAGGTGAGTCGGATCTCGCGGGAGTCGATGATGGCGAAGGCCTTCTTCGCTGCTCGGTAGAGAGCAAATCCCGAGATTGCCCGGATCTCCGTTGAAAGTTAGCGACCCTCGATCCTCATAGGCTACGCAACCGCAACTCCTTTCGCAATCGTTTTTCTGGAAACTGCATTTGCCATTGATGACAGCAACACGGGA
>Ga0181536_10002482_pt1 | contig 20829 bp, 17 predicted proteins | sample PEATcosm2014_Bin_41_FD_121105 | JGI IMG/M metagenome (GOLD analysis project Ga0181536, IMG submission 121105) | Peatland microbial communities from MTU Mesocosm Facility, Houghton, MI, USA - PEATcosm2014_Bin17_60_metaG | ecosystem: Environmental > Terrestrial > Soil > Wetlands > Peat | place...
ATACCGGTGATCACCGTGGACTCGGATTCACCCGGCAGCAAACGGCTGGCGTTCATCGGGACCAACAACTACGAGGCCGGCGTTATGGGAGGCCGCGTGCTGGCCAAGCAGATCAAGGGCAAAGGCAACGTCGTGGTTTTCACGATGCCGGGACAGGCGAACCTGGTGGAGCGGCTGAACGGCTACAAATTCGCCTTCAGTGAATATCCGGGGATCAAGATTGTCAGCGTGGAGGACATCAAAGGTGATCCGCGCATTGCTTTCGACCGGACTTCCGAGATCGTCAACAAGCAGCGTGACAAAGTGGATGCGTTCGTGTGCCTGGAAGCACTGGCCGGCAAAGAAGTGGCCGACGTGCTGGACCGGAACAAGGTGACCGGCAAGACGGTGGTGGCTATGGATACCGATGAAGACACGCTGAAGTGGATTCAGAAGGGAGGCATCGTCGCGACCATCGCGCAAAAGCCATTCACGATGGCGTACTACGGCGTGAAGATGCTCGACGAATTGCACCATCACGCGCCGGCGTCTCTCGACAGCAATTGGGCGGAGGACCCGTTCTCCCCGCTCCCGAATTTCGTGGATACCGGCGCGACGCTGATTACGAAGGAAAATGTGGACAGCTTCCTCAAGGCCCGCGACGCATCAAAAGCACCAACGAAACCTTAGTTTTTGGCCATGGTGAAGTCGTGCGCATGCGCGGTGACCACAGCCAAGGTTCGGCCGTCGTAAGGCTTGGCGTAGACAGCGCCAGCAGCCGCAGCCACTGCGCTCGAGAGAAACCCGCGCCGCGAAACAGATCGGATGTTGTTCCTCAGGAGTGCCGGATCACCAGCACGTCTCCATCTTTGACAATGTACTCTTTGCCCTCAAGCCGCAGTAAGCCTTTCTCGCGCACGGCCGGATAACCGCCGAGATCGACCAGAGTTTTCCAATTTACCACTTCGGCGCGAATGAACTTCTTCTCGAAATCCGAATGAATCGCGCCGGCGGCTTTCACGGCCGTGCTGTCGATGGGAACGGTCCAGGCGCGCACTTCGGTCTCGCCGGCGGTGAGGAACGACATCAAGCCTAACAGACGATACGAAGCCGTAATCAAGCGCTCGAGACCCGACTCCTGCAAGCCGTAGCTCGCCAGGTATTCGCGTGCCTCCTCGGGCGCCAGTTCGGCCAATTCGGCTTCCACCTTCCCGCACACCGCGGTGAACTCGGTGTGCGCGCGTCCCTTTAGCGGTCCGGAACGGTATTGCTCTTCGATCTCGTGCAGCCGCGCCGCCTCCGGCTCACCGATGTTCAGCACGTATAGCATGGGCTTTTGCGAGAGGAACTGAAAACCGCGGATGCGTTTCTCTCCTTCGGCATCGAGTGTAAGCTGCCGCAGAGGCTGGTTGGCGTCCAGCAAGGCTTTGCACTTTTCCAGCAGCTCGAACTCGTGGTCCAGCTCCGGGTTCTTGACCTTCTTGCGGTCCTTGTCCAGGCGCTCAAGCCGCTTCTCGACCACGACGAGATCGCTTAGCACGAGCTCGGTTTCGACATCCTCGATGTCGCGCGCGGGGTCGACCGAGCCTTTCTCGTGCGGAACCGTCTCATCCCGAAACAGACGGACGACGTGCGCGAAGGCATCGGCGACGCGAAGCCCGGCGAGGTAGCTTGGGTCACGCAGATTTTCCTTTGAGATGGCGGGAAAGTCGACATACTCCACCGTAGCGTGCGTGATCTTCGGCGGCTCGTAAATCTTGGCGAGCGCATCGAGCCGTGCGTCCGGAACCTTCGCGACACCCGTACGCGCGGCTGTGGAACCGAGCCGCGTGTCTTGATGGGCGCCGGTCAGAATCTTAAACAGAGAGGTCTTGCCCACCATGGGCAGACCGATGATGGCAGTTTTCATGAATGGATTTCGGTTTACAAAGGAACGTCAATCTGGCTCAGAATCTCTTCAATGACGCGGTCACCGAGGTCGCCGCGCCGCTGTGCTAGCGCCGCGCGCGCATTCACCACCACGCGATGCGCGAAAATCGGCCCGGCCAAACGCTTGATGTCGTCCGGGATGGCGTAGTCGCGGCCTTCCACCAGCGCCAGCGCTTGCGCCGCACGGAACAGCGCCTGGGAGCCGCGCGGGCTTACACCCAGTGCCAGCGATTCGTGAGTGCGCGTCTTTTCGACGATGGCGAGCATGTAATCCACCAGCGATTCATCGACCGCAACGCGGTGCACCAGAGCCTGCAACTGCAAGATTTCCTCGGTGGAAAGCACGTGCTCCACAGCCGAACCGGACTCACCGAAGTTGCGCAGGATGTCGCGCTCGCTCGCACCGTCCGGGTAACCGATGCGCAACCGCATCAGAAAACGGTCAAGCTGCGATTCCGGCAGCGGATATGTGCCATGGTGCTCCACCGGGTTCTGCGTTGCGACCACCATGAAGGGCGTGGGGAGCGGGTGTGAGCGCCCGTCGATAGTCGCCTGGCGCTCGTTCATGGCTTCCAGCAGCGCCGATTGTGTCTTGGGAGTGGTGCGATTGATTTCGTCGGCCAGCAGAAAATTGGTGAAAATCGGCCCGGGCTTGAACTCGAACGCCTCGGAATGCGCGTTATATATAGTGACGCCCAGGACATCGCTTGGCAGCATGTCGCTCGTGAACTGCAAGCGGTGAAATCTGCCGTCCACCGAGCGCGCCAGCGCCTGCGCCAGGGTAGTCTTCCCCACACCGGGTACATCTTCAATGAGGAGATGCCCGCGCGCCAGCAGGCAGACGAGAGAAAGGCGCACCACTTCGGCCTTGCCCCGAATCGCCGAGCCTAGCGCCGATTCGAGCGCAGCCAGTTTCGCAAATGCGACGGGAGGGTCGAATGCTACCGGCGGGGCTTCCATGATTTCCCGCTGGGCCATTAACGCTATAATACTAAATTCGCCCCTGAATAACGGCAGCGCGGAGTTGCGCAGTTCGGTGCCATTTCCGGAAGGGCGTGTAGCTCAGTTGGTTAGAGCGCCTGCTCCGCACGCAGGACCAGTGCCTTACCGAGGAATGAGCACCGCTGCTATAAGGTGCTACGTTGCAGTAAATTACGAGAAAGCTGATGATCATGATTGTTCTCGGTTGGGCGTTATTTTTAACTACGGTCCCCACAGTGAGCAAAAACCGTCCTGGCGTCGTATTGCGAAAGATTGCCAAGATGTGTTGCGCAGCTAGCTTCTAACTCTCAAGGATCGAGCTTCCCAGGGGTTAACCACAGCCACTCCGACAGCGGCAAAATCGCTCACGTTGCGCGAAACGATCGCAAGATTGTGCTGCACCGCGGTAGCCGCCAACAAGCCGTCAACGATTGAGAGAGGCCGTCCTTGCATCTGCGCTTGAGCGCGGGGCACCCCCCATCGATCCGCAATCGGTTTATCAACTGGAAGAATCCGGCCGTCAAACCATGCGTGCAAGTCCCGGTCCAATCATTCCTCCAAAACCGCACGCCGTTTGCTTGGAGCAAGAAGCTCTACTCCAAGTCGGATTTCTGCAAGCGTGAGGACACTCACGAAAAGGGAGCGCGTGCCGGCCGCTCCAGCCACTGCTTGACCAGCGGATTTGGTGCGCCTCGTCGATTGAATTCAGAAAGTACATTCGTATCGAGTAGGAACCCGCTCATAGGTCGATGGGGCGCCCGTAGTCCTTTTGCCTTTCTAAATTCAGCTCTGCTCCTGCGAACGGAGATTCCATTAAGAACTGCGCCAGGTTCTTCTGTGGCGCTGTCGCTTCACGCTTGTGTTCCTTCTCTTGCAGGGCGACGAAAGCGTGATCGAGCACCTCATCGGGGGCTGCGAAAATGGCCGCTCTCGATTTCCGCTTGTATGATCCGTTCGTGTTCCGGTTTGAGTTTGATTGTCATTTGCGCACCATTCTGGCGACCTGGCCGTTCACTTCATGATCGCGGTCGGAGCAAGCGTTCGAAACTGATCACTCCGACATTGAATATCCACCAACTCGTCATTTCACGTGGAAGAGTGCCGGAAAGCAGAATTGCCTCCCGCCGATCGGATCTGATTCTGCGGGCAAAACAGGCTGGCCAGTCTAACGGGAATCGAAACCGTTGCGCGGTGTCCGATCACACCTAATCCTGTCCCATCTATTTGATTCTGCGTCGGAGGACGCCGATCAATTCGGCAGCTGCGCCGTGGTGAATTCGCCGCGTGTGAGCAACGTGTGAGCAAAGAGCGACAAGATCCTCCACGTAGTTGCGCTCAAGCTTTGACAGTGGCCCAACCCGTTACGGGTCGCGGAAATTCACCTTGGCTGGCTGACCGCCGGCCTGGGAAACGATCGAATTATTGTGTGTAGAACACCCACCTGTTTTTTCGACTCAGCCAAGTCTCGCCACATCAGTCATTCGTTTCGTGGTGGCAGAACTTCTCCATGATCGGCCTCACGCTCTCGAAGCTGGCAGACAGTTCCGCGAGCGTCGCCGCGACATCTGTCAGATCGCCGGTGTGGCCCCTCCGTTCCAGCTTCCACGCGATCTCTCGCACTTCCAGTCCACCAACCTCGGCTGCTGCTCCCTTGATGGAGTGTGCGACCAGTCGCACGGCATCGGTATCATTGTTGTCCACAGCCTGTGCCAACAGCGCGATCTGCCGGGGCATGTCTTCCACAAATCTGCGGATGATCCGCCGCGCCAAGTTCTCGTTCCCCACTAGCCGCTCTACAAGATCCTTCCGGTCGAACGCCGTGAGGGCCGCGACGGGTGGGGCGCACGACGGCGGAACCAGAGCGTTATCCACCCGAGCGGGCATGATGCCAGTCCATTCCTCGATTGCCTGCTCCAAGGCCTCGGGTCTGAGCGGTTTGGAAATGTAACCGTTCATCCCTGCGGCCAGACACTTCTCACGGTCGCCCGCCAGGGCATGGGCCGTGGTGGCGATGATCGCAATATCATGGTTCCGGACGGAGGTATCGGGCTGACGAATCCGCCGCGCGGCCTCGTAACCATCCATCTCAGGTAACTGGCAGTCCATCAGCACCAGGTCGTAGTCCTTTTGTGCCAAGGCGCGCAGGGCGCAGCTGCCATCACCTGCGACATCGGCTCGATACCCCAGGTTCTCGAGAATTCCCAGGGCCACCTGCTGATTGACCTTGTTGTCTTCGACGACGAGCAACTGAAGCTGTGCACGCTGTTCCCGAGTGGTTCGCGACACCTTCTTTCTTGCGCCTGGGCGCACAGGCGCGGGTCCGTAGCCCACGATAGAAGCCAAGCACGTGCCCAACTCGCCCTGCTTGACAGGTTTGCTGACCTGTCCGGCAAACCCCAGACCTTGCCAGCGCTCCGCATCCGCGGCCAGCCGCTGGGGTGTCAACAGGACCAAGGGGGTGGCGGCAAATTCGGAACGCTGGTGAATCAGAGTTCCAAGCCGTTCGCCATCCGTTACCGGCATCTCCAGATCCACCAGTACGACATCGAAGGGACCGCTGTCTGCGTTCTGCAGCACCTCAAGCGCCGCTTGGGCGTCGCCGGCCTGCACTGCACTTGCTTTCCAGAACGCGAGCAGTTCCATCATCAGGCTGCGGCTGGCCGCGTTGTCATCCACCAGCAGGCTACGCCGCCCGGCCAGAGAAAGTGCACGCGGCCGCGCCACGGTGAGTTGCCGTTCCAGTGCGATCGTGAACCAGAAGCAGGATCCTTTGCCCTCCTGGCTATCGAGGCCGACCTTGCCACCCATCATGTCCACCAGCATCCGCACAATCGACAGGCCCAGACCGGTTCCTCCGTAACGGCGGCTGGTGGAGGTATCAACCTGGGAGAAGGGTTGAAACAGCAGGTTGCGCTTATCCGCAGGGATTCCGATGCCGGTGTCACTCACCTCGAAGCGGATCCTTCCCGGATCGCCGGCGCGGTCGAGTTTCACTCGAATCGAGACCTCACCGGCCCCGGTGAACTTCACCGCATTTCCGGCGAGATTAACGAGAACCTGGCGCAGACGGCTGGCATCGCCGAGCAGCCGCGTGGGCACGTCCGCCTCGATGAAGCAGATGAGTTCCACTCCCTTTTCCTGGCTCTTTACGGCCATCAGGTCAGCAACCCCTTCAACCAGGCTACGCAGATCGAAGGCCTTCTCCTCCAGTTTGAGTTTGTGGGCGTCCATCTTGGAGAAGTCGAGGAGGTCGTTCAGAATGTCCAGCAGCGCTTCGGCGCTGTCACGAACCGTTTCGGCCCGCTTGCGCTGGCGCGGATCCAGGTCACCGTCCAATAGCAGTCCGGCCATCCCCAGAATGCCGTTCATGGGAGTTCGGATCTCATGGCTCATGTTGGCGAGGAATGAGCTCTTGGCCTGGCTGGCCTGCTCGGCAATTTCCTTGGCCTCCCTGAGTTGCTCTTCCGACTGCTTACGATCGGTAATGTCGACCAGCGTAGTCTCAAGCACTCCGGCTCCATCCTCCTCGACAAAACTGAAATTGGCGAGGACCCAGACCGGCTGTCCATCGCACCGGAGCAGTTTCCACTCGGAGTTCGTCACCACCTTCTGCTGCTTCAACGTTTCGAATAGGTGTCCCCGGTCTTTGATGGAGTAATGAAACGGGACAAAGCTCTTGTCGATCAGCGCCGCGGGCGAGTCGAAGCCGAGGATGAGCGCCGCAGCCTGGTTGCAATCAAGGACCCGGCCCGCTTCCGTGGTGTGAATGAACCCCGCCAGGTTGCGCGCGAACAACAAGCGATAGCGTTCCCCGGAAGCCTGCAAGGCCTCTTTGGTAATGTCCTCGAAGTGGGAGATGAAGTAGCAGGGACCGCCAAGCTCGCTCCTTACGATCGAGGTCTGGACACGGACCGGTACCGCGTTCCCTTGTTTACGGAGGTAGCGCTTCTCAAATTCTACGGAGGAAATCCAGCCCTGCCGCAATTGATTCCGGACCTGTTCGGAACGGTCCAGATCGTCCGGGTGGGTCAGCTCCAACCAGTCTTTTGCCAGCAATTCGTGCTCGGCGTAGCCCAGTATCCGGCAGAGAACTGCATTTGCCAGCAGGAAATGCCCGTCATCCGCCACCAGCGCCATTCCGACCGGAGCATGTTCAAAGGCGATCCTGAATTGTTTTTCGCTTTCTCGCAAGGCCTCCTCCGCTCGTTTTCGCGCGGTGATGTCGCGGACGATGACCGCGACGGCCACCAGTTGTCCCCCGGCATTGTTGATTCGAGATAGCGACAAGGAGACATCGATTCTCCTCCCGTCCTTGCCGATCCCCACGCTCTCCAACTGGGCGATCGCGTCACCTTCCCGCAGCCTTTCCAGGGACGCTGAGAACAGGTTGCGCATCTCCGGCGGCAGGAGCGTCGCGACCGGTTTTCCGACGATCTCCTGGTTCGAGTAACCGAACATCGTTTCGGCGCCACGGTTCCAACTGGCGATCGTGCCATCGGGCGTGTGGCTTAAGATGGCATCCGGAGACGATTTCACAATGGCCGCCAGAAACCGCTGCGCGTTCTCTGCGGCGCGGCGAGCGGTCACATCCTGCTTGACAGCGATATAGTTGGTGATTGTGCCGGCAGAGTTTCGCAGCGGAGTGATGCTCATCTCCTCGGTATACTCACTGCCGTCCTTGCGCTGGTTAATCAGTTCGCCGTGCCAGATCTCGCCAGCCTGGATGGTCCCCCACATCTGTTGGTAGAAGGCAGGATCGTGCCGGCCCGACTTAAGGGCGCGTGTGCTTTGTCCAATCACTTCCTCCGCGGCGTAACCGGTCATTCTGGTGAACGACTGATTGACATACTGAATGCGCGCCTGGGCGTCAGTGATCATGACGCCTTCGGCGACTTGGTCGATGGCGGCGGCCAGGGTGATGTCCTGTTCGCCGCCGGCCGCCGTCCCCACGGCCGGCACCGCCTGCGGAAGAGTCCGCGCCGGTGCCTCGGGGTTGGTGTCGCTAATGTTTGGGCCGATCACTTTCATAGCAGTCACGTCCGCACCGGTCCGGTTCTCGGTTGGTAGAACGTCGATCGGAGTTGCTGCGCCGGCGCGACTACGATCGATCTTGAAATCTCTACGACCACATTCCTGATTTGGACGGATCAGTAGAACTGCATGAGATCCCCCGGGCCGGCCCGCGATCTGCCGTCTCTAGGATGGTCGTCGACCCGCTCTGCGACGTCGCGATAGCACGGGTCGCAAATGCGCCCCAATCGCACCTCTCGCATTCTTACCGCTGGCCGTTGGCGTGCAGAAATGGCACGTACTTCTTGTCGCTCCCGCGTATGTGGCTTTGCAGCCAGGTGCCCAGAAAATGCACGACTTCAACGCCCATGCCGATGCGGCTGGATGTAAAATTCTTCTGAAATTCCAACACTTTTTCTGTCAGTTGTTCATGCTCACGCTTGTGGGAGATGAGGTCAGGGTAGCCGTTTTGCTGCATTAGCCGCTCTTCGGCCGTGAAGTGCGCCTTGGTGTAGCGGACCAGACTGTCAAGAACGCCTGCCAACACCTCTTTTCCCTGTCCCTGGCTCAGCGCTTCATGCAATTGGTTCAGGAGCGAGACCAGTTTCTTGTGCTGAGCGTCGATCTCTTGAACACCAATCACCCAGGAATCGTTCCACGTCACGAATGGAGTCTGCATAGTAGCCATGCTTTAGTTATCGGCAGATGAACCTGCTTCTTTAGGCCTGAGTTTTGAGATTGGCCGCCGCCAGTGATCAGAGTGGCACGAGACATTATGCTTGCTTCAGTTTGTCGGGCCTGGCCTCGTATGCGAAACTACCGGCCGGGTCACCCGCGGAGAGACGACACCGAGCCCGCTGGGATCGTAATTCAAAATGCATCTGCTGCAGAGGGCGAAATCGCACCGGGCGGGACTGGACCAACTCCGGATGACCGGCGAGGTTTTTCGCCGATCCCTCTTAGAGCACTCACGTCTGCGGCAGCCCGGTTCTCACCTGGTAGAACACCGATCGCAGATGCCGGGTGGATGTAAACTGCGGGCAAATTCCATTCAGCGATTCCATGGCGCCGATCACCAGGTAGCCATCCGGCTCCAGCGCCCGTTCCATCCGCCCGAACAACGAAATCTGGTCCCGCTCGGTGAAGTAGATCGCCACATTGCGGCAGAAGATCACGTCGAATCGCCCCAGAGCCGCGAAGTCCGTCATCAGGTTCAACTTCTTGAAGGAGGCCATAGCGCGAATCTCGTCGCGAATCTGCCACTGGCTGCCGGCGGGAACGAAGTACCTGGTCCGCTGGGCTTCGCTCAACCCGCGCGAAATCTCGACCGGACTGAACAGGCCGCGGCTGGCCCGGGACACGGCGTCATCGGAAATGTCCGTGCCCAGCAGGCGGACGCCGTAGCGATCAGGGTCACCCAGCAGCTCTTTGAGCAGGATCGCGATACTGTAAAGCTCCTGGCCGGTGGAACAGGCCGCGCTCCAGATGCGGATGCGGGCCGCACCGGTCCGCGCCCGGCGGTCGACCAGCTCCGGAATGATCTTATGACGCAGCAGGTCGAAGGGTGCGGCATCACGGAAAAAATAGGTTTCATTGGTGGTGATGGCGTCGACAATGCGGCGCTCAAGCGCCCGGCTGGGATCGGATTTCGCCCGCCGCAGGAGTCCACTGTAGCTGCCGCAGCCGGATTCTTCCACCAGGCTGGCCAGACGGCTTTCGATCAGATACCCCTTGGACTCGTCCAGGGTAATGGCGCACAGGGAGTATACGTACTGGGCTAGACTCTTGTGCTCTTCGGGCTGGAGCCGGATCACGCTCCGACCTCTCGCACCGACCGGACGATGGCGGCGCCGATCATCTCGAGCGGCGCCACGGTATCGACCACTTCGGCTTGAATCGCCTCTTTCGGCATACCGAAAACCACGCAACTGGCCTCGTCCTGCGCGATCGAGAAGCAGCCGCTCCGCCTCAGCATCCGCAGCCCATCGGTACCGTCTCTACCCATCCCGGTGAGAATGGCAGCGACGGACCGGCCCGGAAAATGCAACGCTGCGGAGCGAAACAGATAATCCACGGCGGGCCGGCAGCCGTTCTCGGGAGGATCGTCGGTAACGCGCACGATAATCTCTCCCTTTGGGCCCACGGCCAATTTCATGTGCCGACCGCCGGGAGCCAGATAAGCGCAGTTCGCCTCTGCGGCCTCGCCATCCTGGGCTTCCTTGACCCGGATGGCGCTCTTCTGATCCAGGCTGTCCGCCAGCGGCCGCGTGAACATGGCCGGCATGTGCTGGACGATGAATACCGGCGCGCCCAGATCACCAGGTAGCGCCGGCACCAGCTTGGCCAGTGCGCCGGGACCGCCAGTGGACACGCCGATCAAAACTAACAGCGGACCCTTGCGGCGCAACCCCCGCACCGGCCGGAGGAGTGAGGCCGCCGGCGCCGGCAGTGCCGGCGGGAGAGGGTCCGGTGCGGGCCGCGATGCGTCGCCGCGCAGGATCGCGCGAATTTCGCTACGCCGTTCGAAGGCACGGACCATCGGCAGCAACTGGGCGCGCAGGTGGCCCAGGTTCGCCTCCATATTGCCGCCTTCGGGCTTGGTCAGGAAATCGAAGGCCCCCAACTCGAGCGCCCGCACGGTCATCTCCCCGCCGCGCACTGTCAGAGAGCTGAGCATGATCACGCCAGCGTTCATGCCGGTGGCGGCCATGGCCTCCAGCACTTCAATCCCGTTCATCTCCGGCATCTCAATATCGAGCGTCACCAAATCGGGCTGCAGCGCGGCCATGCGCGCCATCGCCAGCCTGCCATTGGAGGCCGTACCGACTACCTCTACACGCGGCACGCCGGCCAACGCATCGCAAACGATGCGCCGGAACACGACTGTATCGTCTACCACCAGAACTCGCGTGCTCATCGCTTCGTCCGCACCCGCTGCGGCATTACTGTCCCCCTTCCGCCAGGATCTGGCCCGCGTCGAGCAGTGTGATCACGCGGCCGCGGGCGCGGCACACTCCCTGGAAGAACCGGGCCTGCCTCCCCTTCACGTTGGCCGGCGGCCGCTGCCAGTCGTCCGGCTCCACCTCCACCACCTCGTCCACCTGGTCCACCAGTAGGCCGATGAATTCGTTCCGGTCTTCTAGGATGAAGATCCGGCTGTCACTCCCCGCCACAGCCTTGGGGAATCCCAGGCGCAGGCCGAGGTCCAAGATGGTGACAATCTTGCCGCGCAGGTTGACAATACCGAGGACCTCTTGCGGGGCATAGCGCACCGGCGTCACCGGGCCGAGCCGGATCACCTCCTGGACCCCGGCGGCATCCAGGGCACAAAGCGTGCCGTGCACGAAAAACGTCGCCAGCAGCATGGTTTGCCCGGCCTGGGTGGTCAGCGTCTGGGACATGGTCTCTCGCGGACTCAGACCTTGAACCGCTGCACGGTGGTCTGGAGTTGTTCGGCCACCCTGGACAGTTCTGTGGCGCTGGCCTTCACCTGTTCGCTGCCATCGGCCATCTGCCCGGCCGTCTGATCGACGGCGACGATCTCCTTGGCGATCTCCGCGGTGGCCTGCGAGGCTTCCGACACCCGCTGGCTGGCTTCCCGCACGCCAGTCGATGCCTCCGCGATGTTCTGGGCGATGTCTCTGGTCACCGTGGACTGTTGCTCGATGGCCGCGGCGATCGAAGATACGATATCGCTGACCTCGTGAATCACCTGCGAGACCTTGCCGATCTCGGCGATCCCGCCGGCGGTTGACGATTGCACACCGGCGATCCGGCCCTTGATGTCTTCGGTAGCGGCGGCGGTCTGCTGGGCCAGTTCCTTGATCTCGTTGGCCACCACGGCAAACCCCTTGCCGGCCGAGCCGGCGCGGGCCGCTTCAATGGTGGCGTTGAGGGCCAGCAGGTTGGTCTGGGACGAAATCTCGGTGATGGTTTCGGTAACCTTGCCGATTTGCTGCGCCGCCGTGCCCAACTGGTTCATCTGTTCGCTGATGCGGGCGGCCTGGCGGGTGGCCTCTTCGGTGATGCGGCGCGCTTTTTCGGAATTGCTGGCGATCTCGCCGATGGTGGCGGTCATCTGCTCGGTGGCGGAGGCGACGCTGGTCAGGTTGGTGGTGGTCTGCTCCATGCCCGAGGCCACCGACATGACATTGGCGGTCATCTGCTCGGCGGCGGCGGCCACGGCGTGGGCCTTGCCGGAGGCTTCCCGCGACCCGGCCGACATCTGGCCGGAATTGGCGGACAACTCCGCCGACGAAGAGGACATGACGTGAATTCCCCCGGTAATGTCCTGGATGACACCGCGCAGACTGGCCGACATGGTCTGCAAGGCCTTGGAAAGCGCGCCGATTTCGTCCTTGCGAGCCAGATACTCGGTTGTCACCTCCTGCGTGACGTCTCCGCTGGCGACACTGTCCAGGAGGGTGACCGTCTTTTCAAGCGGTACCGTAATGCTGCGTGAGATCAGCCTGTTCAGCACAAGCGCGGTTCCCACGGCAAGCAGGGCCAACGCAATCAGCAACAGCTTCACCCTCGACAGGGTGGCCTGCTGCTGCGCTTTGAAGGCGCTCAGGCGGCTTTGGCGATACTTGAGATTTTCGGTCACTGCGGACTTCATCGCGTCGTACCGGGCCAGGGACTCTGCCCTGACCTTGGCTGCATCGACGTGCTTGCCGGCTTGCACTGCCTGCATGATCCGCATGTTCAAATCGCGCCACGGGACGACTACCTCTTCGATATTGCGCAACAGGCCCCGGTCTTCGTCGGTGACTGTGCTTCCTTTCAGATATTCAAGCGCTTCCATGTACTCTTTGCGCGCGGCTGTCACCCGGTCCAGGTCGTGGCTCACCTGTTTAGAGGTAGGCAGGCTGATCATGCGCAGCGCAATCTCCGACAGGCTGACATCGATCTTCTCCACGAGATCCATTTTGTGGGCGTAGTACTCCACCTTCACGGCGGCCGATTCCGCGTCGCGCAACGCCCACAGCGCCAACCCCGCTACGCACGCGAGTTGGAGGACGCTGGCTACGGTTGCGAGCGCCAGCTTCCTGCCGATTTTCATGTTCGCTAACTTGCTCATGGTCATTGGTCCTTTGCTTTTCATGCCAGGCATTCCTGCTGGGCCGGATCGTTCTTCTTCCTCCCCACCGCCTTGCGAATACTGTCTATCAGCTCGTCCTTATTGAGCTTGATCTGATACTCGTCCACGCCGGCCGCCATGCCGCGGGCGATCTCTTCTTCTCCCGCCAGAGAAGACAGCGCGATGACCGGCAACCCGGCAAAGCGCTGATCGGCACGAATCTGCCGTGTCAAAGCCAGCCCGTCCAGACGCGGCATCTCGATGTCGGTAGCCACCAGGTCCACCTCGCCGGCGTGGCGATCCAGCAGCTCCCAGGCCGCCTGTCCATCTTCCGCTGCCAGCACCCGGCAGCCCACCGCTTCCACCAGACGCTGAATCTGGCCACGGAAGAACTCCGAATCGTCGGCCACCAGCACGGTGGGGACATTGCCCGGGGTGTCACGGAGCGTGACCGCCGCCGGTTGCGCTCCTTCCGGCCTCGCCGCGTCGGCTAACTCGAAAATGTCGAGCAGCAGGATGGTGCGGTCCTTGAGTACTGCCGAGCCGGCGATACCCTGCTGCCGTAAGGTGACCGCGTCGATGTTCAGCGCCGCCTCCACCATATCCAGCGGCTCGGCGGCCAATAGTCCCAGCGGACGGCCCAGCCTCTCGAAAACGATCACCACCCACTGCTGTTCGTTGGTCAGTTCACCGACCCGGGCGGTGCCATGCAGGCTCACCAGCGGCAGGCTGGCGCCACAGTACTGCATGGTGCGGCGTCCCCCCACGTGCTCGACCTGCGCGGGGCGTACCCGCTCGATGCGCGATACCTGCTCGATCGGCACCGCGCAGGTCTCCGCGGGAGCGTTGTGGAACACGAGCAACGCGTGCATTTCGCCTCCTGAGGCGCTCTCCTCAACCGCTTGCCGGGAGGCGGCCGCCGCCGTGCCAGCCGATAGGTTCGCCCGCGCCGCCAGACCCGCCACGTCCAGAATCACGGCCACGCGCCCGTCGCCCAGAATGGTGGCGCCGGCATAATCGTGCAGGCCTTTCAGATGGCGGCCCAGCGGTTTCACCACGATCTCGACGGTGTCGTGCAGCTCCTCCACCACCAGCCCATATTCGAAAGCGCCGGTGTCCACCAGGACCACATTCAGCGCCCGCGAAGAGTTCTCCGGACACGGCGCTCCCAGCGCATCCGCCAGATGAAGCAGCGGCACCAGCCGGTCGCGCACATTGAGAACCTCGGCATCGCCCACTCGATCGGTGCGCTCCGCCAGTTGCGGCCGGAATGCGGATCAACTCGCCCACATTGACCTGCGGGATCGCAAAGCGTTCCCCACCGTCCGATACCAGAAGCGACGGAATGATGGCCAGCGTCAGCGGCAGCTTGATGCGGAAGCGGGAGCCCCGGCCAGGCGCTGAATCGATCTCGATCTTGCCTCCCAGCCGGTCCAGATTGGTCTTGACCACGTCCATGCCAACGCCGCGCCCCGACACGTCGCTCACCTTCTCGGCCGTGGAAACGCCCGGCAGAAAAATGAGCGCCATCTTCTCGCGCTCCGACATACTCTGCACCTGTTCGCGCGTCACCAGCCCCTTTGCGATCGAAGACGCCGCGATCTTCTCGGCCGCCAGGCCCTTGCCATCATCCGAAATCTCGATCACTACCTGGCCGGCTTGGTGCGAGGCCCCCAGCGTTACGCTGCCCGTCGCGGGCTTGCCGGCGGCGGCTCGCTGAGCGGGCGGCTCGATGCCGTGATCCACCGCATTGCGCACCATGTGGGTGAGCGGGTCGCTCAGACCCTCGAGGATCGTCTTGTCTATCTCGACCTCGGCGCCGTCGAGCTTCAGTTGAACATCTTTGCCCAGATCCCGCGCCAGATCGCGCACCAGCCGCGGAAACTTGCCGAATAGACCGCCAACCGGCTGCATGCGGGTCAGCGTAACGACCTCCTGCAACTCCGAGGTCACGAGACTCACCCGTTGCGCGCCGGAGCGGATGCCCCGATCGTCCTGCCGGGCGACCGCCTCGTTCAACTGGTTGCGGCTGAGCACGAGTTCGCCGGCCAGCGTCATCAGGGAATCGAGCAAGGTCACGTTCAGCCGGATCGTGGTCTCACTCACTGGAACCGGCGTGGCAGCCACGGGTTTGGGAGCGTCCGCAACCAGGGGGATTGCGGGCGCCAGTTCGTCTTGCCCTTCCGGCGCTTCTGGCGCCGCCGGCTCGTCCACCGGCACGGGAACCGGCTCGGCTAGTGGTCGGATGATGCCGTTCTTTTCGATTAACCGCACACGCTGTGGCGGAACATCCACCAGCCCTTCGAGCATGTCCGGCTCCATTACAGTGGCGTACAGCACCTCCAGCATCAACCGGTTCGATGGCTCGTCGTCCAGCGTTCCGGCCGAGTCCAGATCGAAGACGGTCTCCAGAATCGTGCCGCACTTGATCAGGCGATTGAAAACCTCCCAAGGCGTCTGGTTCCGCCGCTCGATGTCGTGAATCAGATCGTATTCGATCAGGTAAATGCACTTGCCGCCCTTGCGTGCCTGGCATAGATCGAACGCCGACACCTGGATATGCTTGTTCGACTCGGGCACCTCCACCTCGACCTGCTCGGTGAGAGAGGCCTTTTCGCTCGCGGGCAGACTCCCCGCTGCGAGCGAGGTCAGCGCCGAGACAAATTCGCCAATGTCGGCCTGGTTACTCTCCCGGTGATTGCCGATCAGCTCGCGCAGCTTGTCGAACGCCAGCAAAAGAATGCTGACCACCTCCGGCGTCGGCACCATTTGCCGGGAGCGGATCAGGTCAAGTGCGTTCTCCGTTTTGTGCGCCAATCCCCGGATCTTGACCAGATCGAAGAAGCCGGCGCCGCCCTTGACGGAATGGGCGGCGCGGAAGACACGGTTTACCAGTTGCTCGTCGATCTCGGCGCCGCCCTGCTCAATCGTCAGCAGGTCCGTCTCGATCGTAGCCAGGTGCTCGCGGCATTCGGCCAGATAGTCCTGAACCAGCTCGTCGTCAAGGCTAAGGTCGCTCATCATCCCCTCTCAGTTCCCGGACACGCTGAAATGCTGGTGCATGCGCATCGTGTGAAACAGCTCCAGAATCTCCGCGGAAGCGTGGATCACGGCCAGCCGGCCGCCAACCTTGCGCAGGGAGTTGTAGGCCGAGATCAGCAGCCCGATCCCGCTCGAATCGACCATGTGAACATCGGTCAAATCCAACACCAGCTCCCGAACGCCTTCCCCGATGATCCCGCGCATCTTCGACCGCAGCTCGGGGATCGAAGCGGCCACGATGTTATCTCCCGCCGGCCGGACGATCGCTTTGTTGTCTTCCCGTGTGACCACTATCATTTGGTGTTTTCCTCAACAGAAACGTTTGATCATCATCACCGCATTGCCCCGGTCGTTATAACGAACGCGGTTGGCATACTTACGAAGGATCTCAATACCTCGGCCGGAACAAGCCGACAGCGCCACCGGATTGCGCCGCGCCGCGCGCCAGTCGAAACCATCGCCATCATCCTCCACGGCGATGAGCAGGCGGCGGCGCGTGAGGCGCAACGAGCAACGGACCTGCTTGCCCGGATCGGTGTGACAGCCATGCACCACGGCGTTGGTTAACGCCTCGCGTACCAGCAACTCGGCGGCGAACGAGTTCACCCGATCCAGCAGCCCCTGGCTCCACCCCCGGAAATCAACCAGGAACTCCTCGGTGGCCTGCAAAGTCGCCGGCAGCGCCCTCCTCATTTCACAGTCGACCCCGGCGAAATCGGTCATGGACTAACCTCCGCGGCCAGCAACAGCAGATCATCTTCCACCGTGCATTCCTCCGGTCGAAGTTCACCCGCAATCAAGCCGGCCGACTCGCTGAGCGGCGCAGCCCGGTGGCGGATGCACGCATCCACCAGCCGCTCCAGCCCTTTCCGCCTGCCCCTGCCCGCCGTGGATTCGATCAGGCCGTCGCTATACAGAAAGAAGCGGTCTCCGACGGCGACACGCAAGTCCCGGCGGTGGAGAGTCACCGCGCCGAACACTCCTAATGGGTCGCTGTCCAACTCCACGGTTTGCGGCACCCCGTCGCGGTTCACCAGAATCAGTGGAGGATGACCCGCGCTGACCACGGTGAGGCTGCGGCTCTGACGGTTGAGGCGCGCGTAGCACGCCGTCAAATACTGCTCGTCGCCCAGCATCTGGCCCATGACGGAATCCACGCCGCGCATCGTATCCTCGGGCGAGAACAACGGCCCGGCGTACTGGCGCAGCAGCGCCTTTACCGCGGAGGTCAGAAACGCGGCGCTGACCCCGTGGCCGCTAATATCCGCCACAAAGTAGGCGAAGATGCCAGGCCCCAGCGGGACAACGTCATAGAAATCGCCGCCGGCTTCTTCGAGAGGCTTGTAATAAATCGCAAAGTTCGCCTCCGGGCAATCATCCGGGCTCACCAGGATGGCCTGTTGGGCGGTACGCAACTGTTCCAGCCGGGCCCGATGCTGTGCAACCAAAGCGCGGTTAGTCTCCCGAATTCGCAGATGGACCCGCACTCGTGCCAGCACTTCCTCGCCGTGCACGGGCTTGGCGATATAGTCAACGCTGCCGATTTTCAGGCCGGCAACTTTGCTCTTCACGTCATCCAGCGCGGAGAGGAAGATGATGGGAATGTCGGCGGTAGCGGGATCCGACTTCAGCCGCGCGCAGGTTTCAAAGCCCGTTTCGCCTGGCATCAGCACGTCCAGCAGAATGAGGTCCGGCTGCTGTGCACGGCTCAGATCGCGGGCGCTGGGGCCGTCGCTTGCGGCCAGGGTGCGGAAACCCTCCAGCTGTAGGACACACTGGAGAACGTCTAGGTTGGTGGGCGTGTCGTCCACAACGAGAATGGTCGGCGTGTACATAGCGGCTGCCTTGCTAGCCTGGCTGGATCCGATGAGTCCAGTGAAATTGAGCGCGAACCGACTTGCGTCTCTTTCTTTCTATCGGCAGCGAACCAGGTCTGCTTTAATCCGTTGATTCGCCTGCTATCGCGTCAATCAACGGCAGGCAGCGGAATTAGAGACGGAGGTGAAACCGTTGGAGACAAACAAACATGGTAGGGCGGTCGAGGCCGTGGGTGCGGCAATTGGAGACCTCTGGAAGACATCGTGATAGGGCTGTACACTTTTGGAGTTTGTGGAATATCGCCACAGCAACCTGGTGAGAATATCAATCTCCCGAAGGGTCCAGAAGGGCCATGCGCCTCCCCACTGGGACTCGTCTCGGGCTACACAGCTGCACGCGTGATCGCCAGCCGATGTAGGAGTTTACGCGTCTGCTAAGCCATTGGACCGCCACAGCCGATTGGTTCGTTTTCCATTGTCGAACCGGGTGAAGCCCGTCGATCTCACTCGGCCGGTTACGGGCATCAAGACCGCGGGGATCGGTCACAAAAGTGGCAGACGCGGAATGCCGATTCCACGATGTACGGCACACGACGCTCACAAAGATGGCCGAGGCAGGCGTGCCCGAGTCCACGATGTTGGCACTCGCGGGCCACACGAGCCGCGCGATGCTGGAGCGTTACTAGCACATTCGGAGGAAGGCGAAGCGCGAGGCAGTCGAAGCCATTTCACTCCGTATTCCGACGCCGCGTTCAGTTGAGGTCCCCACAATTTCCCCCACACTGCCGGGGAATACGCATGGGCCGCATCTGGTAAAATATTGATTTTCCGCCTATGGGCGCGTAGCTCAGTTGGTTAGAGCGCCTGCTTCACACGCAGAGCGGCCCGCTCCAAAGCTTCTTTAGGTTTACCGCCACTTTCAAGGTTTTCAACAACTTGGGGAATCTGCTTTTCGCTCAAAGCCAACCCGAGTCACCCCAATGCCAGGGGTTCTGTCACGGTTTTGCCACGGTCGTTCTTGCGCATCTGTTGCGCCCATTGAAGGCGTGACCTCTCGCGAAACAACTGGCACACTGGGCCAGCAAATCAAGGAATCCACTTTCGCTACACGTTCGAAACCACTCTGAAACCAAAAACTTGGCGCTACGCTAATAGCGTATACTAGTAAGGTCGTGCGAGTTCCAATGACAGTGGTGGAGACTCCAGGGTTCTTGCGTGACTCCGCGTCGGCCTTGACTGAGCAGGAGCGGAGTGAACTTGTTTCTTACCTCGCCGCGAACCCCGAAGCGGGAGACATTATTCCAGAGACTGGTGGCGCCCGAAAGGTTCGCTGGAGGGCGAAAGGACGAGGTAAACGCGGAGGTGCACGGGCGATCTATTACTATCACGATCAATCGCTCCCCCTGTTTCTGCTCAGCGTCTTCGCCAAGAACGAAAAGACGAATCTCACGAAAGCGGAGCGAAACGAAATGAAGGAACTGATGCCCCGTCTTATCGCGGGGTACAGGAAAAGGAAGGCAAAATGAAGAATTCTCGCACCACCAAAGGTCGCAAGCCGAGCGCGGGCAGCCGAATCATTGCGAGCCTGAGGGAGGCAGTCGATTGGGCTGAAGGGAAGGATGTCCCGGTCCGCGTAACCACTGTGGAAGTGCCGACGATTGACGTGCGTGCCATGCGCAGACGCCTTGGATTGAGTCAAGCGGCATTCGCAACGAAGTTCGGGTTCCAGCCTGCGACCCTGCGGAACTGGGAACAGGGCCGGACACGTCCGGACGGACCCGCGCGCGTTCTACTCGCCGTGATCGCCCGATACCCGGACGCCGTTGAAGAAGCTCTGCGGAAGGCAAGCTGAAGCAGATTGTAAATGCCGAAGCCAACGGCTCTGGTGCAAACTCAAGCCGGCGGCGAGATCGGTTACGCTCCACCATGTTTAGTGATCGCTAATTGGGGGCCTCAAGCTGCGAGTGCCGCGTTCCACAGTTCCGTCATCGTCGCATTGCACCCGCCGAGCTTGCCCGTTTTGAACTGCCCCTTTTTGATCTTCTCTGCTAGCTCGATTCCGGAGATCGTTATCACCGCGGTGGCGAATCGCTTGAATCCCAGCATCGGCCGGATTCGTTGCTTCACTCTCCGATGGTCTTGCTACACCAGGTTGTTCAAGTACTGGCTGGATCGAACCTTGACGCGGCACGGAAGTTCACCGTCTTCCTTCATCTCTCGCACCGCCCGGTGCGAGGCCGCATAGGCGTCCAACGTGATCTTCGTGGGCACGCGAGTGTTCTTCATTGCGCTGCGCAGAAACGATTTGGCGGCGTTCACGTCGCGGTTCCGGCTGAGAAAGAAATCGACCGTCTGACCCGCTTTGTCGACGGCGCGGTACAAGTACATCCATTGTCCGTGAACCTTAATATAGGTCTCGTCCATCCTCCACGATCCGCCGACGGGCCGCGCGTAGCGCCACCAGCGCTTTTCGAATTCTGGAAGGTAGCGCTGCACCCACCGCAGGATCGTTGTATGGGTCACGGAGATCCCCCGATCCGCCATCATGATCACCAGATCCCGCAAGCTCAGTTTGAAGCTCGTATACCAGCTCACGCACAAAACGATGATCTGTCGGTTGAAGTGCCGTCCTTTGAACAGATCTTCGATCGGGACGAACCGTTGCATCTCTTCATCATCGCCCACCACCCACGTGTTTGCACCAGAGCCGCCAGTTCGACGTACTTGGAGTTTGAACTCGGTAGAGACTGTAAGGACCCGAACTTGCATAACAAGCTAGCACGATTTCATCGAGCGCACTTTCAGGCCCTACCCAAAGGCGTAATGATCATTTGCGGCGCGAGTTCGCGGCTCGACAGCACGCGGTCGATCATTCCGTATTCGACGGCCTGCTCGGCACTCATGATGTAATCGCGATCCACGTCCCGGGCGATGCGATCGATGGGCTGGCCGGTGAATTCCGACAGGATCTGGTTGAGAGTCGCGCGCATG
>Ga0181536_10002483_pt1 | contig 20820 bp, 17 predicted proteins | sample PEATcosm2014_Bin_41_FD_121105 | JGI IMG/M metagenome (GOLD analysis project Ga0181536, IMG submission 121105) | Peatland microbial communities from MTU Mesocosm Facility, Houghton, MI, USA - PEATcosm2014_Bin17_60_metaG | ecosystem: Environmental > Terrestrial > Soil > Wetlands > Peat | place...
CCACCCTTCGCCTGAAAGACTCAGAGTTCATCGAGAAGACGGCTCATCAAATCTTGGCCAAGATCGACGCTCTCCGACCCCTGGAATCCTGACGGATATCGCTTTTCACGCCGGATCCAGGTTATACTGACCAAGCAGGTGCGAGTGGAGGCGCGGGAGGTCCGGATGGTTTTGTGTTCTTCAACGACCAGGGCCAGCAGTTGAGCGGCGTCACTTACACCTTTGTGACCACTGACCAACCGCCTTCCGGGACGCCCGAGCCACGCACGTTGCCGCTTCTCACCGCGATGGCGTGCGCCGCCTTCATCGCCTTTAAGCGGCGCGGCAGGAGTCCGGACCGGAGGGCTGCGCGGCCCGCCTGCTAGCGCGTCTCGCGCCCGCCGGGAGTCAACTCGGCCACCAGTTCCCGAGTACTTAGGGATTGTGGCGGCGAATTTGACCGCCCGTGCGCCCAAGAAAGTCTGCTTTACGCAATTAGGATCAGGCGGGTTCTCGCAGCTTGTCCAAAAAATGAAACAGGGTCACGCCGACGACGGCGTTCAGCAATCCGAGCACGAGCGTGAGCTGGATTTCGAAAGGAATCTGGCGGCCCAGGAGACCGCGCGCGAGAACCCAGTAAAGGAACTGGTGGAAGAAATAGAAGAAGAACGTCAGCAGGAACCGGATCACGGAGTGCTCCACGTCGATGCGCAGGCCGACCGAGGCGGCGAAGTATCCGACCAGCGTCTTGACGATGCCGAACATGCCGAGCGGCTGCTTGATGGATAGGGAGTCCTGGGCCAGGCCGATGAAAGCGCCGATAAAGAGTCCGCCGATTTGGCTGCGGCGCATCAGGGCGAAGTAGATGGTGACCAGCAACGGCAGCTCGAGGTACCCCAGAAACTCGAGGAAACGCGGAACATAGACCTGAAAGAGGATGGCGGCCAGGGGCACGGCCAGCATGACGCGCGCCCGGAAACGCGAAACCTGCTCGCGCTGGTTGCCGACCAGGTAGCGATCGCCGTATTCGGTCATTGGGGCGGAGACTGACCGGGAGGAACTGAGCCGGCGAGGGGGCGAGCGGGCGAGGGGGCGACCGGGTTAGCCGGCTTTGGTGTTCTATGCACATCGCCAGCAACCGGCGCAGCCTTTTTCTCTGCGGCTGCGGACGGGCTATTCGCCCGCTCGCCCGCTCGCCCACTCGCCGGCTCAGCCGCCGGCGATTGCGATGTGGCTGGCTCACCCGCAGCGGGCGGCGGCACCTTGATGTTAAAGTCCGGCGGCTTCGCGCCGGGACCGCCCTCGCCGAATTTGTGGTTCTCGGCGGCGCCGATCTGCCGGTATTTTTGCAGCAACCGGTCGGCATCCGTTCCAACGAGGCCAGTTGGCTGAATCGGCTGTTCCCCGGGAGCCGGAGGGGGTGGCGTGCCGAGATATACCGGCGCATTGGCGGGGGGCACTTCGGGGATGGCCTGATGCACGCCCTCCAGTACAATCAGCACCGCCTCCACTCCGTGCTGGAGGCCGGTCGGCTCAACCAGGACTTCCTGATAGGGTGAACCAGGGCGTACCACGCGCACCACACCCACCGGAAAGCCTTTGGGAAAGATGCGATCGTCGCCCGAAGTGTAAAAGTTTTCGCCGACCTCCACTTTCTCCTCGCTCGGCACGTAGTCCACCTTGCAGGCCGATTGTCCCTGTCCCTTGAGCGTACCCACCACATGATTTTTTTGGGAGACCACGCCGGCGGCGAACTCGGGATCGGTGACCAACATGACTTCCGACGCCGTGGGGTAAGCCGCGATGACTTTGCCGACGATGCCATCCGGCGTTACCACGGCCATGCCCTTTTCCACGCCGGAGCCGGAACCGCGATCCAGGAAAACCACTTTCGAGTTCGCGCCCGCGCCGGCGGCGATCACCCGCGCGGCCATGGTCCTGGATTGCGTGTGCTGCTGGAAGGCTACCAGGGCTTTGGCGCGATCGGCTGTGGAGATCTCGGTCTTGAGGAACTGGTTTTCCATTTTCAGGCGGTCGAGCTCGCCTTGCAGGCGGCGGTTATCGGCGCGCGCATCGTGCATCAGAATATAGTTTTGGAAGAACCCCGAGGCGCCGCCGCGGATCGCCTCCAGCACGCGCGCCAGCGGCGTGATGGCGGTGATGGACCACACGCGAACCATGCGCACGTCCTGATCGTTGCGCACCTGGACCGCGATCAGCACGAGCTGCGCAAAGATGACCAGCAACAATACGGTGATATTGCGGTATCGATTGAGCAGCGTCTCCATGGCTTGCGATCGCCGGGGCCGATAGCTTCCTTTAATCGATCGATATCTTTCTCAGCAACCTGAAATCGCTGAGCATTCTGCCGGTGCCGAGCACGACAGAGGCCAGCGGGTCGTCGGCGATGGAAACCGGCAGGCCGGTCTCCTCCCGAATGCGCTTGTCGAGGTTCTTCAGCAACCCGCCGCCGCCGGTGAGGACGATGCCGCGGTCGCTGATATCGGCGCTCAGCTCGGGCGGCGTGCGCTCCAGGGCCACGCGAATGGCGTTGACGATGGTGGCGACGCACTCGCCCAGCGCTTCGCGGATTTCGCTGTCGTCGATGGTGAGCGTCTTGGGCACGCCCTCAATCAGGTTGCGGCCCTTGATTTCCATGGTCAGGGGCTTATCCAGCGGATAGGCGGAACCGATTTCCATCTTGATGGCCTCGGCGGTGCGCTCGCCGATCAGCAGGTTGTACTTGCGCTTGAGGTACTGCATGACGGCGTCGTCCATCTCGTTGCCGGCCACGCGGACCGAACGGGAGTAGACGATGCCGGACAGCGAGATGACCGCGACGTCGGTAGTGCCGCCGCCGATATCCACGATCATGTTGCCGGAGGGTTCGGTGATGGGCAGGCCGGCGCCGATGGCCGCCACCATGGCCTGCTCGACCAGGTGCACCTCACTGGCTTTGGCGCGATAGGCGGAGTCCATGACGGCGCGCTTTTCAACTTGGGTGATCTCGCTGGGCACGCCGATGACAATGCGCGGATGCACCAGCACTTTGCGGCCGTGCGCCTTCTGAATAAAGTAATTCAGCATGCGCTCGGTGACCTTGAAGTCGGCGATGACGCCGTCCTTCATGGGCTTGATGGCGACGATATTGCCGGGAGTGCGGCCCAGCATCTCCTTGGCTTCCTTGCCCACAGCTTCCACTTCGCCGGTGTTCTTATTGAGCGCGACGATGGAGGGCTCGTTGACCACGATGCCCTTGCCCTTGGCGAAGACCAGCGTGTTCGCGGTGCCCAGGTCAATGGCCAGATCCGATGAGAATAGACTAAAAAGAGAGCGTAGATTCATTAAAGGATTTTCGGTATTGGATAGAAGGACATCGGCTCAATGCCGCTAGACGAGCCAACTAAATGCTAGCATATTTTGTGCCCTCCCAACGCTCACTGACCCGGCGCGGGCTGCTGATGGGAGCGGCGGCAATGGCGGGATGCGCCCACCGCAGGAGCCGCGGATTTCCGGGCTATGCGTTTGTCGCCAATGCAGGCGCGCGCACCGTGGCGGTGGTGGATTTGAACGCGTTCGTGCTGGCGAAGCAGATCGCGCTGGATAGCGCGCCGGGCGCCGTGCTCTCGAATCCGCTGCGGCCGGGCGTGTATGTGCTGATGCCGGAGAGCGGCGCCGTGTGGGAGATCGATGCGGCGAGGCTGGCAGTGGCCGGCAAGACACGCTTGGCTAACGCGGCGGTGGCCATGCGGCTGGCGGCGGACGGCAAATCGCTTTGGGTGTTGCAGGCCCGCGCGCTGGTGCGGCTGGAAGGCAGCCGGCTGCGGGCCGTGGAAACCATCCCGCTGCCGGGCGTAGCTGGAGATTTCGATCTGACCAGCGACGGCCGCGCGGCGATCGGCTTCCGCGAGGAGCGCCGTTTGGCGCTGGTGCGGCTGGGTACGCGAACGATCGAACACCTGATCGATGCGGGGTGCGAACCGTCGCTGGTGCGATTTCAGGGCGATGGCAAGCAGGTGCTGGTGGGGAGCCGCGCGGATCGCAGCCTGACCATCTTCGACGCGGCCAGCGGGCGGACTGCGGTGCGGCTGCCGCTGCCGGTGGAACCCGCGAATTGCTGCTTCAATTCCGATGGCGGCCAGATGTTCGTCACCGGTCCTGGGATGGATGCGGTGGTGATCGTGTACCCGTACCAGACCGAAGTAGGCGAGACGATTCTGGCCGGGCGGACGCCGGACGGCATGGCGGTCTCCGGCACGCCGCAATACCTGTTCGTGGCGAACCCGGAATCCGGGAGCATCACGGTGCTGGATATCGACACGCGCAAGCTGGTGGCGGCGTTGACGGTGGGGCAGGAGCCGCGCCACATTCTGATCACGCCGGACAATCGATATGCGCTGGTGCTGAATTGGCGGTCGGGGAACATGGCGGTGATCCGGATTTCGGCGTTCACGGAGCGCCGGCACCGCACCGACCCGGCGCCGCTTTTCACCATAGTGCCGGTGGGGGCGCAACCGGTGGCGGGGGCGGTGGTGGAGATGGGGTAGGGGGCGAGGTGCGCGTCGCGCGCCGCGACCGGTGATTGGTGGCTGGTGGCTGGTGGTTGTACCAGCTCACCTGGAAGCTTGAGGACCGATTGGAGCAAGGCGGTGGGATACCAAGCACGAATCAAAGATTGGAGTGGCGCACGTTTAAGCGTGCAGGGGCGAACTTCAGTTCGCCCTGCGGAGTTTGGCCATTTTCGTGGCGCAAGCTTTAGCTTGCTGGCGCGGACTTCAGTCCGCGCTATGGCGAGCTTCGCTCGCCCGGACGGCGAACTGAAGTTCGCCGCTGCACGCTAAAGCGTGCGCCACGTGGCGGCCAAATACACCATCCTGAAATGTAGAAACTCAAGTGGCGAGCTTCAGCTCGCCATCGGGGCGAACTTCAGTTCGCCCTGCGGGACGTTAGTCCCGCTAGATCAGTGACTTGCGCAGTGGTTCTCTGGAGAGCAAAGGGCGTTGCTGGCAGCTAATCCCAGTATTGCCACAAATCGACCGGAGTTTCTCGCGGGTATGGACCGGCGCCCTTGGCCGGGCCGGAAGTAGGCCGTTACGTCATGGGTACCTCGAGCCCGTTGGAGAGCATGGTCCCAAGATCCGCGCGCCATACAGTGGCCACCACGCTGACCATAAAGGCAGGGTGGATTCCGATCCAAAGAGTGTCTTTTTTGTGCGCGTCTTGGCCGTTGCCTGGAGCCAGGAGTGCATCTCGAAATGACCAAAACAAAGACGACCCGTAAAGCACCCGGCGGGAGGGTAACGATTGGATCTTCCGTCAAGGCAGGGAGCCAGAAGCGGAGACCGGCGGGGAGGGCGAAACGGGCGCACGCAGCAGCCGGCGCGCCTCGCGAACCGGGGAATGCTGGAGCCGAATGCGGCAGGCATCGATATTGGAGCACGATGTGATATTTGATATCGAACACCGCGCGCGCGCTGGTTCGGTACTCGCCCATCCCCCTATTTTCACAGCAGGAGGCTCGAAGCTGATCGCCTGAAAGGCGATGGGATTAGACCTGGAAGACGGAGCTAAAGCGCCGGGTCGGCATCCACATTGCGTCTTTCGAGGCCTGCTCCAGCTTCACACGCGTTACGGCCTGCCAAGTTGCTCGCCCACCTTTCCGTGGACTTTGTCGCGAGGTTTCGGCCCGGGCAGTTTCCCGACCAAACCGCTCGCCAGCTATCGAATCTAACCATCGACTATTCGAGTGGGTCCTTCCCCCACTGGTAATCTGCCCCTTTAGGGCACACGCTGAAGCCCCGCTGCAGGCTGAAGCCCGCCCTCCAGGGAACCAGGAATGGTTCCCTGGCGTCACTTGGTTGTAGGCCATTTATCGGTGTGCATCCGTGTCCATCTGTGGTTCCATGGCTTTCCACGGTAGAATAGTAAGCGTGCCGCGTTTCGCTCTCCCAGTTGTGTTCGCCCTGGCCACCGTTTTACATGCCCAGACTGCGTTCTTCCCCTTGAAGGACGTCAGGCCAGGTCTGCGCGGCATTGGCAAAACGGTCTTTTCCGGCGACCGCATCGAGGAGTTCCAGGTGGAAGTGCTTGGCGTGCTGGAAAATATCGGCCCCAAGCAGAACCTGATCCTGGCCCGGCTGTCCGGCGGCCCGCTGGCCGAGACAGGTGTGCTCCAGGGGATGAGCGGCAGCCCGGTCTATATCGACGGCAAACTGGCCGGGGCCGTGGCCCTGGCGTTCCCATTCGCCAAGGAAGCCATCACCGGCATCCGGCCCATCGAGGAGATGGTGCGCGTCACCGAGGCGGGCCGCACTCCGCCGCCCGGCCACCTGGTCGCCCGCAACGAAGTGTCGCTGGCGTCCCTATTCGCCTCTAAAGACCTCACCCGCCTCCTCCCCGGCCGCCTGGACCCCGCCGACCATGATTTGAAGATGGGCGCCAAACTGCTGGACATCGCCACCCCCGTCTCCTTCGCCGGATTCACTCGCACCACCCTCGATTCCTTCGCGCCGCAGCTTCGCGCCTTGGGCCTGGAACCTACGCAGGGCCTTTCCGCGGGAGGTCCTTCCAGCCCGCACATGGGCGATCCCTCCACGCTCAAGCCCGGCTCCATGATCAGCGTGCAGTTGATGACCGGCGACCTCAGCATCGGCGCCGACGGCACGGTCACTTACATCGACGGCAACCGCATCTACGCCTTTGGACATCGCTTCCTGGCGGTAGGCTCCACGGCCCTGCCCTTCACCCGCTCCGAGGTGCTCGCATTGCTGCCCGTGATGTCGGCGTCCTTCAAGATCTCCGCGCCGAGGGAGACCATGGGCGCCATTCTCCAGGATCGCAACACCGCGATCGCCGGCGAACTCGGACGCGCCGCCGCCATGGCGCCCGTCTCCATATCCGTCTCGCGTGGCGGCAAGCGCATGGACAACTACCAGATGGAAATGGTCAACGACCGCTTCCTCTCGCCGCTGCTGGTGCAGATGGCCGTGTTCAACACCATCGACGCCACCGAGCGCACCGTGGGCGCATCCAGCTTCCGCGTCACCGGCGAAATCGAGTTTCAGGGCTCCCCCGCGCCGCTCAAGGTCAATAACATGTACGCCGCCGATACCGGCTCCGCCATGATCGCATCGCTTTCCACCGCCATACCGCTGGCGTATGTGCTGCAAAGCGGATTTGACGCGCTGGAGGTGAAGAAGGTCGCCCTCGATATCGAATCCTTCGACGCCAAGAAGCAATTTCAAATCGATAGCGTCTCCGTGGCACGGCGCGAAGTCCGGCCCAGCGGGACGGTCGAACTCACCACCATGCTGGTGGGTGAGAACGGCGCCGAAGTGCCCCGGACCATCGTTTACCAAGTCCCGCAAGGTATTACTCCAGGACCGCTTTACTTCACCGTGGCCGACGGCATGACCACCAATCTCACCGAATTCCGCCAGATCATCGGGGCCCAGCCGAAATCCATCTCGCAACTGATCTCGATCGTCAATAACTTGCGCGCCAACACCAAGGCCTACGTGCGGGTGTGGCGTCCGGAGCCCGCCTATCAATTGGAAGGCGCCGACTTCCCCGACCCGCCGCCTTCGGTGGCCATGATACTGGCCGGCTCGCAAACCGCCCAAGGCAGTATCAGCCAGACGCGCAATTCCAAGATCGCGGAATTGGAAATCGGAGCCGGCGACAGCGTCATTAATGGATCGAAGACCATACAGGTGGAGGTGAAGGAGTGATCCGGATGATGAGCGGGCGAGGGGGCGAGGGGGCGAGCGGGCGAGCCGTCTTGGCAGGACTGCTCATGGCATCTGGCGCCTTCGCGTCCGCCACCACCGCCTGGGAGATGACCAGCTACCAGGATTTTATCCGCGGGCAGTTTCAAGGCGTCTCGCTCAGCCGCGACGGCCGCCTGAGCCTCGCGCCCAAGGTCGATACGCTTTTCTCTTCCGGCCAATCCGTGGTGTGGAGCGTGGCCGAAGGCGCTAGCGGCGTCCTCTACGTCGCCACTGGCCACCGTGGGCGCGTCTATCAGGTCGATCCCTCCGGCGCCAGTTCCCTGCTCTGGACTGCCGAACAGCCCGAGGTCTTTGCCATCGCTACCGATCAAAACGGCGTCCTGTATGCCGGCACCTCTCCCGATGGCAAGGTTTATCGCATCGAGAAGGGCAAAGCCACCGAGTACTTCAATCCCAAGAGCCGCTACATCTGGTCGCTGGCCGCCGCCGCCGATGGCGCGCTCTACGTGGGCACCGGCGATCAGGGCAAAATCTACCGGGTCACATCCGCCGGCTCGGGCGAGCTGTATTACGATACCGGCCAATCGCACGTCACCGGCCTGGCCGTGGATGCGCAAGGCCGCCTGCTGGCGGGCACCGAGCCGAACGGCATTCTCTATCGTGTCTCGGCCAAGGACAAGGCCTTCGTGCTCTACGACGCCAGCCTGCCCGAGATCCGCGCCATCATTCCCCAGCCGGATGGAACCGTGTACGCGGCCGCGCTGGGAGGATCGCTGGCCAAGCGCACGCAGGCCGCCACGCAGGCCTCGCAGTCCGGATTGGGGAGCGGAGTCCCGGTGCAGGTAGCGCCCCAATCGGTTACCGTCGAAGCGCAGAACGTGCAGCCCGGCGCCGAAATCAAAGCGCAGACCGACCCCACCAAACAGACCCAGTCCACGCCTACGCCGCAGGTGACCACGCAGTTCACGCCCACCCAGGATCTTACCGGCGTGGAACGCTCGGCCATTTACCGGATCAACCCGGACAACACCGTCGAGACCCTTTGGAGCTCCAAGGAAGAAAACGTATACGACCTTCTCGCGCTGCCCAACCAGCTCCTGTTTTCGACCGACAGCAACGGCCGCATTTACGGCCTCTCGCACGACCGCAAGATCACGCTCGTGTTGCAGACCAACGAAGGCGAGGCCACCCGCTTGCTTCCCTCGGCCGGCTCCGTGCTGGTGGCCACCGGCGACATGGGCCGCATTTACCGCTTGGGCGAAAACCCCGGCGCTTCCGGCTATTACGAATCGCCTGTGCATGACGCCGGCACCGCCTCCCGTTGGGGCAGCTTGAGCTGGCGCGCTGAGACAGCGCCCACTGCCGCGCTGGTTTTCCGCACGCGCTCCGGTAACTCGTCCAAACCCGACAAGACCTGGAGCGATTGGTCCGAGCCGCTCAGTGACCCGGCTGCCTCCAGGATCGCCAGCCCCAATGCCCGCTACATCCAGTGGAAGGCCGAATTCTCCGGCGCCGGCGGCGTGACGCCCATCCTGGACAACGTGACTCTGGCCTACCTGCCGCAGAACTCGCCGCCCATCGTGAAGAGTATCAACGTGACCCTGCAAATGGCGCCGGCCTCGGCCATCAAGGCGATGCAGCAGCAGCCCAATTCGCCTTACACCGTGACCGTGACCGATACCGGCGATGCCAGTGCCTCCGCCTCCGCCGGCACGCCCACCCAGACTCTCTCGCGCGCCGCCGCGCAACAGATCACCATAAGCTGGCAGGCCGAAGATCCCGACGGCGACCGCCTGGTCTACAGCCTGTATTTCCGCGCCGACGACGAGCGCCGCTGGATGCTGTTGAAGGGCGACCTGCACGACAACTCCTTCACCTTCGACAGCGACGTGCTGGCCGACGGCAAATACTACTTCCGCGTAGTCGCCTCGGACCGCGAAGTGAATCCGCCCGCCACCGCGCGCGAAGCGGAATTGACCAGCGCCCCGGTGATGATCGATAACACGCCGCCAGTTGTAACCATCGGCCCGGTGCGGCGGACGGGCACGACGGCCGAGCTTGAATTCGAAGCGCGCGACGCCGCCTCCCCTCTGCGCCGCTGCGAATATTCGCTCGACGCCACGGGTTGGGTGCCGCTCGAATCGGTCGATGGAGTGATCGACTCGCAGCAGGAGCGGTTTGTGCTGTCACTCGATAAGCTTACTCCGGGAGAGCACTTGGTTGTGATACGGGTGCTTGATAGCGCGAATAACGCGGGGTTGGCGAAGGTCGTGCTGCGGTAGTCTGCCCTATCCATTTAGACTCGGCCCACTAACCAGGCATGCACATCCAGCGACTTCGCGAAGTGTAGTGTTTGCGGCTCGCCCTGCATCTCGATTCCCAACCAGTCGCCCAGAGTATTCACGTGCACCTCGGCGGCAGCAGGCTGTAACGGCCAGGGCTCGTGGTCAATCTCACCACGGTACAAGCGCCCGGCGTCGTCCGCCGAATACAGGCAGTACCGCTCCGTCAGCCACGAATCCAGACTGCCCGCGGCGGAACGGTACACCGCTCCAATCGGACGGTAAGTCGCCGCGAAGGTCGCGCCTGGTGCGCCGCGATGAGTGCGCACGGCCGAGTACTCTACGCGCCCGCCCACATTTCTGATTTGAAACTTCGCGTCGAAATACGGTAAGTGGAAAAAGCGCCGGGCAACTCTGACCGCCAACTTTTGACCCGCATCCAGACTGAAAAACCACACGCCGGGCTTTCCGCCGGCTTTCACATACGTCCGCAGGTTCAGTTCGGGGAATGCGCGCAGGACGGGGATGGGAGGTACCAGCCGGGGTGTCACTCCCTCCATTCTGAACGGGACCGCACCCACATAGCCCTGGCCGTCGAACAAATCCAGTTCCAGCCCTGCGGGAATCAGCCTGCGCAAAACCGCGGCATCCACGGCCCAATGCGCGAAGAGCAAATCGCACCACCGCATGCGCATCGTCCAGGCCCGATCGGGCACGGGCCACGGGCGATGTGTCATAGGTGCTTCTTATCCGCGTTCATCTGCGGCTGACTCAGTTCTTGATCCGCCCCAACATCTGATACATCCGAATCAACGCCGTGTCCATCACCACTTCCCCCGCGCCCACCGCCGCCGGCGACACCGCATTATCCGCCCCGTACCCGCCTTCCGCCACCGCCTCTATTGTCGGAAAATACTGGTGATACCCATTCGCATATCCAAAGAAAAACAACTGCTTCACCCGCGCGCGCTGCTTCAGCCGGATCGCATGGTTGCTGAAGAACTCGCCCGACACCCCCACCAGCGCGATCTCCCCATTCAGCAGCGCCACCGTCAGCCGCGGGCGAATCCCGTCCGCATACTCGTCGATGTAATTCGGAACCAGCTCGGGAAAGAACGCCTTCTGATAGGCCGCCTTCACCATCGGATTCGCGAAATCCGTCCGCGCGCTGAATCGCAGCCGCTCTTCCCGGCAGTCGAGCGACGGGTGCGCCACCTCTTGCGGGCTCAGCGACTGCGCCAGCTTCACCGCCTCGCGCGCCAGCGCCTGCCCGAAGGCCTGGTAGTTCTTGTCCCCCGCGTTTACCGACTGGTCGCCCGCGGCCCCTTGCATGAAGATGGTGGCGGCGCCCGTCTCCCTGGTCACCTCCGCCTTCAGCGCGCCCACATAATCCGCCGAGAACTTCAGCATGCTCGACGGCAGCATGGTCGGATGCGCGGCGAAGTTCACTACAATCGCCACCGGCTTGCCCGCGGCGTCGTCAAACCGCATCACTGCCAGCTCGCGATCGCTGGGCTTCGGCTCGATCTTGCTCTGCCGGTTGCGATTGAACCCTTCAAGCTGCGCCGATCCCACCGCCATGCGCGCCGGCGCCAAGCGCGAGTTGGCCTCCACGATGGCCGCCACGATGCCGCCCTCCATCTGGCCGTAGTAGCGCAGCGCCGCATCGAATCGCCCTTTGCCCTTGCCCTCTTCGTCGGTAAGTTCCAGGACCGGCCCGTGGTGCGTGTGCGAACCGGCGATGATGGAGTTCTCGATCCCCGTCTGCTCTTTGATACGCTGCCTGATCCGTTGCAGCGACGCTTCCGCGGGCGCGCGTCCCAGATCCAGTCCCACGATGGCGATCTTTCGTCCGCCGGCCTGAATCACCAGCGCATCGGCATACAGTGGATCGAGCACGCCAACCGACAGCGCATCGTGCCGGTCGCCGTAGCCCCACATCGGCACCGGCTCGCGCGGCGTAATGTCTCGCCGGCCCGCGCCAACTTCGATTCCCAGCCCCCATCCGCAAACCGCCCAAAGCGCCAGGAGAAGCCCAACCAGCCACCGTGTGATACGCATGCCCCCGGATTCTATCAAAGTACCGGTCGCAAGCGTGCGGCGGGATTCCTGACTGGCAGAACCGCCCCTTGACGGTCGCGGCTCAGGCTGGGTCCGGACCACTACCGAGCCGGGGTACCCTCTGGGTCCGTCAGGGAGCGGTTTCCCCAAGACCAAGACGGTTAAGGACCCCGTGGGCGCAAACCCACGGCGGGTCGCAATGCGCCGTGTTATCCTGAAAAGAGTACGTCTTCCCGGAAACCAACCTTGAAAATCGGTTTTGTCAGTCTGGGCTGTCCCAAAAACCTGGTGGATAGCGAAGTCATGATGGGCCAGCTTGTATCGCGCGGACACGAGCTGACGCCGCATCCGGACCAGGCCGACGTGTTGGTGGTCAACACCTGCGGCTTCATCGATCCCGCCAAGCAGGAGTCCGTGGACACCATCCTCGAGATGGCCGAATACAAAAAGATCGGCCGCGCCAAGAAGCTGATCGTGGCCGGATGCCTGGTGGAGCGCTATCGCGGCGACATCCGCCGCGACATGCCGGAGGTGGATGCGCTTATCGGCACCAACGAATTGGACCGCATCGCCGGCCTCTGCGAAGGCTGGGCCCATGGCTGTGGCGACGATGGCGGTCCGGACCCGGCGCCCGCGTATCTCTACCACGACCTGACGCCGCGCGTGCTGGCCACCCCGGGCCACTACGCTTACATCAAGATTGCGGAGGGCTGCGATCATCCCTGCACGTTCTGCGTGATCCCGCAGTATCGCGGCAAGTTCCGCAGCCGGCGCTTCGAATCCGTGATCGCGGAAGCCACGCGCCTGTTCCGGCAGGGCGTGCGGGAAATCAACCTCATCGGACAGGACACTACTTGTTTTGGCGAAGACCTCGGCATCCAGGACGGCCTGGCGCTCTTGCTGGCGCACCTCGCGCAGATCGAAACGCCGCGCGAGAAGTGGATCCGGTTTCTGTACGCGTACCCGAACAAGGTGACCGAGAGGCTGCTCGACACCATGGCCGCACACGATGCGCTGGTGAAATACATCGATATGCCGCTGCAGCACGCGAGCGCGGCGATATTGAAGCGGATGAAGCGCGGCGCATCCGGCGATATCTTTCTGAAGCTGATCGAGCGCATCCGCCGCACCATTCCGGGCGTGGCCATCCGCACCAGCTTCATCGTGGGCTTTCCCGGCGAGACGGATCGCGATTTCGAAGAGCTGTGCGGCTTCGTGCAGGCTGCCAGCTTCGATCGCCTGGGTGTGTTCTCGTACTCCGACGAAGACACCAGCGGCAGCTATACGCTCGGCGGCAAGGTGGACGCGCGCACCATTTACAATCGCAAACGGCATTTGATGGCGGTGCAGCGCAAAATCGCGCGCGCCCGCAACCGCAAGCTGGTGGGATCGGAAACGGCCGTGCTGGTGTCGGGCGTCTCCCCGGAAACCGACTTGCTGTGGGAAGGACGCATGCCCACGCAGGCGCCGGAGATCGACGGCGTGACGCTGATCAACGATTTCGAGGGTAGCGAACCGCGTCCGGGGCAGATGCGCAGGCTGCGCATCACTGAAGCGCACGACTATGATCTGGTTGGCACCCTGCTGCCCAGTTGCGAGGGAGCGGGCGAGGGGGCGAGCTGGCGAGGGGGCGCCACAAGCCCGTCGCTGGTACAGATTGCCGGTGTCTTATGAAGTGTCCCATCTGCAAGAGGGAAGTCAAACCAGGCGACCCCGAGATGCCTTTCTGCAGCGAACGCTGCCGCATCGTCGATCTGGGCAACTGGGCCTCCGGAAAATACGTGATCTCGAGTCCGGCGCGCCCAGAGGAGCTGCGCGGAGGGGAAGATGAAGACGCGGGTTAGTTACTTTCATCGGATCCGCAACGAATTGTGGGGCAGGCTCCCAGCCTGCGGCGGCCTCCCAGGCCGCCCCGTTTGGTTGCGGCTATGCTGCTCTGTCGGGCAGCCAATCCTGCCTGCGGGGTGCCCTCTGGGCCCGCTTTCCAGCGGGCCGGCTGAAAGCCGGCTGCAGCCATGATTGGCTGCCCCACTAACATCGCCAATATCATTTCCACTTGGTTTGGGTGCGGGTACTCTCCAAAAGCCCCGGGCACGGTCGGCTCGGCTGCGGCTATCGGCATTGCCATCCTGATCGAACGCTACGCCGCGTGGAGGCCGCTCTCCTTCGCCGCGCTCGCCCTGGTGGTGTCGGCGCCCGCCATCTGGGCGGCGGGCAAAACCGCCCGCCAGGCAGAGATGAAAGACCCGCAGTTCGTGGTGGTCGACGAAGTGGTGGGGCAGTGGGTGGCGCTCGCCGGCGCCCGCGCGCTGAATTGGAAATCCTGGTTGGCGGCCTTTCTGCTGTTCCGCCTGTTCGATATTTGGAAGCCGTTCCCCGTGCGCCAATTGGAATCGTTGCCCGGAGGCGTGGGCATCGTCGCCGACGATCTGATGGCGGGCGTATACGCCGCACTTGTCTTATTTGTGGCAGGATGGTTCAATCTTTATTAAATATGGCTATTCGGAAATCGGCTGACGGCCGTCCGCAAATCGCGCAGGTCAAGCCTGTGGCCGCCATTGCGGGTGGGGAGTTGTACATCCACGGAAAGGGCTTTGCCAAAACGGACCGGCCGCGCGTCACCATCGGAGACGTGGTCGCGCCGGTGGTGATCGGCTCGGATTCGCTGGTGATCGCGCGCGTGCCGGAGGGCGCCGCCGCGGGAGAATTGGTGGTCGCCAGTGGAAATCAGTCGAGCGAAGCGTGGACCTGCGACATCGGCTTCCCCATCGCCGACAATTTACACCCGGTCGCCAACCCGGCCGTGGATGCGTTCGGCAACATTTACACCACGTTCAGCGGATCGCGCGGGCAAAAGGTCGCGGTGGCCGTGTTCAAGATCGATCTGAACTACAACGTGAAGGCCTTCGTCAACGAGATGATGAACGCCACCGGCCTGGCGTTCGACGGTCACGGGTTGCTCTATGTTTCCAGCCGTCACGATGGCACCGTCTACCAGGTGACGCCCAACGGCAATACCAGCACGTTCGTCGAGGGCATGGGTGTGGCCACCGGCTTGGCCTTCGACCCGGACGGCAGCTTGTACGTCGGCGACCGCCAGGGAACCATTTTCAAAATCAGCCCCGGCCGCCAGATTTTCGTGTTTGCCACTCTGGAGCCTTCCATCGCCGCATATCATTTTGCGCACGGCCCGGACGGATATCTTTACGTTGCCGGCCCCACCACCTCCAGCTTCGATTGCGTGTATCGCGTTTCGCAGAAGGGCGAGGTGGAAGTCTACTATCGCGGCTTGGGGCGCCCGCAGGGCATGGCATTCGACGATGAAGGCCGCCTGTACGTCGCGGCTTCGCTGGCCGGCCGCAAGGGCGTCGTGCGCATCAACCCCAACCGCGATGCCGAGTTGTTCGTGTCCGGACCGGGAATCGTGGGGCTGGCCTTCACGCCTTCGCGCTCGCTGGTGCTGGCTACCACCAACGCCCTGTATCGAGCGGATGTGGGCATCAAGGGCAGGCCGCTTTACTAAGGACGTGTCGACTAACATCACCAACGGTCGTCGTGGCGCACGCTTCAGCGTGCTGTGGCGAGCTTCAGCTCGCCATCTTCAGCGATGACCGCTGAAATCATCGCAGTCGGTTCCGAGCTGTTGACGCCGCAGCGCGTCGATACCAACTCCCTGTTTCTCACCGATCAGCTTAACGGGCTAGGCGTGGAAGTGGTCACCAAATCCGTCATCGGCGACGACCTGAATCGCCTGGCGGACGCCGTGCGCCGCGCCGTGTCGCGTTCCGAAATCGTGATCCTTTGCGGAGGCCTGGGGCCCACCGGCGACGATCTGACGCGCGACGCGGTGGCCGCCGCGCTCGACCGCAAGCTGATCTACCACCCCGAAATCACCGAGGTGCTGGAGCAGCGCTTCGCGCAACTCAAGCGCAAGATGGTGGAAGTCAACAAGCGGCAGGCGTTCCTCATCGAAGGCGCCGAGATGCTGCCCAACGACCGGGGCACCGCACCGGGTCAATGGATCGAGGAGTCGCACTCGCACGTGATGCTGCTGCCCGGTCCGCCGCACGAGATGAAGGCCATGTTCACGCGGCAATGCCTGCCGCGCCTGGCGCGCATCGTGCCCCGGCAGGTGATCCGCACGCTGGTCCTGCGCGTCGCGGGGATGCCGGAGTCCGACCTGGACCAACTCATCGCGCCGGTTTACAAGAAATACAACAACCCCACGACGACCATCCTGGCTGCGGCCGGCGATATCCAGATACATCTGCGCGCGCGCTGTTCGACCGAAGGAGAAGCAGCGGCGTTGCTCGTGGAAGTTGGTGGGCCTATAGAGCTGCTGCTGGGCGACCGCATCTACTCGCGCAACGGCCAGTCGCTCGAAGAGGTGGTGGGAGATATGTTGCGCGAGCGGCATAACACGCTGTCGGTGGCAGAGAGCTGCACGGGCGGCCTGCTGGGCGAGCGCATCACGTCGGTGCCCGGCAGTTCCACTTACTTCGTGGGCGGCTTCATCGCTTACGCCAGCCGCATGAAGGTGGAGTGGCTGGGCGTGCCGGAGGAAACCATCGCGCAGTTCGGCGCGGTGAGCAAGGAAACCGCCGAGGCCATGGCCCTGGGCGCGCGGCGGCGCACCGGCTCCACTTATGCGCTGGCAATCACAGGCGTCGCGGGGCCGGATACAGGCGGCGAGAATGCGCCGGTTGGCACGATCTACGTGGGCCTCGCCGATCCGGCCGGCTGTTCCGTGCTACACCGGCAATTCATCGGCGACCGCACCCGCATCCGCCAGTTCGCGACGCAGATGGCGCTGGATATGCTGCGGCGCAAGTGCGCCTGAACGTGGCGCACGCTTTAGCGCGAACGACCTTGCGGGTGAGGCGGAAGATGATCCCCAGGCCGGGCGGCGGGGAGCGTGCGCTGGGTATTCCGACTTTTCGGGACCGGGTGGCGCAAACCGCGGCGAAGCTGATTTTGAAACCGATCTGGGAGGCGGACCTGGAGCCGAATGCTTACGGCTACCGGCCGGGGAAGAGTGCGCAGGATGCGATTCAGAAGGTGGATGAACTGCTGCACGCGGGATATACGGATGTCGTGGAAGGCCGGGCTGAATCACCACATCCGCAGCAACCCCACGCACCGCCAGGCCACATACGCCAGTGGAATCGCCTCGACCCACCGCACCGGTCTGGGGTGGAAGCCAAGGCGGATCGCCACCGCGCAAGCCACCCCTGCTGCGACCCAGTAAGGATTCAGCCCGCCGGAAAAGCCGATCGTGTACCCCGCGATGACCGCGTAACAGGCCAACGGCCAGTTGGCGGCCAGTGACCCTCGCCAGCGCCGCCACACCAGCACCAGGGTCAACACCAGCACCACCAGGGTAATGCCATTGAACAAGGTGAACGGGTAGTGCCCCATGAGCTCAGCGTAGCAGTGGCACACGGCTCGCGCGGACGGCGAACTGAAGTTCGCCGCAGCACGCTAAAGCGTGCGCCACGTTACACTAAGGATGCTTACTATGGAAAACCTTCACGTCAACCTCGAAGAGTTCAAGGTCCTCGGCAAAGAACTGGTGGACAAGGTCCGGGAGATGATCCACGCGGGCAACATTCGCCGCATCATCATCCGCGACGGCCACGGCCACACCTTCATGGAAATCCCGCTGACCGTGGCCGCCATCGGCGCGGTGGCTGTCCCCATCCTGGCGGCCGTGGGCGCGATCGCCGCGTACGTGGCGGACTTCACCATCGTCGTGGAACGCGTCGAGCCGCCGCCCGCTGCCGAACCTCCCACGCCGCCGCCACCCACCGAAACCCACGTCTGAAAAAAGGTCTGAACCGTGGCGGGCTACGACCAGGATCTCAGTCGCATCGTCGAAGAGTTGAACCGCGCCGCGCCGGGTGCGCGTGCCGCCGATAAGCCGCCTCCGGCGCGCCCTCCTCAAAACGCCGGCTCGCTCGATCAGTTGCTGGCCTTTGCCAGCCGCCAGAACGCCTCCGACCTGCTGCTGATCGCCGGAACTCCGGTTGCCCTGCGCGTGAACGGTGCGCTGGCGCCCGCCGCCGGACCGCCGCTCGCGCCCGACGATGTGCGCAACTTCGTACTGCCCCTCCTGGATTCCCGCCAGTACGATGAGCTGCAAAAGAAGAAGTCGGTGGATTTCTGTTTCGTGCGCGATCCCGTGGGCCGTTTCCGCGCCAACATCCACCATCAGCGTGGCACCTTGGCGGCCAGCATTCGCCTGCTGCCGGCGCGCATTCCAACCCTCGACTCCCTGCACCTGCCCGCCATTCTCGCGCGCATCGCCGACCGCCGCCAGGGGCTGGTGCTCGTCACCGGCGCCACCGGCTGCGGGAAGAGCTCCACGCTCGCGGCCCTGATCGACTTGATCAATACGCGCCGCCGCGTCCACATCGTCACCATCGAAGATCCCGTCGAATACCAGCACGTGAACCGCAGCTCCATCGTCGAGCAAATCGAAGTCGGACACGATACGCCCGACTTCGTCCACTCGTTGCGCAGCATTCTGCGGCAAACTCCGGACGTCATCCTGGTGGGCGAAATGCGCGACCCGGAGACCATGGCGACCGTGCTCACCGCCGCGGAAACCGGGCACCTGGTGTTTTCCACGCTGCATACCAACGACGCGGCGCAGTCGGTCTCCCGCATCCTGGATTCGTTTCCCGCGGCGCACCAGGGGCAGATGCGGCAGCAAATGTCGCTCGCCCTGGCGGCCGTTGTTGCGCAACAACTGGTGCCGGCGGTGGATGGCATCAACCGCTATCCCGCCCTGGAGATCATGATGGCCACCGACGCCGTGCGCAACCTCATCCGCAAAGGCGACGACCACCAGCTCCGCAGCCAGCTCACCATCGGCCGCGCCGAAGGCATGATGACCATGGAACAATCTCTGGCCGAACTGGTGCGCGCCGGCCGCATCTTGCGCGAGACCGCGTTTGCGCACTGCTTCCGGCCCGAGGAACTGCGGCGCGTCCTGCAAGAGTAGGCTACCGAGCCGCGACCTTTCCGAGCCGCGACCGTAAGGGAGCGGGCCCTGCGGCTGTTAGACTGTCTGAATGGCCCTCTCGCGATTTTCCTTTCTGCTGGTCCCCATGGCTTTGCTGGCGGCCGCTCCGCCGCTCTCGGAAACGTACCGGGACGTTTCCGCGCGCATCATCGCCGCGGCCTTGGCCGACCAGGATGGTTACGCCAACCTTTCGTATCTCTGCGACCGTATCGGCAACCGGCTGAGCGGGTCCGACTCGCTCAACGCCGCGATCGAGTGGGCAGCCGCGCAAATGAAGCGCGATGGTCTGGAAAACGTGGCGACGCCCGCCGTCAAAGTGCCGCACTGGGTGCGCGGCCGTGAAGACGCCGAAATGGTCAAGCCGGTGCGCCATCCGCTCACCATGCTGGGGTTGGGCGGCAGCGTGGCCACTCCGCCGGACGGCATCACCGCCGAGGTGGTGCCCGTCTCGAGCTTCGACGCGCTCAACGCCCTCGGCCGCGAGAAAGTGGCGGGCAAGATCGTGCTGTTCAACGTACCTTATGAGGGATATGGCAAGACTGTGGCCTATCGCACCTCGGGTCCCTCTCGCGCGGCCAAACTGGGCGCAGTGGCCATGCTGCTGCGATCTGTCGGGTCGCTCGCCATGCAGACCCCCCACACCGGTTCGCTGGATTACTCCGCATCGGACCCCAAGATTCCCGCCGCCGCCATCACACTGGAAGATGCCACCCTCATCCAACGCCTGACCGATGCCAGCGAAACCGTCTCCGTGCATCTGTATATGGAGGCGCGCATGCTTCCGGACGCCGATTCGGCCAACGTGATGGGTGACATTCCAGGGCGGGAGAAGCCCGAAGAAATCGTGGTGATGGGCGGCCATATCGATTCCTGGGATGTGGGCGCGGGTGCGGAGGACGATGGCAGCGGCATCATGGCTGCTCTGGAAGCCGCAGCCATCGTCAAAAAACTGGGACTGCGGCCGCGGCGCACGCTGCGCGTGGTGTTCTGGACCAACGAAGAAAACGGAACGGCCGGCGCACGCGCCTATCGCGACATGGTCGGCGGCAAGATACACAACTATGTGGCCGCCATAGAAATGGATGGCGGCGCCGAAAAACCGGTGGGTTTTGGCGTGAGTCCCGGCGGACCCGCGCTGGCGCGCGCCACAGAGATCGGGCGTCTGCTCGAACCCATCGGCGCGGATACCGTCCGCGAAGGCGGCGGCGGAGCCGACATCGGCCCGCTCATGCGCGATGGCGTCCCCGGCCTCGGCCTTTTCACCGTCGGGCAGCACTACTTCGACTGGCACCATAGCCGCACCGACACGGTGGACAAAATCAACCCGCAGGAATTCCGGCAATGCGTCGCCGCCATGGCGGTGATGAGCTACGTGCTGGCGGACATGCCGGAGCGCCTGGGAGAGTAAGGCGCAGGCTGTCCAGTCCGCCCGTGTCTCCGGGGCCGCTATGAACGCAAATCATTAAGCTTGCGCTGCCTTCAACCAAGGGACTGACAAAAGTTGCACATTGGAAGGGCGAGCGGAGGGCAACGCAATTGCTCTGATGGGTGCCGGCGTGGAATCCATATCGTCCTCCAAGCAGGGAACAGTTGAAGAAAAAAGCGGCTCTTATTATGGCTATTGAATCTCGCATAATACAGTTACAAATGAGTCAAAAGAAAAGGCCGGCGTGCTGCAGAAGGGAATACGGCAATTGAACGGTGTGGGCGACGCGCCGGAGTCCCCTGCGGAATTCATGAG
>Ga0181536_10002484_pt1 | contig 20815 bp, 19 predicted proteins | sample PEATcosm2014_Bin_41_FD_121105 | JGI IMG/M metagenome (GOLD analysis project Ga0181536, IMG submission 121105) | Peatland microbial communities from MTU Mesocosm Facility, Houghton, MI, USA - PEATcosm2014_Bin17_60_metaG | ecosystem: Environmental > Terrestrial > Soil > Wetlands > Peat | place...
CTGCGCAAAGGCCAGGCAGCACCCCTCCAGGTCCTGGTCGACGGCACCAATTCGAACACGGCGCTGATTGCGCTTGGCTACATCAATACGATCGCGGCTGAGTTCTCGCTGAACTATGTGACCGACCTGGCGGAACGCACCCAGGGAATAAAGGGCATGGAGCAGGTGCATGTCACGGTCGTGCAGCGGCCCTGGTATAATCCGGATTTCAATGGGCGCTGGTTTTTTGTGCCCGGCGTGATTGCGACGATTACCCTCGTCATGGTGGTCAATCTTACGGCTTTCGCAGTAGTCCGTGAACGCGAGGTCGGCACCCTTGAGCAGATCATGGTGAGCCCCATACGACCGGCCGAATTTATCCTCGGCAAGACTGTGCCGTTTTTCGTCGTGGGGCTGGGGATTATCGGGCTCGTCACGATCGTGGGGATCTTCTGGTTCCAAATCCCTTTCGTCGGCAATCCTTTTCTCTTCGCATTCGGTGCGATGCTCTATCTATTGAGTCTGTTGGCGCTCGGCCTACTCATCTCCACGCTATGCTCGACCCAGCAGCAGGCGTTTGCCACCAATTTCTTTGTGGTCAACCCGCTTTTCACCCTGTCGGGATTCAGCTTCCCGATCTCGAGCATGCCAGACGTGTTGCAGTGGCTTACCTACCTAAACCCGTTACGGTATTTTCTTATCGTCATCCGCGGCACTTTCCTCAAAGGGATCGGGGTCGGTATATTGTGGCCGGATTTGCTGGCTATGGCGGCGATCGCGGCGGCTCTTCTGGCCGTGAGCATCCTACGGTTCCGGAAATCGCTGGAATGACGGTTGTCTGTACCGAAAACCTCATCCGACAAAGATTTCGGTTTTGGCAGGCAGAATTCCATTCTGTAACAGGCCTTTCGGCGTAAGCAATATACGGATAGCAGACAACGCGATTAGAAGTCGTCACGTCCGCTACTGACCGATTCTGTTGAAGAGGTCTGGAGGTAACTCGAGCAGATTGAGCCAGCGCGCTGGCACGATGGTCAACTGCTCAACTTCCGCCGTCACCAGGTGAGTGGGGAATTCCTCTCCGCGAAGGCCGAGCTCTGCTCCTGCGTCATCCATGTCGCGAAGGTGAGGCCCAATCCGCCGTCTTACGAACTGCCGAAATGCTTTCGCCAATTCTTCGTTCAGCTGATCAAGTCTCGGCCTCTCAAAGCGTCGGCCACGTATTGGGTAGTCTCGCGTCAATTCAAGCAATTCATTATGGAGCCACGCCTCGGGCAAAGCCTCAGTCGAGCGCGATGAAACCGAGTTACTGCTTCGGCCCTGGATCGGGCGGCGCCAAACGCGCGGCTGGCTGGGGAAGGGCACTTGGCCCATCTGCGCCAAGCTGCTGCGGAAGCTCCGTATTGTGTACGTGATAGAGGTGTGGCGCCGCGCGGTTGACATGAAGCTGGAAAATGTCGGGCCGATTATAATGGCCGGCGAAATCGTGCCGTAGCTTCATTTGGATAGCGAGCTCCAAATCGCAGTCGGCGTGCAGAATTCCCTCTTCCGGGCCCATCGGCCCGGCGATGATCCGGGCCAGGCCCTTCAAATGGACCAAATCTGCCGACCAAATCCTGGCTTCAGTTAACCGCTTCTGCCAAAAAGCGCAGTTGACATTATGCGGCGAACTTTAGATTCACGTGACTAGAGGGAACCAGCGGATAGCAAAGGCGTTATATCAGCGGTATCGCCATCCTGTGCGATGACCCGATCAGGCCATTGGATTGTATTATGTCTCTCCGATCGCTATTCGCGAGCAACGCGATGCGAAGTGCGAGCGTTGTTCTTGCTTTTTGGTTGGTAACTGCAAGCGGGCATACACAAAGCGCAAGCCCATTCGACAATCTGGCGGGTCAATGGTCGGGCAGCGGAACGATTGACCTTGCAAATGGCACGCGCGATCCAATCCGGTGCCGGGCCGCTTATGACGTGTTGGATCAGCAGAATAATCTTCAACTGAATATCCGCTGCGCCAGCGATAGTTATAGTTTTAACCTGTTCGCCAGCGCAACTTTGGCTTCCGACGTCGTCAGTGGCAGTTGGAGCGAAACCACCCGAAACGCCGCCGGAACAATTTCCGGCACAGCGAATGGCGATCACATCGACGTTGTAGCCAATGGGCCGACGTTTTCCGCCAGCTTGGCATTAATTACGCGCGGCGACCTGCAGTCGGTGGTTATTAGATCCAAGGAAGCTAAAAGCAGCGTGCAAGGCGCTACCATTAGCCTCGAGCGCAGCTAATCGTCGCGACGTTGAGACCGCCAAACGGCCGGTTAAAGAAACTGCCGGCTGTCACCGCTATTTGATCACCTCGTCGGCGCGGGTAGGCGAAAGGTGTCAATGCGCAGCCGCTTGAAATGCTATGGCCGCACCGCCACTTATGCCTAACGACCAATGGAGAGCAATATGATCTCAGAAAAGCTACAAAAATCGCGGGCGTTTATTGAGACCGAATGTATGAAAACCGCAAGTGCTCAAAATCTATGTCGAGATCTCAAACACGTCAGAATTCGGAGATTGTTTCCCAGCGGCGCCGCGGCAAATTGGGAACCTGCCGAGTTCGAACCCGCTCTATCGCCGATTGGCGAATGCGTAGCGCAAAAGGCGATTAGCTCACTTCCTGATAGGTATGCACTGGCCGCCGGAGAATAGCTACCGCACGTCGCGATTTGAGCTTTTCATTTGAGCCTCGCTAACCCGATTTCAACTTCGGCCGCCGAGATGTTGACGGGCCTGTTCATTGCAACCAACACGAGCTGTATAAAAATCGACGTTCGAAGCCTCGGTCAGGATCATCTTTTCCAGATTGAGCTCAGCGATCAGTTTTTTAAGCTGATCATTCTCCGCCCCTAGTTCCATCATTCGGCGAGTCCGATCGACTTTCACAGTGCCGTATTCTTTTGCTCTACCGATCTGACATCTGCTCGTCGGCATCCACAATCTGGCGGCAAGCCTCCACCACAGTAACCGCTTTTGCCACGAGTACCGAAGTCATGCGCCTTTTTGATATTCTGCTTGGCCGCGACTCTCTGACGCGACATGCACTGCAGCGTCTAGTAAATACCGTGCCCGAAAGCGATCGGCCTGCGGGGCTGCGATGCAGGCCCGTCTGCGTAACCATAGTTTTGTTGGTAATAACTTTGGTGTTCCTCGCCCGCTGCATAAATCTGCCGGGGCAGTTTATGGATTTGTAGCGCTTGCGACATTTTGATCCGTTTTGCGATCTCAGCCGCGTGTAGCGTGCTTGGAACTCGCACCGCCGTCGGTTTACCCAAAGCTCTTTGCCGGGGGTATCCGGATAGACTGGGCTTAATGAGCCTCGCGCGATAAAAGGCGTGTCCGTACCCGGCTTTAGTCGCTCAATCTTCCATGCGGGCGTCGTCGTGGTCGGCTTGGCCGGCGTTTCTGTGACCGCTACAAAACCCAAGAAAATTGCGCCCACGATAACAGCGGAAACGATAGCCGCGACGCCCATGAGATATTTGAATAATGCAGCCATAGCTGGCGCTCTCCACGCCGCTATGACCTAACGCGCCGTTACACTTGTTGTTCCGCCATACAGTCACGCTCGCTTGCGCTCCCACAGTCGGCAATTGGTCGACCTGATCGACAAATACCTGTAGTGCAGCCCTCGCCACTTGAATGGGGTTGGCTTTCGTACACTTCTGAATGCCGTCGATATGATAAACCTCCTTCAACCGTTCGCGTTCGCATCGGCAAATACCCACAACGTACCGGTCGGATGAAGACGCGCTGCCGGCAGTCTGTCGTCGTCACGGCGAAGCCGCTTGAATATCGCCCGCTTCTCGTCTCCTGCGACCAGGAAGGCCGCATGTCGGCTGCTCTCGAGCACCGGAAAAGTCAGTGTGATACGCGCTTCCGGCTTGACGCCAATGACGGCGGAAACCCACTTGCCTCGTTCCGCTAGCACGGAGGTACCCGGGAACAACGAGGCTGTATGTCCATCCGCCCCCAACCCGAGAAGATTCACATCGAACAGCGGCCGACCCGGGTCGAGGTGCGCCGCGCCATAAAATGTTTTGAGCTCGCGCTCGTAAGTAGCCGCCGCCATTTCAGGGCTGAGCCCTTCGGTCGGAATCGGATGGATGTTTATTGCGGGAATAGGCGCCCGCGCGAGTAGCGCGTCTCGCACCATGCGGTAGTTGCTGAGCGCGTCATCGTGCGGCACAAACCTCTCGTCACCCCAGAACCAGTGGGTGCGCGCCCAGGGGAAAACATCGCTATAAGGCGGTTCAGCGAGGCGTTCATAGAGCCCTTGAGGCGTCGTGCCGCCTGATAGGCAGACGGCAAAAACGCCGCCCTTGGCTGTCGCCAATTCGAGCAGCCATACGGCTGCCCGGTGCGACAGGGCTTCCGGATCGGCGAGGATTTCCACTTTCGCCTCGCACGCGCGGGTCATGCGAGCGCCCTTCCGGCCATCGGGCGAGCGGCGTCGCGGATGGCGGCGATCGCGGCCGCATAATCCTTCGATCCAAAGATTGCAGATCCGGCGACAATGGCGTTCGCGCCCGCTTCGATCGCATGCCCTGCGGTTTCGCCATTTTCGCCGCCATCGACCTCAATAAAGGGATCAAGGCCGCGTGCTTCACAGAGCTGGCGCAAAAGGCGGATCTTGGGCAGCATCTCTGGCAGGAATTTCTGGCCGCCGAAGCCGGGATTTACGGTCATGACGAGAACGACGTCGCAGAGATGTAGGACGTATTCGATCAGCTCGATTGGACTCGCCGGACTGAGCGCCACGCCGGCCTTCTTACCGAGATCGCGGATTTGCGAGAGCACACCATGGAGGTGGACCGTCGCCGACGGCTCTGCCGCGACGAGGAGATGATCGGCGCCGGCCTTGGCAAAGGCATCGAGATAGCGCTCCGGTTCGACGATCATCAGATGCACATTGAGCGGTTTTCGCGTGTGGCGCCGCACCGCTTCGACAACCACCGGTCCGAACGTTATATTCGGCACGAAGCGACCGTCCATCACGTCGACATGAATCCAGTCGGCGCCGGCCGCGTCGACGGCGCGGACCTCGTCCGCGAGATAGCCGAAATCCGCCGACAAGATCGACGGCGCAACGACAGTCGGCTTCAGAATTTCGATCAACTGGGATGTCATTGTCATTCGCCTTTCGACGTGCCCGGCGCCGTCGCTACTCCCGAAGTTGATTCATGACCGCGAGGGCTGCCATGCCGCTCTTCAAGCTGACGCACGATTTCGCCGACGATCTCGGTAGGTCGGCCGCCGACGCCGACGGTGATCGGATGCTCATCTGGCGTGGGTTCCTCCAGAGTCGCAAACTGGCTGTCGAGCAGGCGCACCGGCATGAAGTGCTCGTGCCGGGCCGCCATGCGCCTGCGGATGAGGTCGTGCGAACCTTTTAGGTAGACCAGCGTCACGTCAGAGCGGTCACCGATGATGATGTCCCGGTAGGACCGTTTCAACGCCGAACATGTGAGCACGCCGGATTCACCGCGCGCGCGCCAGCCATCGATTTCTTCGGCGATCTTGCGCAGCCACGGCACCCGATCGGCGTCGGTTAGTGGACTGCCCCCGTGCATCTTCTCCACGTTCTTGGGCGGATGCAGCTCATCGCCCTCCTGGAATTGGCAGCCGAGTGCGGCGGAGAGCAGAACCGAGACCGTGGTCTTGCCGGATCCGGAGACGCCCATGACAACGGCGATCACAGGTTTGGCTATGGTGTTCGCGAGAGCCGCAGACCACACGCGTTGAAGCTGGCGGTCAGGCGGCATCGTGCGCTCCTTGGTGGCTGCGAGTCATGCAGCAGCCCGGCATAGAACAAACTTCCACACCGCATTGGCGAAGCCTTCGTCTTCGTTGCTGTCGGTTACCGCACTCGCCTGTGCCTTCACCTCGCCGCTGGAATTGCCCATGGCGACGGAAAGGCCGCTTTTGCGAAACATGAGAACGTCATTCGGCATGTCGCCAAACGTGGCGATCTGTTCGGGCGGAATGTTCAGAAGCCTTGACAGGGTAGCGACGACTGCCCCCTTATTCGCCTGCGGGTGGGTCACGTCGAGGTAATAAGGCTGCGAGCGTATCGCACTCGCCTTTTCGCCGAGGGTTGTCTGTGCCAGCTTTTCGCAGGCGGCGACCAAGTCGAGATCGTCGGAGATGCCAACGATCTTGACCGCGCGCCCGAGATGAGCGTCGGTAAACGCCGCCACGACCTTGGCGTCGAATTTCCCGGTCCACGCCTCGCGGGCCACATGCGGCGCGTCCAGCTTACGGATCAACCACTCGTCAGCCGTGTAGACCCAAGCGTCCAGCCCCTGATTGAGGATGAGCTCTACTGTTTTCTTGGCTATCGTCGGATCGAGTGTTCGGCTCTCGATCTCCGAGAGGTCGGGATCGACAAATACGCCGCCGTTAAAGCCTGCGATCGGCGTCCGCAAGCAGAGCGGCTCGATCAGCATCGCCATGCCCCGGGGCGGCCTGCCGCTGGTAATCGCAAATGCGATGCCGGCTGCGGCGAGCGCCTTCACGGTGTCCGCCGCACGCGAGGTCAGCACTTTGTTTTTAGTGAGAAGCGTGCCATCGACATCGGCGAGCACAAGCGAAATTTTTGATGCAGTAAGACTTGGCTTTATCATGCGCGGCCTGCTGCATGAGCGCTCGCAACTTGCGCGTTCAAACGATCGGTGCCCAGGATGAACCGTTCGACCGCGTTGGCGAAGCCATCGTCGCGATTGCTGTCGGTCACGAAGTCGGCGGCCCGCTGTACCGCCGGACTGGCGTTGCCCATGGCAATGCTGAGACCGCTTCGCTCGAACATCGCGACGTCATTGTAGCCGTCGCCAATGACGGCGATCTCCGCCGGTGGAACTCCCAACAGCCGCGCAATCTCCGACAACGCGACGCCTTTGTTGGCGAGCGGGTGGGTAATATCGAGATAGTAAGACTGCGAGCGCGCCACGGTCGCATGATCGGCAAGCGCGGCACGCACATCGCGCTCACGCTGCGAGAGAATCTCGAATTCCTTGCTGACGCCAACGATCTTATTGGCGGCATCGAGGCTTTGTCCGAAATTGCCGACCAATGTCGGTTGGAACCCAATGGTGCGCTCCTCGAACACGACATATGGCCCGTCGGAATCGCGCACCAGCCAATTCTGCCCACTGAAAACCCAGACCTGCACATCGTGTGTGTCGAGCAGACTGACGGCGTGTCGAGCGGCCTCAGGCGACAGCAGATGCTCAGTGATAACCGTTAGATCGCGCGTCGCTATCGCTCCGCCATTAAAGCCACATACCGGTGTCTTGATTCCCAAAGGCTGGAGCAGCATGCCCAAGCCGCGAAGTGGTCGGCTGCTGATGATTGCAAAGTTGATATCGCATGCGTGGAGCTTTGCGACCGCCGCGCCGGCACGCACGGTCAAGACCTTGTCGTCGGTGACTAGGGTACCGTCGACATCCGAGACAAGTGTCGAGATTTTCTGTGAAACATTTCGAGGGGATTGCGTCATTGCGATTTCACGACGCCGGCACCGTTGACGGAACGCCAGTGTCGGCCATCACGTGTCAAAAGCACGTCCGCTTCGCTCGGTCCTGGGCTTCCCGCCGGATAAATCGGCAGATCTGTCGCACCCTTCTTGGCCCAGGCGTCGAGCAGCGGCTGCACGATGCGCCAAGTCTGCTCCACCATATCGGCGCGCATGAATAAGGTCGGATCGCCAATCATGACATCATAAAGAAGCGTCTCGTATCCAACATTAGGTTCCTTCGCAAACCAATCATCGTAGCGGAAGTCCATCTTGACGGCGGCGAGATCCACCACTGGCCCAGGTCGCTTGACCTCGAATTGCAGGGATATCCCCTCGTCCGGCGCAATGCGCAGCACCAGCCAATTGGCCCGCAGAGTGTCGACAGGAGTCCCATGAAACGCCGCGTAGGGCGCCTGCTTGAAACGGATTGCTATTTCGGTATTGCGTTGCGACATGTGCTTGCCAGTGCGTATGTAGAAAGGCACGCCAGCCCAACGCCAATTGTCGATCTCAAGTCGCATCGCGACATAGGTCTCAACGTTTGAATCCGGCGCAACATTTGGCTCTTGCCGATAGGCTTTCAGTGGCTTGTCCAGCACCGTGCCGGCGCCGTACTGGCCGCGCACCGCCTGCGCCGGCTTGATGGCGGGCATCGCGGCCAGCACTTCGGCCTTCTTTGAACGGATCGCGGCGGCATCGAAACCGGTTGGCGGCTCCATCGCCACCATCGAGAGTAATGTGAACACGTGATTCGGAACCATGTCGCGCAGCGCACCGGTCGCCTCGTAAAACCTGCCGCGGCGCTCCACGCCGACCGTCTCCGCCACGGTAATCTGCACGTGATCGATCCGGTCGCGATTCCAGATTGGTTCGAACAGCCCATTGGCGAAGCGGAAAGCCATGATGCTTTGAACCGTATCCTTTCCCAAAAAATGATCGATGCGGAATATCTGGCCCTCGTGCAGCGTGCGCAGGATGCTGGTATTCAACGCGCGCGCCGATTCGAGGCTGTGCCCGAAAGGCTTCTCGACCACCACGCGGCGCCAGAACCGAGGCTTGCCATTCTCGTCCTCTTTCTGGTCGGTGAGTTTCGCCTTGCCGAGCTGCTCTACTACGGCGCCAAAGAATCGGTCGGCGACAGCGAGGTAAAAGATGACGTTGCCCTGCGTGCCGTGGGTCTTCTCTGTCTCGGCCAATGCGACGCGAATTTTCTCGTACAGTTCAGGCGTGGTGAAGTCGCCCTGTACGTAAGATATTTTTTCCGCCAGCCGCTTCCATGCCGCCTCGTCAATCTCGTCGACGTCAAACTCGGCGGCAGCATTTCCGACGAAGCTTTTCAGCATGTCGTGAAGATGGTTGCGCCAGATCTCGGCAGTTCCTTCGCCATGGTCCACGCCAATAAGAGAAAACTTCTCCGGCAGCACCTTGGTGTGCGAAAGGTTATAGAGAGCCGGCGTCACCAGGCGTTTGGTCAGATCGCCGCCGGCACCGAAGATCACCATCGCGCAGGGATCGGCTGGGCTGGGCTGGCGCCGCGGCGACTCGGCCACTTGCGCGGTCGGAGTTGTCCGCGACTGTTTGTCGAGCATGGCGCTACTCCGCGGCGTTCTGTGCTGCTGAGCGATCTTGCGACTTTTTTGGCTTTGATTCTGGGTCAACAGATTCTTGACCCTCGACATGTCCGCCGAAGCCGAAGCGCATGGCCGAGAGCATCTTTTCGCCGAAGGTATGCTCCTGCCGCGAGCGAAAGCGGGCGTACAGCGCCGAGGAGAGCACGTCGGCCGGGACCGCTTCCTCGATCGCAGCCTCAACGGTCCACCGGCCCTCGCCGGAATCCTGGACAAAACCGGAGAAATTCTTCAGCTGCGGGTCCTTCGCCAACGCAGCGGCACCGAGATCGAGCAGCCAGGATGAGATGACGCTGCCACGCCTCCAGACCTCCGCGATATCCGGCAGGTTCAGCGTGAAGCGCTCATCGTCGGGCAGATCCTTCGAATCCTTGTTGCGCAGGATATCGAAGCCCTCGGCGTAGGCTTGCATCAATCCGTATTCGATGCCGTTATGCACCATCTTGACGAAGTGGCCGGCGCCGGACGGTCCCGCGTGAATGTAGCCACGTTCGGCGCGGGTATCGCCCTTGGCACGGCCCGGTGTCCTTGGGATATCGCCCAGCCCGGGAGCCAGTGCCCCGAAAATGGGGTCGAGCCAATCCACGGCCTGCTTCGGGCCGCCGATCATCATGCAGTAGCCACGGTCAATTCCCCAGACGCCGCCCGACGTGCCACAGTCGACGTAGCGAATGCGCTTGTCGGCCAATTTTTTGGCGCGACGGATATCGTCTTTGTAGAATGAGTTTCCGCCATCAATGATGATATCGTCCGGCGCCAGCAGGCCGCCGAGACGTTCCACCGTCTCTTCGGTGATCTGCCCAGCGGGCAACATTACCCAAACCGCGCGCGTTTTTTCCTTAAGCGCCTTGACCAGGTCCTCCAGCGACTTCACCGCCGTGGCGCCCTCTTTCGCCAGCGCCTCTCGCGGCTTGGCATTGGCGTCGAATACGATGCAGGTGTGTCCCGCCTTCATCAGGCGGCGGGACATGTTGCCGCCCATGCGGCCCAGGCCGATCACACCGATCTGCATTTGCTTCACTCCCTATCGATAAAAGCGCCCTATTCGAGCGCTGAATCCATTGCGCGGGCAAGCTCCGCCAAGCCCGCATCGACATCCTTAAGGTGGATACGCAACGCGCGACGACCGCGCTCCACCAGCACCTCGAGATCGCCGCTGGCCTGCGCTGCCTTCACGACGCCAAAGCTGTAGGAATGACCGGGTACGTCGATATCCACCGGATCGTCGCAGGTGATCTGCAGGAACACGCCGGAATTCGGGCCACCTTTGTAGGCTTGCCCGGTCGAATGCTGGAAACGGGGTCCGAACCCGAGACAGGTGGCGGCCCGGGTCTTGTCGCGGATGCGCGTGCGCATCGCGGTCAAAGCTCGCGTGTGCGCCTTGTTGCGCTCGATATAGGCCAGCAGCGCCACGTAGTCGCCCGACTTTGCGCCTGCATGCACGCGGCCGAAATAGCTCTTCAGATAACCGGTCAACGTGTTGTGCCGACCGAGCTCGGCGGCGTTGCGCGGATCGGCATAGAGAGCCAACCCGTTCTCGCGGAAAACCGGCGTCTCTTCCGGCAAGCGATGTGACTTCTCATAATCGTCGGTCAGCGCGCGCGTCTTTTCCTTGCTCGCCTCGACATCAGGTTGATTGAACGGATCGATGCCGATGATCGCGCCGGCAACGGCAGTGGCTATCTCCCAGTGGAAGAATTCCTGGCCGATGTGCCATAAATCCTTCACGCTAATCCGCGCAACCGGATGGCCTCCCCGCTCCAGCGCTGTCATTGCCTGGCGCTGTGACGGATCGTGCTGACCCTCCAATTCCAGGTAGGCGAAAAACCGGTCTTTGCCATAGCGTTCGGGTATGGCGAGCGGCTCATCGGCCAACGGGATCAGCCCGCGCCCCTGCTTGCCGGTACTTTCCGCCAGAAGCTGTTCCAGCCAGGCGCCGAGATCGGCGATCCCCGGCGAAGTAATGATCGTCACCTTGTCGCGGCCGAAGCGCGTCGCCGCGACGGCAATGGCGACGCCAAGCTGTACGCCCGGATTCTCTGCCGGCGGCACGTCCGCGCCGCAAGCTCGTTGCATCGGCTGCACCGTTTCGAGCAGGCGTTTGATGTCAAGACCCATGGCCGCCGCCGGCACTAGGCCGAACTTCGATAGCACGGAGTAGCGCCCGCCGATCGAGGCTACGCCGTAGAAAATATGAGCAAAGCCAAGCTGTTTGGCACGTTGCTCGAGCGACGATCCGGGATCGGTGACCGCGACGAAGTGTTCGCCGGCTTTGTCCTTGCCTCGCACCACGCAGACCCGATTATGAAAATAGTCCATGAAAATGTTGGGCTCCAGCGTGCTGCCGGATTTGGAAGAGACGATGAACAGCGTTTTGCCGATATCGATCGCCTGTTCAATCGCCTTGATCTGTGCCGGATCGGTGCTGTCCAGCATGTGGAAGCGTGGCCAGTTGGCCTGCCGTCCGAACGTCTTGCCGAACACTTCAGGCCCCAGGCTCGATCCTCCCATCCCAAGCAGCACGAGGTCGGTAAACCCGCCCTGCTTCACGTCCTTTGCAAAGGCAGTCAGTCGATCGATATCGGCCAGTTCCTGCTCGACGATGTTCAGCCAGCCGAGCCATTTGTCCTCGTCGGTCCCGGCCCACAGCGACGTGTCGCCGACCCAAAGCCGCCGAATGCGCCCGCCCGCGCGCCAGGCTTCCATCTCCGCGTCGAAGGCAGCCTTCATCTCAGGAGAGCCCAGCCCGATCTCCATGTTGGCGCGATCGCCCTCTAGAAGTGCGCGTCGCTGCCTCGCGATGGCGCCGAACAGCTTGTCGAACGAATCCGCAAATTGCTGCACGCCCTCCTTGACCAGCTCGTCCGTAACCTCCTTCAGCGAGATGCCGCGCCGCTCCAGCTCAGCGAGCACCGCGCGCGCGCCCGCCATGTCCTGCTCGATGACGTCGGGTGTCGCCTCGCCGTGTTCGCGGAATGCATCCATCGTCGCCGGCGGGATGGTGTCCACGGTGTCGCGGCCGATCAGCGCCTCGACATACATCGTGTCCTTGTAGGCGGGGCTTTTCGTGCTGGTGGACGCCCAGAGCAGACGTTGTGTCTTCGCACCCGCCGCAGCCAGACTTTGCCAGCGCGATCCAGAGAACAGCGCCTTGTAGCGAACGTAGGCGAGTTTCGCATTGGCGATTGCCACCTTACCGCGCAGCCGATCCGCCACTCGTTTGTCGCCGAGCTTGTCCAGCCGTTTATCGATCGCAACATCAATTCGGCTGACGAAGATGCTGGCGACGCTGCCGACCTTCGCGACGTCGCCACCGGTCCGCTTCAGATCCTCAAGCCCAGAAATATAGGCTTCGACCACCTCTTCGTAGACGCTTACGGAAAAAAGCAGGGTGATGTTGATGTTCAGTCCGCGGCCGATCAAATGGCGGATCGCAGGAATCCCGGCCGGTGTCGCCGGCACCTTCACCATCAGGTTGGGACGCTGCACCGCCGCCCACAGCCGCAGAGCTTCGCCTATCGTCGCTTTGGTATCGTTGGCCAAATAGGGCGAACATTCCAGGCTGATAAAGCCGTCGCGGCCTTGCGTCTGCTCGTAAACCGGACGCAAAACATCGGCGGCGGCGCGAATATCGGCAAACGCCAAGTGCTCGTAGATCGCGGAGATGCTGTGGTCGGCTTGCGCTTGAAACTGCTTTAGAGCGCCTTTGTATTCGTCGCTCTCGCCAATCGCCTTCTCGAAGATCGACGGGTTCGAGGTTATTCCTTTCAGTCCGTCGCGTTCGATCAGAGTACGCAACTCGCCTTTTTCGATCAGGCTACGCTTGAGATAGTCGAGCCAGGGCGACTGGCCGCATGCTTCGAGTTGCTTCATCGGATTCATGCCGTCAGACTCCTGTGCTTCGCAATCTGATCCTTGGCGGCGGCGAGCACCTTCTCCGGCGTGAACCCGAATTTCTTCATGAGATCCGTGATCGGCGCGGATGATCCGAAAGTGTGCATGCCAATCCTGGCGCCGGTCATGCCGACATAACGATCCCAGCCGATCACCGAGCCGGCCTCAACCGACACGCGTGCCGTGATGCGGGGCGGCAGCACGCTGTCGCGGTAGGCCTGATCCTGCTGTTCGAACAATTCCCACGACGGCATGCTGACCACGCGGGCCAAAATACCTTCCTGCTTGAGCGTCTCATAGACTTCAACGCAGAGTGCAACCTCGCTGCCGGTGCCGATCAGGATCACCGCCGGCTTACCGCTCACGGCATCAGACATGACATAGGCGCCCCGTGCGACGCCTGCGGCGGACGCATAGTGCTTGCGGTCGAAAGTTGGGAGCGGCTGGCGGCTCAGCACCAGACAGGCAGGCTGATGCTTCAGCCCGATGATGACGCGCCATGCCTCGACAACCTCATTGGCGTCAGCAGGCCGGAGCGTGATGAGACCGGGAATCGCGCGCAGCCCGATGAGCTGTTCTACTGGCTGGTGCGTCGGACCGTCCTGCCCGAGGCCGATCGAATCGTGCGTGAAGATGGTAACGACCGGGAGCTCCATCAACGCGCCCAAGCGGATGGGCGGCTTCATGTAATCGGAGAAAATAAGAAAGGTCGATCCGTAAGCGCGAATTTTGGAAAGAGCGAGCCCATTCAATATCGCGCCCATGGCGTGTTCGCGAATTCCGAAGTGCAAATTTCGGCCGCCATAGTTCTCAGCCTCTAGATCCCCGGCTGCCTCAAACGTAAGGCGCGTCTTAGTCGATGGCGCGAGGTCCGCCGCGCCGCCGATCAGCCAAGGATAACGCGCCGCGATGACGTTCAGAACTTTGGAGGACGAGTCGCGGCTCGCAAGGCCTTTGGAATCGGTGGGGAAGCTGAGCAGGTCGGCGTCCCAACCATCGGGGAGTCCGCGCTTCTGCATCCGCTCGAACTGGTCGGCGAGGTCCGGGTGCTCGGCGCGGTACGCCTCCATGCGTGCCAGCCAAGTCGCGCGCAGTTCACGACCACGCTGTCCGATACCCGCACGGAAATGCTCACGCACGCCGTCCGGTACCAGGAATTTGGCATCTTCCGGCCAGCCATAGCTTCGCTTTGCTAGGCGGATTTCTTCGACTCCAAGCGGCTCACCATGGGCGGCACTGGTGTCGTGCTTATGCGGAGCGCCATAGCCAATATGGCTCTCGACGATGATCAGCGTGGGTACGTCGGCCGTCTGCCGGAATATCTCGAGAGCTTGCGCGATCCGCTCTGTGTCGTTGGCGTCGCCGACCCGTTCCACATTCCAGCCGTAGGCAAGAAAGCGCGCCGCGACGTCGTCGCTGAAGGCGAGATCCGTGTGGCCTTCGATCGTTATGCGGTTGCTGTCGTAAATCCAGCACAGGTTCCCGAGCATCAGGTGGCCCGCGAGGGAGGCTACTTCGCTCGTGATGCCCTCCATCATGTCACCGTCGCCACACATCGCGTAAACATCGTAGTCGAACACCGCAAAATCCGGCCGATTGAAGTGCTGCGCCAACCAGCGCTCGGCGATCGCCATGCCGACGCTCGTCGCACAGCCCTGACCTAGCGGGCCGGTTGTTGTCTCAACGCCCGTTGTCAAATGATATTCAGGGTGTCCCGGGCACTTGCTGTCGATCTCACGGAAGCGCTTGATGTCGTCTAGCGAGACCGCGGGCTCGTCGAGCCGAACATCATTGGCACCGACTGCCTTCACCCCGGTGAGATGTAGCATCGCATAAAGCAGCATTGAGGCATGGCCATTGGAAAGAACGAAGCGATCTCGATTTGGCCAAATCGGATCTTCAGGATCGAAGCGCAGAAATTGCTGCCAGAGGGTATAGACCACCGGCGCCAACGCCATCGGCGTGCCGGGATGCCCCGAATTGGCCTGCTGGACAGCGTCCATCGCCAACGTGCGAATTGTGTTGATGCATTGATCCTCAAGCGTGTTTGGAAACGCCGCGCTCGTCGGATCTTTACTGGGGCGTACGGAGTCCAATGAAGCCGGCATTCGAGACCTTGATCCCGCCGATACGGCTATACCAGCCTTCAATAACGCTGGCGCTTGCGAGTGACCTTGCGTCATCATTCATCTCCGACATTCAAAAAAATGTCTGTCTATGGATCGAGTGAAATTAAAGAGCGACGCGGCACGCCTCATTGCGATCGACAGGTTCGACGCATGCCTCGGGTGTGTGATTTTGTCCCTGAAATGCACATCGTCGATCAATGCGCATCGTTGGGGGATCGGATTCTTTTGAGTTGCAAATCTTTCAGAACGCGCGCCCTTGACTGACAACGCGCGCCGGCCGGTCTAGTTGCGTCGAACCGGGACTTGCCGCCGCATAAAAATAGGGTGCAACGGCGTGGTGCCGCATAAAATTGCTCACATTGCGAAGATGTAATCTGCCATGAGACGAGACGCCGTTCCCGGCGCTCGATATTGGCGAATAACGGTATGTCGCTACCTATTGAAGACTATGCGCTCATCGGCGACTGCGAGACAGCGGCGCTGGTCGGCCGCGATGGCTCGATTGATTGGCTGTGTTGGCCGCGGTTTGATTCTGACGCCTGTTTCGCGGCTCTCCTCGGCACGCCAGAACACGGCCGCTGGCTCATTGCCCCACAAGACGGCACGGCCCGGGTAACACGGCGATATCAGCCCAACACCTTGATTCTGGAGACGCGCTTCGAGACCACCGACGGGGTCGCAACGCTCGTCGACTTCATGCCCGGACACCAGACAGGCTCCAGCATCGTGCGCCTGATTATTGGCGAGCGCGGCCGCTTGGTCATGAGGACCGAATTTGTAATTCGCTTTGGCTATGGAGCGACGGTGCCTTGGATGATGAAACTTGACGACGGAACGCGCAGAGCGATTGCCGGACCCGACATGGTGCTGTTGCGAACGACCGCGCCGCTACGCGGCGAGCAATTCAAGACTGTCGGCGAATTCACCGTCCACGCCGGAGAAAATGTGCCGTTCACCTTGACCTATGTACCTTCACACCTGCCCATCCCTGCTGCCGAAAATCCTCTCGACCAGCTCCGCGCGACCCAACAATTTTGGCTGGATTGGGCCGCCAAAAGCAAGGTTTCCGGACCGTGGAGGGAAGCTGTTAATCGCTCGCTCATCACACTGAAGGCGCTGACCTACGCGCGAACGGGAGGGATCGTCGCCGCGCCAACAACATCGCTACCCGAACACGTTGGAGGCTCTCGTAATTGGGACTATCGCTTTTGCTGGCTGCGCGACGCGACGCTGACTTTGCTCGCGCTCATGAACGCTGGCTACCTGGAAGAAGCGAAAGCATGGCGTGAATGGTTGTCGCGCGCTGCGGCCGGCACACCAGATCAGTTGCAAATCATGTATGGAATAGCGGGCGAGCGGCGCCTCACGGAATGGGAGGTTCACTGGCTTCCCGGTTATCACAAATCAAGTCCCGTTCGCGTCGGTAACGCCGCCCATACCCAACTTCAGCTCGACGTGTATGGCGAACTCATGGACGCGCTGCATCACGCGAGGCAGGGTGGATTGGCACCAAGCGAATCCGGCTGGAGCTTGCAGCAGGCCGTGCTCAAACATTTGGAAAATGTCTGGCCCAAGATGGACGAAGGAATTTGGGAGGTACGTAACGGGGCTCGCCATTTTACCTTTTCGAAAATCATGGCATGGGTCGCATTCGATCGGGCGATCAAAAGCGCCGAAGCATTCAACCTCAAGGGTCCGCTTGATCGGTGGCGCCAGCTGTGTCGCGAAATTCACGATGACGTCTGCCGTCTCGGTTTCGACCGGCAACTGGGTACCTTCGTGCGTTCTTACGGGTCGAATGACCTCGACGCCAGCTTACTGCTTCTGCCAACGGTCGGATTCCTGCCGCCGTCGGATCCGCGAGTGCGAGGCACAGTTGAAGCGATCGAACGCAAACTCCTCGTGGATGGGCTAGTCAGACGCTACAACACAACAGAAACCCAAGACGGCTTGTCGTCAGATGAAGGTGCATTTATCGCATGCAGTTTCTGGCTTGTGGATGCCTACGTGCTGCAAGGTCGAATTGACGATGCCCGCCAGTTGTTCGAGCGGCTCTTGATCTTGCGTAACGATGTTGGATTGTTGAGCGAGGAGTACGATCCCATAGCTAGGCGCCTTCTGGGCAATTTCCCGCAAGGCCTATCTCATATCGCCCTGGTGAATTCCGCCTTCAATCTGCACCAAGCGGCGAAACCGGCAATGCAACGCTCGGAATAGCCCGATTGACAATGGTGAATTCGCGAAGGCCCATTGGCCGTCCCCCCTTCTCGCACGCGCCAATTGCGGCGGCATATTGCGTGCCGTGGATCATCGATTTCATGGGTTTTATTACCCTCGCAGAGCCGGGTTATCATGCCAAAACACCCTTTCGCGCGAGTGCAGGAATGGTCAGCGGTGAGGAGATTATTGCTCCGGCGCTTACATATGCTAATTCGGTCAGACCGACCTAAGCGAAAGAGATCATATGAAGAGCGGATTTTCGCCTGGCCGCGTAGTGCCAGTAAGCTTCAGCGCTGTGCATCAGTTCAGTAAGCCAGTGCAGAAAAGTATCCGGCTTCTAGCCGGGTTGGGCGTCGAGGGTGACACCCACCTGGGGGTGACCGTCCAGCACCGTTCGCGGGTCGCCAAGGATCCAACCCGGCCGAATCTCCGCCAAGTGCACCTGATTCACGAGGAACTGCTTGACGAGCTTATTACCGGTGGGTTTCAGGTCGCGCCCGGGGTGATGGGGGAGAACATCACGACGCGCGGCATTGATCTGCTCGCACTGCCACGGGGCGCGCGGCTGCACATCGGCGGTGCTGCTGTCGTAGACGTGACTGGTCTTCGAGACCCTTGCCGGCAGCTGAACGACTACCAGCCCGGCCTGATGGCGGCAGTACTAGGCCGCGACGGGCAAGGCAACTTAATCCGTAAGGCCGGTATCATGGGTGTCGCCCTGGCTGGCGGCGAAGTTCGAACTGGCGACCCGATCCGTGTCGAGCTGCTGCCCGAGCATAACCAGCGACTGGAGCCGGTCTGACGTTGCCCGGCCACAAGTAGGAACTTTCCGATGTCGCTTTTCAATTATAGGTATTCCGAGACATTCGGATCGACGAAAGTGCCCGCAAAGGCTGCACTCTGAAGATGCACTCCGCGCTGGTCGCGTGCCAAACCTTGCCGCCCGGCTTAACGCCGCGCTGCGAGTTACGAGCGAAACTCGCTCGCCAGCAAAAACAAAACCCGACTTGAGTTCGGTTGCGGTGAGGTGATCGTGGATCTCGGCCAGCCGCCGGGCATGCTTGAAAGCGGCCATTCGAATGAGCGTATCAACATCTTGTTCGCTCATCATCACAGCAATCATCGATGAAGTGACCGTTGGCGTGTCAATTCAAGGCGCGACGGCGGTCACCGCGCTCTTTTTTTCGCTTGTCCTTTAGCAGTCGCAGCTGCGGCGCGACTCGCACGGATCCCTACGCCCACGCTGCCTTCGAATACGAATTCAATGCCCATTTCTTCAAGCGCCCGCTGAAGATCCATCAAAGTTCGATCATGCGGAACGACGACGCCGGTTTCAAACCGAGCGATCGTCTTTTGCGCGACGCCTGTGACGGAAGACAGTTCGTCCTGCGTCAGACCAAGCCAGCCGCGCGCCGCCCGGCACTGCTCTTTGCTTAGAAGCTTTTTGTTAAGCATATATAGGGATACCTTGGGACAAATGGGATAAAATCGGCCATATTGACCTCGGACGGGATGACGCACGGCTGAGGAGGCCGAAAACCATGAAGAAGTGCAGTGATTTGAACAATGACGTCTCCAAGGCGGCGCTGATCCGCGCCGCCCGGGAGGCTGTGGCCGGCGCTCTGGCCGGCGACTTCCCCATCGACCCGCTGATCGGGAAGGAGCTGTCCGCGCGCGCTCTCCTGTATCGCGAGCGTGGTGAAGCGGCATGGCGGCTTGATCGAAATGGGCATTGCCGGCGCTTTGCTCGCAACTAACCGTTTCATCGTGCTGCCCAAAGTCGCCCTTCCCTTGACCAAGGCGGCGTTGCAGTTGCTCGACTGCAAGAACAGTGACGAGAGCCTCGCCAAGATCAGGCTCTCGGCTGATTCGGAAGCCGACGGCATCGTGAACCTCGATCTGTGTGTTGTCGACCCTGAGGCCCGTTGGGCCGGGGTCTACGAGATCAAACGGGGCAATGGTGCAACCGAGCACGGCAAGCGCCGGCCGATCATGCGCAAACTGCGCGCGGTGCGGCCGGTCCTCGCTTCTTACGTTCACAAGCTTGGCTACGGCCCGATCGAGACCGTGACCAGCGCCGTGATCGACTATTTCGGGAGTTCGGGCTTCGACCCGCACTTCACGATCACGCGCGACAAACTCGACGAACACTTCGGCGTGCCCGTCGTGGCTACGGTCGACGCCATGACCGCGGCGGTCCGCGACGCCCTGGATGCCGAGCTGCCGGCGCTGTTCGAGCCGGTCTTCGACCACATGACGTCGTCGGGCGCTGGCATGCCGACGCTGCCCAATCCGGGCGCTACCACCGTGGGCAAGTTCGTGCCGACGAACGTGACCATCTTGCGGGGCATGACGGCGGCGCCGATCGGCCCCGGCAAGCGGCAGTCCGAGAGCCACAAGGCTCGGCATTAGCCTTGGGCAAGCAGAGGGCGGCGCCCAGGGCGCCGTTCTCGCCCCTCCTCCAAAACATCATCGCGTACTCAGTGGAGTTAGTGTCGTGTTGTCCAAGCCGTTCAGTCGGGTCCCCTCACCGAGACCGCCGCGAGGCCGGGACCGAGCTTCTACAAGCCGCAATGGGACTTCGGTCTTGACCTACCCTGGTCAATTGGTGCCACCGCTGCGCTGGTGGCGGCGGCTGCCGGCGCCTGCCTTCACCGGCGTGCATGTGGCGGTCATCCGGCGAGCCATTGCCGGCATCACTACCGTCGACGAGCCGTACTGGCCAGACGCCGTGAAGGGCGATCCGGCGGCCGCGGTCGGCGTGGCTTTGCGGGCAATTAAGCGCCGCCGCATACCCAGCCCGGGCTTCGATCTCGTGATGTCGGCGCTTTTGCGGTGCGCAATCGAAGGCAGCAATAACTCCGCTCTCGTCCTTGAATACGCGCCCGGCCGCATGACCGCCAAAGATCCAACGTGTGCGGCGGTTGCCGCATCGTGGCAGGCCGCCACGGTCGCGCCGCGGGCACATCGTGAACCGAAAGGTGCATGAGATGCGGCTCCAAATCCTCTCCGATCTGCACGCCGACGTGAGGCCGCCCAAACACATCGAGGGCGCCCCTGGCGTCGACGCCGTAGTCGTGGCCGGCGACACCTGCGAGGGTGCCGAGCGCGGCTTTGCTCTGCTGCGCCGGTTCGTGCCTATGTCGGTGCAGATCATCGCGGTAATAGGCAACCACGAATATTACCGTTCATGTCTGCCCGACGAGCTTGGCGAAGCGCGTCGCGTCGCGCCGCTCTATGGCGTCAGTCTGCTGGAGAACGACGTCGTCGTGGTCGGCGGGGCCCGCTTCATCGGCTGCACGCTGTGGACCGACTACGCGATTTTCGGCGAGGCGAACGTCGCCAGAGCCATGCGTGCGGCCTCCGACGGGCTCAACGATCACCGCAAGATCGCTTGGGCCAAAAAG
>Ga0181536_10002487_pt1 | contig 20788 bp, 19 predicted proteins | sample PEATcosm2014_Bin_41_FD_121105 | JGI IMG/M metagenome (GOLD analysis project Ga0181536, IMG submission 121105) | Peatland microbial communities from MTU Mesocosm Facility, Houghton, MI, USA - PEATcosm2014_Bin17_60_metaG | ecosystem: Environmental > Terrestrial > Soil > Wetlands > Peat | place...
CCGACTACGGTGGTGAATGGGAGGACGTCCGTGACTACCGCAGCGCCAACGCCAACAATGGCCCCCTCGCCGATGGCGATGCACTGTCTGACGCTGGCTCCCGCGCCGATATGTGCCTCCGCCGCGACTCTCACCGTACTGGCGAGTCTGGCGCCCGTGGCCACGTGCACATGGTCGCCGAGAACGCAGTCGTGTTCAACGATCGCCCCGCTGTTGATTAGGACGTTGGTACCAAGGCGTGAGCCGGCATTGACGATGCTGCCCGGCAAGAGCTGGCATCCCACTCCGACCGTGGCCCACCGGGAGCAGACTGCTGTCGGATGCATAACGGTCACCGGCTTGAGCCCATGCGCAAGACCGAGTTCAAATAAGCGGCGGCGGTTCCGGTTGTCCCCCGTTGAGCCAAGGCCAACCACGAAGTGCACGACGCCACGCTGTGCTAAGCCCGGCAGGAGTTCGTCGCCTCCCAGAATGGGGACATCGTAAAGTCGGCTGCCCCATTTGGAGCTATCGGCGTCCAAAATCACGCATGACAAACCGAGACCCCCCGATGTGAGTGCGTCCACCAAGACGCGGGCGTGCCCGCCGCCGCCCAGGATTACGCACAGCGCGCCTGCAGTGTCTGGTGTGATGGCCATTCTTAGTTGACCTTGGCGAGCGGCACATCATAGAACCGCTTCATTATCAACTTGCTGTCGAGGGACACGTCTCTCAATCGGTCCGCAATTTTCCTGGCCGCATGGCCACACCCATATGGATTCACGAGGTTGGCCAGTCGCGCTCGGAACTCCGGTCGAAGCGCCTGTCGGATGGCCTCTCCAATCTCCTCCCGGCCATAGCCCGTATCGATCACGTTTGCAGGCCGGATGCGCCCTGACTGCCGCGTTCCGACATTGACCACGGGGACGCGGAGCGACGCTGCCTCGACAATGCCGCTCGACGAATTCCCCACCATCGCCGCGGCTAGTGCCATCATGCTCAGGTACCCTTGAGTGCCCAAGTTTTGCACGAGGCTCGCAGTGGAACGTACGCGAACATAGTCCGAAATCATTCGCGCTACAGTCTTCCCGCACGTGTCGGCATTAGGTGACGTGAAAACCGTCGGCAAACCGGTAGCTTCCAGCGCGGCTAGCAGTTCACCCACTTGCCACTCGGTCTGTTCATACTCTAGAGTTACCGGGTGGAACGTCACCAGCAGCGGAGCCTGCTCCATCCGGACGCCGTAGAGTGACTCAATCTGCTCAGTGGTTAGCAAACTGACGGTCAATAGGTTGTCGAGGCTCGGGGCACCGCAAACCGTAATTCGCCAAGGTTCCTCGCCTAGTTGCAATACTCGAAGCCCGTACGCCTCAGTCGCCACAAAATGGAGGTGGCTAAGCTTTGTAATCGAATGACGCAAGGCGTCGTCGATGGCGCCGAGCGTGATCTCGCCGCCATGGATGTGAGCCACCGCAATCTTGAATGCCAGGGCTGCCGCCACGGCGGCATGTGCCTCGAACCGATCTCCCACGATCATAAGAATGTCCGGTCGGCAGCGTGCAAACGCTTGTGCAAAGCCAATCATGCCAAGGCCCATGGACTTGGATATGGCTTCCGGAGTGTCCGAAGAAAGGGACATCTCGATTCGCTCACCGATCTCGAAGCCGTCTTCCTCAATGAGCCGGACGGTCATTCCGAATTCTGGCGCAAGATGGGTTCCAGCCACGATCAGGTGCAGGTGCAAGTCAGGATTCTGTTGGATCTCGCGTAGCACCGGCAAGCAGATGCTGTAATCTGAGCGACCTACGGTGACCGCACCAATCGTTCTCATGCCAGTAGATCCCAACTGAGTAATGTTCCAGCTGCTATGTTGGACCGTGCAATACGTCCCATAACTTGCGCCCTCGCGGCAGGAGGTAGACCTGTACCGGGCCGCTTCATGGAAATCACGTCTTCAGTGATCTTCGTGCCAGCCGGGATGTCTGCGGCGGCAACTAGGCTCTTCCGGACTACAGCGGCGGCGTCTGCTTCACTCGCAGCCGGTTCCTTCCGCCCGTGGCCCAGCGCGGCTTCTACAGAGCGAATCGCCTTGACCATGGTAGTGAACTCAACTGGATCGAGCGATGTTGCCTGGTCCGGTCCTGGCAGGCTGCGGTCCAACGTGAAATGTTTTTCAAGGACACAGGCGCCCAGTGCCACCGCAGCTAGAGCGATCTCCATTCCAAGGGTGTGGTCGGAATAACCCACGGGTAACCCAAATGCTGCAGCCATCGTGTGCATGGCCCGCAGATTAACGTCCTGGGCGTTCGCGGGATAACAGCTGACGCAGTGCAACAGTATGATCTCTCGATTCCCGCATTCGGCAATCGTGTCGACTGCTGTCTCCACTTCATTCAAGCACGCTGTGCCGGTGGATACGATCATCGGCCTCTGATACCGACCGATATGCTCCAAGAGAGGCAGATTCGTGATCTCCCCCGATGGGATCTTGAACGCGGGCACACCCAGGTCGTAAAGTAGTCCGGCGCTCTGTTCATCGAAGGGACTGGAAAGAAACAGGATACCGCGTTCCCTGCAACAGTCTATCAAACGTCCATATGCGCTGGGCGCAAGTTCAAGCCGTCGCAACATCTCGTACTGGGATTCCGTGGCGCTGGTATATCGTAACTGGTACTGCGCCTTGGGAGCCCCGGATGTCACCAACTGCTCAGCACGAAAGGTCTGGAACTTCACCGCGTCGGCCCCGGCTTTTTCAGCAAGTTCCACCATCTGCAGAGCCGCCTCGATGCTCCCGTTGTGGTTGACGCCGGCCTCCGCGATCACGAAGCAAGGCTGTCCCCTACCGATTCGTTGCCCAGCTACCTCGATCGCATCTACCATGCAGTCCAGCCCCCGTCTACAACCAGATTGTGGCCTGTTACGTATGCTGAAAGATCGCTGGCGAGATATGCAACTGCACCTTTGAAATCTTCTTCCGTGGCCATTCGCTGCAGCGGTGTACGATCCACGTAGCGGCTTACAAACTCTTCCGGCTGGTGCCTCGCAACGCCCCCGCAACAAATGGTGTTGACTCTGACCGTCGGAGCCAGCACGGTTGCCAGCCAACGGGAGGCCTGGATCAACCCACCCTTGCTGGCCGCATATGCAGCTGGGTTCCCGAGCGAGGTTCCGGTATAGAGGCGCAAATCAGGTCCCACCAGGCCATAGATAGAACCGATGTTTATGATTGACCCGTGCCCCGACGCTTTCAGGGCTGTTGCCGACGCCTGCGCCAGCAAGAAAGGCGCCGTCAGATTCACCTCGATTGCTCGCCGCCACGTGTCGGTCCGTTGCTCTTCGAACGGAACAACCCATCCTTCAAGTTGAGATCCTCCTACAAGCGCCGCGCAATTCACTAGTACGTCCAACCTGCCAAAGTGCTTGACCACGGCCTCCGGTACCTCGCGGACCGCGGCCTCATCAGAGAGGTCGGTCACCAACGAGAGAGCTTCCTGCCGGAAGGAATCGCGAATGCGTGCGGCCTGGCGGGTACAAGCGGCTTCGTCCAGATCGAGCACAGCTACGGCTGACCCCAACTCAGCCAGAGCGTCGCAAATCACGCCGCCTATATGCCCCCCACCACCGGTGACCAGCGAAGCCCGTCCCTGCAAATCCATCAGGTCTTTGAGGGACCTGGTCGGTTGAGCCGTTCTGATCTTCACTTTTTCGTCTCGGAGCGCGACAGCAGAAACTCTGCAAAGGCAAGATCTAGCTCCGTGTCAATGTCGAGCGCTCGCTCTTTGGGTACTATCACAGCCTTGACTCTGCCGTCGAATACTGAAGTTGCCCTCATCACAAATTCTTTTCGGGCCGCATATGCGACAGTCGTCATGTCATATACGATGGGTGCATCCTGTCTCCTGAAAAACGGCTGACCCGAAATCGTCAGCAGACGGGCGGTGTGTTCGCCATCGAGCGTTACCATATTGAAATATGGGTTTCTCTCTGCAGGGGTAACGGTAATGGCCACGTCTGCATCAGACTCCCGCAGCGCCAAGATACAGGCGTCTATGTCTTCCACTCCGCGTAGTGGAGAGGTCGCCGGGACGCTGACGAAAATGGCGATCTCCGTAGCCCACTCCCTCTCCAGAGTTCGGATCGCGTGCTGCCAGGCCTGCCATTCAGGCGAACTGTCCTGGGCTAGTTCCGCTGGCCGAATGAATGGCACTTCGGCTCCGTAAGACCGTGCGACTGACGCTATTTCCGCATCGTCGGTGGAAACCACCACACGCTCAATAGACCTGCAGGAGCGTGCCGCCTCGATCGCATAACCGATCAATGGCTTACCCGCCAGCGTGCGCAGGTTTTTGCGGGGGACACCCTTGGATCCACCGCGCGCGAAGACTACCCCCACTACAAGCGGTCCACTCACACCTGCACCGCACGACCCTCGATCGCCGACCGCTTCGCCGCCAGGATCACCTCCAAGGTACGGAGAGCGTCTTCGCCCGATACCTCTACCAGCGCCCGCCCATTCACACATTCCAGGAATTGTTCCATCTCGGCGACATAGGCCCCACTGAAATCCAGATCCGTCCCCGTATAGAGATCGGCCCATTCACCGCCCGCCCCGCAGAATTGCCGCACTTCGTGCGAGGCCGCGTCCCAAGTTAGGGTGCCGCGCGTGCCGGCGATCCGGCATCTCCGCACGCCAGGACTTTCGACCATATTGAGATGGATACTTCCAACCGCCCCGCCAACGAATGATAGCAACAATGTCGCAGTGTCCTCGACATCAATGTCCAGATCGCCCACTCGTGCCACCTGCGCCGAAACTGACTGAACTTCTCCCATGAACCAGCGGGCATAGTCGATTTCATGACTGAGCTCTAATAACACGCCACCACCCAACTCGCTTCGTGCGCTAACACTCTGGCGATAGTCGTAGCCTACCCGCCAAGTCGACAGATGTTGGCAGGCTTCAGCACGAAACACGGCTCCTGCTCCGATGCATTTTTCGCGAAGTGCAACGCGCATGACTTGCAATGGTCTGTAGAACCGGAGGTTGTAACCGACCGTTAAAACTAGGTTTCGCTGCCGGCATGACTCAACTAGGGCGCGAGCGCCTTCCACCGAGTGCGAAATTGGCTTCTCCACGAAGAGGTGAATTCCCTGGTTGCTGAGCGCCACTCCGGTTTCGGAATGTAATGTCGCTGGATTGCTGATGACCGCTACTTCCGGCTCTGCTTGGAGCGCCCCTTCGAACGTATTGACGAAACCGTCTGCGAGCGCAGCAATTTCTTCGGGAACTGTGCATTGTCCATGCTGTCTCCAAACAGTGATCTCAGCGTCTGGTCGAAGCCTGCGAAGGTTCTTCAAATGCCTTCGGCCGATGCTCCCCAAACCAACAATCAGAATCCTCATGCGTCTATTTAAACAGCCGCCATTTACGGTGCTGATGATTCGCTCGAATCACTTCGCCCCATAGCTGGCCCGGTTCGGCATTCGGTCCCGGCCGCTGGCGGTCGCCCATGGATCGCTCTATTCATTCACGCAACTATTGTCTATCCGTGCTGACACAGGATGCCACTCAACCTGAGTGACCGTTGATAAAAATGCGCCGAGCGTTTGATTGTTCCGACGAGATTGAAAGTAGCGCAACGCCAACTTCCAATCGTCGGGAATGTACTCGCCCTTCAGGATTGTCAAAGTCGCCTGCTGACCGCACCGGTCGAGCCCTGACAGGTTGTAGCGTTTATTATAATACGCGGCATTTGCCATTAATGCATCGGGGCCATACGCGCGGCGGTCGAAACCTATGTGGGTCTCCTCGCCCCAGGCCGCTTTAAACATTCCTGACCATTCGTAAAAATCATACACTTGTGCTGGGCCAATCCCTGATTCATCATCTATCCAAAACACTGAGACCTTCCTCAGTTCCGGCATTCTACTTAGGTTGAGCATAATTGAACGGTCTTTTACCCAACGCGCTTGCCACCCGATATATGTGTGCACGGTAGTTAGAGTGAAGCCCACCACTATCAGCCCGAGCACGCTCAGAGATGCCAGCGAAAGCATACCTCTGCGTTCCTTCTCGACCACCCCGGTAACACCGAGGACGATGATCGCCAGTGGCAAGCCGACCAGCATTTCATGACGGCTCGACCAGGCATCCGCCGGTGCCAAACCCACAACTACATAAGGGAACGCGCCCAGTCCCAAAAGCAGGATTCCAAAGATCACACTACGCTCCGGTCGTGAGGAGCAACGCAGGAGATTGGGGTATTTCGATTCGAGACGCCTTCCCACGAGACAGATTAGGCCAACGGTAAGCAGTACCAGCAGCGGCTGCGCCCACAGCTCCCGTAGGACGTCTTGAAGTTCGCCATAGACGGCGATTGCGAAGCGTATCACGGCTGAGGCGACCGTCACCGGAGAGTGCTGAAACTGATTGTATGCGGCGAACTCGGCGTGTCGAGGAAAGAACGACTGCTTCGTGATCCAATACAACAGTGGCAGCGAAGCGTAGACAAGCAGCCATGTCAAATCGGCACTCCGTCTGGATTTCCACCACCAGACTGCCAGAAGAGCTACAAACCCGTAATGGAATACCAGCAGTGAATTCATGTTGAAGCTTAGGAGGAACAACAAGGCCGCGACTCCTCGGAGCACATGCGGAATTGCGCGCGAGTTCCGATCGGGCGTCGTGGCTAGAAACACAGCCAATAGAAACAGGGCGAGGTAAAGGACATAGTTGGCAGCAATGAAAGTAACATAGGTCTTGACACCAGGGTAGCCTGCAAACAGCATGGCTAGAGCCGTGGCTTCGATTCTGCTGAACCCACCTAAGCGGCGACCAAGCGCATATACGAGAACCGCGGAAAGTAGAATCGAAGCAAAGACACAAGTCTTGTAGCCTACAGCATCTAAGAGCCAGAGGTGTATCGCAGTCGTGGGAAGTGAGCCCTGTTCTCGGTAAACTGCCTTGATCACGTCAAGTCGTATATGACGGGTAGCAGGGTTCAGCGCTGCCCAGTCGTCCCAGTAAATGCCATCATTTAACAGCAGAAGGCCATGGGTCAGAAGGCAATAAGCTGAGACGACAGCGAAAACCGCAAGTTTGCCAAAGAAGCGCAGGATAGACGGTCTCCTCGCGATATCCCGTGGCAGTCCTTGAGGCAACAATTGGATCACGTCAGTAAGAAGTGCGCTCGTGTTCTGAGGCTCTTGCATTCTCAGGCCCTCGGCGGCTCTTGAGGGCCTGGCAGCGCCGTGTTCCGGGCAGCCAAACTGAAGGTCGACCGATTTGCAGTTGTGGGACCCGGTACTTCTTCTCTCAATTCCCTTTAGCAGGTCTTCAGGGCGTTTCAGAAAGGGCGCCAAAGGCGGGAATGCTCACGCGAGACCGGCACATTGGGCCGCGGAGGCCGCGGAGTATCCTGCATATTAATTGCCGGCGTCACGGTTTCCATCGCTTGCCGCATAATAATGCGAATATCCTTCATAGCCGTACCCGTTCCGGTATCCGTAGTAACCGTTGGACGTGCGCTTGGGGTCCCAGCCGTTCAGAATCGTGCCTACTACCCTGGTCTCGTCCTCGGAAAAACGCTGCCGGCTGGCCATGGCCGCATCCCGCGTGGTCAGGCCCGCGCGGAACACCAACAAAACGCCGTCGGCTATCCGGCCCACCACGCGAGCGTCTGGCATGAGAAGCATAGGTGGGGTATCCAGAATCACCATGTCGAACTCTTGTTTGAACTTGGCCAATAATTCCGGCAGGTTGGCCGAATAGAGCAGGTTAGCTGCGGCTTGGGTGGAAGGGCCACTGGGCAATAGGAAAAGGCCGGGGATTCTCGTCTGTTGGACGATCCCTTCCAGCCTCTCGGGCGGCAGCGGCCTCTCCGCCAATAACGTGCCCAAGCCTCTTTCGTTGGGAACGTGAAAGATTTCATGCTGCCGCGGCTTGCGCAGGTCGGCATCGATCAGCAGGACCTTCTGTTTGATTTCCGCCAGCGCGATGGCCAAGTTGCTAGCCACCGTGCTTTTGCCTTCTCGCGGACCGGCGCTGGTCAGGACCAGCACCCGCGGCCGGCTGCCGTTGTTGCCGGTGAACAGCAGGCTGGTCAACACCACGCGGAAGGCTTCCGCGATCATGCTGGCTTTCCGTTGCCAGGTCACCAGCTCGATCTGCTCCGGGGAAGCCGGCGCCGGCTCGCCCTCCGCTAGCACGGCTAGGCTCAGGCTTGGCTTGGCTTCTACTACTCGCTTGCTGCTATAGTAGCTGTTGCTCAGCCGGCCCCGTTCTAGGGCTGAGGGAATAATTCCCAGTTCGGGGACATTCAGCCAGAAGGGCGCTTCGCCCGGTTCCTGCAAGGTGCGGTCCTCCCGCTCCCGTATGATGACGAAGGCGATGCCCAGAAGCAGACCCGCCAGCAAGCCCAGGCCCCCGTTTATCTTCAGGCTGGGCTTATACGGCGTCCTCGGCGTTGAGGCGGCGTCCACCACGCGAATGTTGCTGGCGCGCATGGCGCTCGCGATGCTGCTCTCTTTCACTCTTTGCAGCATGGCGTCATAGAGCTGCCGGTTGGAATCCACTTCACGCTTCAGAATGTTGTACTGCACGCTTTTTTCGCCGTCCGCCGTCACCAGCCGCGCTTGCGTGTCATAATCTTGCTGCAGCAGCGCTTCCCGGCGGGAGGCTTCGTCGAAGTCGTGCCGGATGCGTTCCAGAATGGATTTTCGTTCCGCCGCCAGGATCTTCCCGATTTCCTCGATCTGCACGTCGAGACGTTTCACTTTGCCGTACTCCGGCTGGTAAATGGAATTCAATTCGGCGCGCTGGCGCTGCAGGTCCGCCAACTTGGCTTGGTCGGCTTGCAATCCCCCGTCGTTCAGAACGTCTGGCAGCGTTTCCGGCGAGGCCCCGTGAGCGATCTCCCATTTCGATTGCCTGGCGATCCGGTCCGCACGCGCAGCCAGGAGCGACGTCTGCAATTGCTGAAGCTTTTCTTCGCTGACGCTTTGTTTGTCTCCCGTATAAAGCAGACCGCTCTGCCGGGCGTAGGCTTGCAGCGCATCCTCGCTGTGTTCCAGTTTGATCCGCATGTCGTCGAGTTGGCGGGAGAGCCAATCGCCGGTGCGCTGCGACATTTGCCAGCGGGCTTCCATGTTCTGGTCGATGTACTCATTGGTCAGGGTATTCAGAAAGTCGGCCGCGAGCCGGGGCATGGTGGAATCGAAAAGCAACTCGATAATGCGGGTCTGGCCGGCGGAGCGCACCTTCAGGTTATTGGCAGCGGCGCGCAGGGAAGCCTCGCGCTGATCCATCGGGCTGGGCATGGGCAGGTTGAGGGCCTTGCGCCAAGCGGGGACGCGTCCGGTTTCCGCCTTCAGATCGACGGCGGTCCCAACCCGCAGTTTCTGGACGGTGCGCGCGATCAGGGTTTCGCTTTGCAGAATCTTGATCTGGGTCTGGATGTCGGTCAGCGCGGCGTAAGTGCTCTCGTCGGCCACGGGCGAGACGTCCTTCATATTGAGGAAATTCTGGTTCATGTCCTGAATTTCCAGCGAAGTCCGCGCCTCGTAGACCGGCGTCTGCGGAACCGTGAAGAGCACTCCAGCTACGAGCCCAAGAAATGCGGCCAGGATCACCGCACCCTTGCGGCGGCGCAGAATGCGCCAGTACTCCATCAACCCGGCTTGGGCAACGTCTTCCTGACTATCACGGCCATAGGCTTCTGACGGATAACTCGGATACGTCTGCGGGCGCAGTGGACCTGGAATGTCCACGGATCGTCGGTGCCCTTCCAACTCGGAATGGCCGCCCGGCAAGCTTTTGTGTTGTTCGTCCATTTTACGCTGTTTCGCTAAGGTCGATAAATGGCTAAGCCGGTGCCGATCGAAGTACCCATACCGAGGACGGTTTCAATCCCCCGCACCGTCGCGGATTTTTTCCCGCTGATTGGCACGAAAAGAATATCGTTGGCGTGGAGCGGGACGTCTTTCGTCTTCGCCTTTAGCATGGCTTGGACATCCACCACGATCTCCTCTCGCTCGCTGGAACCGGCCTTGGGCCGCAGGATCTCAATCTTCTTCTTGTCCGCAAAACGGTCCAGCCCACCCGCCAGAGAAATCACCTGTAGCACGGTGAGGCTTTCCCCTTGGTCAATCACATAGCCGCCAGCCCTGGGAACCGCGCCCAAGGCATACACCAACTCCCCCTTGGGGACGCTAATCGTGTCCCCGGATTCTATCGCGATATTGTCCTCGGGGTTGCGGGCTTCAATCAGCGATTTCAAATTTACATGGCCGATATAATATTGACCAGCGGCGTCAAGCTGCGCATCCGGCAAAGGCAGCGGCCCGGCCGCCTTCCGCCGCGTGATGACGATGGCGTTCCCGGCGTCGGGATTGGCGCCACCCGCCATGGATAGCACTTCGGATAGCGTCTTCGTTCCGGTCAATTGCACCACCCCGGGGGTCCGGACCGATCCCAAAATGCTCACCGGATGGCTGCGAAACTCGGCCACTGTTACCGTAACTTCGGGATCCTTCAACACCGTGATCAGCCGTTTGCGCAATTCCGTTTCAGTTCCCTCAACGCTAAGCCCGGCCACATGGACACGCCCCAAAATCGGAAGGTTGATGTTGCCCTGGCTGTCCACCCGGATGGGGTGATCGCCCCTGATTTCATCCAGATCCTGCACCTGCACCGTGAGTTGGTCGCCAACACCCAAAACGTACGCGGGCCCGCCGGGGTCCGTCGCCACAGTCGGGGTCGGCGTCTGGCCCCACCCGAACAGAGGCAGCAATAACGGAAGGATCAGACTTTCATATGATCGCTTTCTACTCATGACGCTCCCCCTAATGGCACTGCGGACAGCCCGACCCGCATGGCAATCCACGTTCGCACCGCTCCCGATGGCGCCGGCGCTTTGATAACCTGCCCGGCGTGCCGGCGGCTGGTGAGGTGAACGCTGCCAATGCCCCCGATCCAGGCCACCGCGAGAGCATTGACGGGCACATACATATTAAAGTCTACAAAACTGTGCAGCAGGATGGCAGTGAGCGACGCGAGGCACGCCGTGGCCATCATCCGGTCGTCCAGCGAATTGGCGTAGAGGGCGCCGCGAACCGCGGAGCGCAGCACCATCCCCAGAAGCAGCAACCCAACGGCAAAACCCGCGATCCCCATTTCAGCCAACACCTGCAAGTAATCGTTATGCGCAAAGTCCACGGTGTTCATGGGCGCCACCGTCTTGAAGCGGTAGAACGCGGATTCGTAGGTGCCGAGTCCGCTGCCGAATACAGGAAAGGCCTTCACCAATCCCGCCGATTCGCGCCAGATCTGCGCGCGCGTATCGGAGGAAACGTCTTCCGTATTGGTCAAATCGGCGAAGCGATGGATCAAAGCGTCCGTCGGAAGAAAAACGAAACCGAGCGCGAGCACCACGCCGACCGCCGCGATGGGCGCCCACTTCCGCCAGAAACCCGGCTTCGCGGAGCGCTCGACGTTCAGAATCCGTGCGCCGAAAGCGAATCCCGCGCCCACAAACAGCGCGGCCAGCACGGCCAGAAACGCCATGCGCGATTCGGAGAGGATCACGGCAATCAGAATCACCGTGCCCAGTGCCAGCACGCAGCAGGCCTTGAGCGCCGGCCGCGCCGGAGATTGGTACAGTTTGCGGTCGCGATAAAGAATCGCGATCGGGTAGAACAGCGCGAACGGGAGCACCAGTTCCAACAACCCGGCATAGTGATCGCGATTGACATAAGTTCCACGCGCAAACCCTTCTCCGTTTTCGGCGTAACTCTGGAAGATGCCCAAGGCCGCTTCGGCCGCCGCAACCGCCAAAAGCGGCCAAATAGCAACCCAGCAATGCGCGCGATTGCGAAAGACCAGAGTAATTTCCCGCAATACCAGAAAAACCAGCGCATACGCCAGCAGGCTGAGAACATAGCCGAGCGTTTTCCAGGGCGCCACGCTGAGAGTGATCCATTTCGGCGCGGAGCCGAGCGCGATGGCCGTTGCCCGCGCCAGTTCCCCTCGAGCCGGCGAAAGGGTTGCCACCCACCCCAGCGGTAAAGGCACGATCTCGAAAGCGGCGATTGCGACGAAGCTCATCAGCAGCAGAGAGGTCAGCCGGTTGGGAGACGGAGGGGAAGTGCGGCTGGTAGCGAGGTAATAAACACCGCACGCGATTCCCACAGCGCAGAGAGACCAGTTCCAGTCGGGCGTCACTCCCGCCCTTTGGAACGCCGCGTAGGCGAAGGAGGCCGCCAGAATGAATAATGTAAATACAACCACCGGGAGCCGATATTCCGGACTGTTGAAGTCGCGCTAAAAGGTCACTTGCGGCGGCGAAGCTTCAGCATCAAGGCCCCAAGACCAAGGCCAAGGATGCTGAGCGTTGAAGGCTCCGGAGTATTCACGGCAAAATTAACTGCAAGATAATTGCCGGACCCCGGAATCGGCACAGCCGTGCAAGAGGAACTCGCAAGGCTATAGCACGTAACGTCAGCGCCATCATCCCCGTATTCAAAAAGGTACTGGCTACCCGACTGGGCAAACAAATCGAACGAGTCAATAGTGGTGCTCGAATTGCTAACAGCCGAAGCCGAGAGCGACAGAGTGTAGGAACCACTAACGGGGATCCCCGCCACAGCGAAATAGTAGTCTTGTCCCGCCAGGATGGACAAATTTAACCCCGTAAACGTAAGCGCGTAAATCGGGTCATACGTCGTGTTAGGAGATCCGGGAGTACCCGAATTCAACGTTTGGTATTCCGTGCTATCGGTGTAGTCAACCTCTGGAGCGGCAGTCAGCTCAGCCTGATCCAAAGTTGCGGTAAGTGTGACCGGGTCGCCCACGCCGCTGCTATAGGCTCCCGTGTACAGGGAAACGGAACTGAGCTCGTCCCCAATATTATCCCCCGGCGAATTGGCGATTGCGTACACGGTCAGATTGTTGATGACGTATGAGGAGCCAGTCGTATTTACGAAGTCGTCCCCAACGATATCTACCCCTTGGTTTAGGGAAGCATTGGTGCGATCAGCTCCCGCAGCCTGATTGAGATCGGTCGTAGGTAGAGGGTAGTTGACAACCGTCCCAGCCGACAGTAGCGGCGCCGCAGCTAAGAAGACGACCGATGGCAAAACGCGTAAAAAAAGGCGATTCACGTGGAAACTCAGCATTGAGACCTCCGAATTTGGAACCCGCTAGGACCTACTGACCGCTCACTGGCGCCGGCGGTGGTGGCGCGGCGATGATTCTGGCCGGCCGAGCTACTACGCCGGTCCCCGAACTCGAACTGGATCGTCCCACTACAGGCTGCGTGCCGTTGTAAATCCTGACTCCCGAGGATGGCGCGCCAATGACGTGCATGGTTCCACCCAGGAGGCGGAACACCAGAACATTGTCGACAGTCTCCACCTTGGCGCGGGAGTTTTCGCCAAGCGCAACGGAAGTGCCGTCTTGCAACCGGATCAATGCCGGAAATCCAAAAGTTGCGATTTCGTCGTCCGCCATCACGGGCCAGGAAGGAATGCCTTCGGTTCTGACCGTGCTGCCGTGCAGATTGAAAGTCCCCGGGCTTGTTACCGTAGCGACAGGTCCGCTTCCAAACGCCAAACCAGCCAATGCGAGCAGAGATACCACACCGCTAACAAGCCTTACAGACATTTTGTTAACTCCTCCACCGTAAAAGGATAGGACCAAATGGGGCTAAAAGCAACATAAAATCGAACCGGCTCTTTGAAAACCGTTCTAGTACCGGGATTTGTTGAAAATATTACCATATTCTAAAGCCCGGATGGTCGAAAGAGGGGCGCCAAAGTCACGTCGGACACCCAAAACGTGCCCGCTATTTTATTGTCGAATTTCAGCGAAGGCCGGCGAATCACCGCGACGCGGATGGCGCGCGCTTTCGCGGTGCTGAATTCAATGGTGAGCGGCATCCAGTCGTGCGTCCCGGTGACGGACTCCGTTTCCAGGCCCAGGTCGGTGATGGCCAAGCGGGGACCTTCGTTGGTCGTCAGCCCGTCGCTCCTCACGCGTGCGCTCAGCCGATAATGGCCGGGCGCGGGCAAAACCGCGATCTGCGAAAGCTGATTGTAGTCAAGATTCGCCTTTCCTTCGAAGTGGATGCGCATGCCGGGAGCTTCCCGAACGGTTTCAAAGAATTCCGAATTCTCCCCCACTCGCCAGTCCAGCGAACCGCGGCTGGGGGCTTGGTCGAAGCGGCCGTTGAAGAGCAGATTGCGGCCCGGGTAGTCGCCGCGCCGTGGCCCCAGCCATTGCGACCAGGCGGCGATGGCTTCCGGCCAGGATTGGTTCCGAATCAGGTAATCGGTGTAAGCGGAGGCGATGGCCGCCTCCCCATCGCCGGCGCTCATGATTTGGGTCCAGGCAAGGCGCGCGGCGGCGGGTTCATTGATCGCGATCAGGTGGCCCAGCCAGGAGCGCAGGGCGCGGGGGCTGTGGGCCAGCGCCGCGTCGATCTCCGCCGGGCGCGAAAGCATCTGATCGAAATCATGGAACAGCACGGAATCGTAATCGGGGACGCAATCCAGCACGCGGGCGGCGGACTGTAGAGCCGGTGCCGGTTGATCGTGCAGGAAGCAGAAATTCGCGTGCCGCACCCAGATCTGCGGTACCCCCGGCGCCAGTACCAGCGCGCGCTCGAAGCAGCGTTGGGCGTCAGCGATGCGGCCATTCGCGGCCAGCGCTTCGGCCAGGTCGGCCCAGCGGTACGGCGAGGCATCGTCCCGCCGCAGGGCTTCGCTGTAAAGGGCCACCGGGAGCGAACTGTCGGTCGAGTACATCGCGGCTTCGGCGGCCTTCGCCAGAGGATCGGCATAGGAGAGCCGCAAACGGGCCGCCACGAACGCCAGCGCGAAGGAGAGCAATGCGAGAGCGATGCGGCGAACCGGCGCTGGCATATCCCTACGCTTTTCCGGCTAGCGGAAGCCGCGGTATGGTACCGTTCCCTCGCATGGTATTTGCACCGCCGGCGCTACCATTTATGCTATCCGTATGTCTTCTAACCGGCGCGCCCTGGAATTCAGCGGCGCCGAGAAATATGCCGCCGTGGACCGCGTTTTGCGGGGAGAACCGGCGGAACGCGTGGCGGCCGAACTGCACGTCTCTCTTCATCGGCTGCACCGCTGGGAACGGCTGTTCCTCGAAGCGGGTAAAGAAAGGCTCGCCAGACACCATGATCATCGTTCCGGTTTCTGGCGCTTGGCGCATTCCGTCCGCCGCCTGGCGCCGTGGGGCGGATTACTGCTGCTTCTGATTACGATCGTTTACGCGGCATCCCGGTTTTTCCAGCAAGGAGCTGAACCCTAAGCCCGCCAAATTACGACGAATTGGCCGGCCCGGAGAAGTCATTCGTCGGATACCGATGCGACCAGTCGCGCCATGGAGCGTTCCAGCGCAGTCAATCGGCGTTCAAATGCGACCAGCGCGTCATCGTGCGATTCGAAGGCGGGTCGCAGATTGGGTTGGCCCAGGATCAAACCCCGGGCAAAATCGGAGACACAGCGAGCTCCTTGCCGGCCGGAGGCGTTCTTGAGTCGCTCGAATTCCTCGTCGGTGACGCGGAAGTTCACCAGGCGAGTGCGGGCTTTCGGCATAACTGTCCTATGTGTTGGGGGATTGTGAGAAGAGGGGTATTGAAGGGTATAGGGGCATAGCTCACGCATTCTGAGTCCCATGGGGACTTTCTTTTCCGGCCCTCCGTAATGCCGCCGTCACACAGCAACGCTAGTCTGTGCGCTACACGGACGTAACACAATATACGTGAGACTTTTAGTAAACTACCCCATGCACAGCGACATGTCAACGGTTTTTATACTAGAGCGGAGACCAATTAGGTACCAGTACCCGGTCCGGCCCTCGTCAGGAGATTGTAAGACGGAAACCTCTTCGATTGATTGGTAGGGTTTTTGTCTTACGGTGTTACCCGAACAAACACAGCGACAAGCACGAGCCGCAAGGAGCGGTGGCACAGTGCAACCGTTTGGGGCCCTGCTGGCAACAGCGGCGGAGGTGTACCGAGGTTTACGGCTGCACCTTTCCCGAAACCAAGCCGCCCGGGGAGCCGGCCACCGTTCTTAGGCGGTCTGGCGCAGATCCGGCGAGCCGTACCGGGAGTAGGCGCCTGATCCTCCCCCAGCCTGCGCCAAAGTCAGTGGTCGCACCCAGTCGCGCTCGATCTCGACCGCCACTGCCCGCTGCAGCAGCGATATGGAGACGACCAGCCTGAACTTCTTATTGACTTCGAGGACCACCCCCTCAACCCTCGCCAAAGGGCCATGCTCGATCAAAACCGGTGTGCCGCTCTTCAAGTTGGGCCAGGGCATCGCCGGAAGGCCCGAGCGAACCACCGCCTGGACCGCGGCAACTTCCTGGTCGGATACGGGAATGGGGTTCCTGCCGGCGCTCACGATACCCAACACCCCAGGAGTGGTCACAATCGGCAACATCCGGCCGCCGACATCGATCCGGCAAAACAAGTACCCGGGGAACAGCGGCACATCCACCTGTTTTACGCGGTCGGACCATCGGCGTTTCGCGCGGTACAAGGGCAGAAACTCCTCATAGCCTTTGTCGCGCAAAACGGTGGAAGCGATTCGTTCGAATTTCGCCTGCACATGGACCGCGTACCAGGGATGATTGGCTTGCAGGTTTTCCCTCGAAGCAGGCATTTGGGAACCCGGTCCTTGTTCCGGTTCTCTGTTATGCACGAAATATCCTCCGCTGTGGAAACTCTTTTGAGGCGAACTACGCATAGGATGCCTCAACTGTTCCTCTGGTTGCTCAATGTTACACCCGATTCCATCGCCAGGATCGAGGACCGGTTATAGTACTAATATGACTATGGGCGGTGAACTATGGTAACGCCTGTTTCTTTCGCTGTCAACCAAAAAACAAGTTCGCTCAAGAGTCCCTTACCGCCGCAATCCGAACCATCGGCGCTCCGGCTTGGCCATGGGCGCGATTGCGCTCACGTCCAACCCATCGATAATCGCTTGCGGGTTCGATTCGAATAGACGCACGGCGTTGTCTCCCCCGGCCTGCCGGGCTACTGCGGCGCGCGCTTCGGTCAACCGTGGATGGCGGCGCACCGGGTCGTGCGCATCGCTCGCCACCACGTGCACCAGTCTCCGGTCCATCAGGTTCCAGGCGTGCGCGGCCGCCTTCGCCCCGAATCCCCCCAGCAGCGAGAGCGCCGTGACCTGGATCAGGCAATGGTTCTCCACCCACCTGGCCAGTTGATGGGGATTCTGCATCAGCACGTCGTTCCTCTCCGGATGGGTGAGCACCGGAATGATGCCGCCATCCAGGAATTGCGAAAAAGCGCCGTCGATTCCCGCCGGAATACTGATCTCGGGGAACTCCACCAGCAGGTAATTCCGATGGTCGATCGTGAACTTGCCGGGTTCTTCGAGCGCGGCCTGCACGTTGACGAAGTTGAGATGGAAGTCGCACCCCCGGTGAATCCGCGGCAGCGGCTCGCCGGCGGAGTTCAATTGCGCGATTTTCGCATCGATCTGTTGCGGATCGAAGATATACTGGCTGTTCGAGTGCGGCGTCGCCACGATGTCCGTGGTCCCCGCGGCGGCCGCCATGCATAACATCGCCAGGCTTTCCTCGTATGTTTCGGCCCCGTCGTCAAGCCCCCAGAGTACGTGCGAGTGTATGTCCACCATGCGCGCTTCACCGGTAGGGTAGCACGTCCCAAACCCATTGCGAGGGATGCGCGAGATCCCCTCGTTCGCGCTCTCGATGCGCTGCTTCCACAAGAAATCGGGTGGGACGCTCCGCCATCCCTCGCCAGGCTGCGGGCTTGATCTCCTCGCACCGCTCACTCTATTTGGTCACACTGCCAGCCGTGCGCCGAGGTCGAGGATCGGGGAATCGCAACGGCGTGACCCACGTGGTCTCCCGGCGAACATGTGCGGACGGCGCGGCGGAGCCTTTGGCCCGGCCAGCACCCTGATCCGCCCCCGGCAGTGTCCGCAGGCCCTCCGCGACCCCGTACCGGACGAGGAGTTTCCCGGCGCCCTGAAAGTGGCCTTCACGAGGGCACGGATCGACCCCGTCGCCCTTTGGATCTGGCGAAGGAGGAAGGCCCGGACCTTTCGTGAAACCGTATCCTACCCCCGCCGTGGCGCGTGGATGATCTCCCGCAGCCGTTCGGCGGAGAACTCCGCCGATTGGCAGAGCTCGAGGATCCGTCGTTCCCTGGCCTGAATCTCCCCTGCGATGCGCGGCAGATCGGCCGCGATCTCTATGGGAATTACGATCGCGCCATGGCAGTCGGCCATGACCACGTCTCCGGGGTGGATCTGCAGCCCCAGAATCTCCACCGGGCTGCCGTGCTCCACCAGGTGCGTATAGGCGTGGGAAACCGCCGCGTACCGCCCAAACATCGGCACGCGCATCCTGTTTACACCCGGCAGATCGCGCACCGCCCCATTTGTGACGATGGCTTCGCAACCGAAGGCCTTCAGAATCGCCGCGTGCACTTCCCCGACCACCGAACCTACCGGCTCCCGTTCCAGATCCTGAATCACCGCAATTCGCGGAGCGGGGACGGCCTCCGCCGGAGCCCACCAATCCGCCCGGTCGAGGTAGCACGTACCGGTCATCGGCGGTTGCAGGGACCGCACCTGGTAGGTGGCGGCGTAGCCGATCGAGCGCGGTGTGCCTTCCGTAAGGCAGCGCAGTCCGGGCCTGGTGAAACCTTCGTTTCGAAGCCGTACCCCGTACTGCTCGACGGCGTCGGCAACCGTGCAGGTTGGATACTTGCGGATCGCTTCGAGGAGCTCGGCCGCGAGCGGCGCCGCGCCTTTTCCCGGCCGGTCCGAGCGTACCCGGCCAGTGGCTGTGGTTGTCATATACCCCCCATACAGCGCCAGCATCGCTCGCCAGCCATGGAGATTCGCTTGCCGCAATACGCGGACAGAGGGTGGACGGTTTCCCTGAACAGGATACTGTAAGGGCGGGAGGTTTCCGGGGCCTCCCGCCCCTGATCGGCAGTTTCGGACGCGCGCTGGTGCGCGCTCCTTAAGCTGCGAACTAAAGCCGTGCGGAACCGGCCGGCTATGGTCTCCCAGCTTTCGCGCCGGGGATCAAACCGGCAAATTCGCCGGAACCTGCCACTTCTCTTCCCGTTTGACTAAGTCGAATTTAAACCTAGTCAACGATTAGGACAAGTTTCGCCTCGAAGCTTTCGGATATCCGGCTCCTGAATTACCCGGCGCGGCCCCTTTATGGGTTTTTGGCGCCACTTTGGGCGGCTTGGGCCGGTCCGGCCCAACGTCGGCCCGTCGAAGTCTTCATCATCGTCTTGAAAAACTGCGAAGTAAGGAACGGCATATCGCGCCGGATGCGGAAATCCCGGATCAGCTTCCGTAAGAATCGCCGATTTCGCGGACGTGGTATCTATCGGGACACTGGATGCGGGAAATAGCTACATCTCGCGAGCCATCGCCAGGCTGAGTCTTGGGCGATACCACAACCGCCAGGCTTGCGCCGAAGCCGGCATCCCCACTCAGGCCGCGGTAAATGAACACATCCCCGGCTTTCAGAAGCCGTCCGCACTGGCAGTCCGTGCCTCGAAGCGGCCCCGGCCGGCGCCCCAAGTACGCGGTGAGTTTCCGCTTGCGTTTGGCGGAAGACCGCATACGATGATAAGTGAGTCGCCATGCCGAAGGCCGTTTGCGGCCGCGGCGGGAAGGCCGGTCATGTCCATCATTACAATTTCCAGAGGATCCTTCAGCGGCGGTAAGATGCTCGCTCAATGTCTGTCCCAGGAGTTGGGTTATCGCTGCATCGATCGCGAAGTCATCGTGGAACGCGCCGCCGCGCATGGCGTCTCGCAGGAAGAGTTGCGCGACGCGCTGCAGAAACCGCCCACGTTCCTGGAGAGGATTCAACACAAAAAGTATCTGTACCTGGTGCTCATCCAGGCCGCACTCATCGAAGAGGTCCGGACGGGTAACGCCGTTTATCACGGCAACGCCGGACACCTGCTGCTCAAAGGCGGCCCGCACATCCTGCGCGTGCGCATCATCGCGCCGCTGGAACTCCGCGTGAAGATGGCTCAGGACCGCCTGAAGGTGAGCCGGGCCGAAGCCCTCGACGACATCACCAGGATGGACCAGGACCGCCGCAAGTGGACACAGTATCTCTATGGGGTGGATTGGGGCGACCCCGAGAACTACGACATCGTCCTGAATCTCGAATTCATGGATATTGCGGAGGCTTGCCAGGCAGTTTCCACACTGGCGCGGCAAAGGTGTTTCGATTTCACGCCCCGCTGCCAGTCCGCCATGGACGATCTGGCTCTCGCCAGCCGGGTCCGCGTGCAATTGGCGCTCCACGATGCGACTTCCCACCTCGAGGTGGAAGTGGTCGCCAAGGGGCACGCGGTGCGCATCGTCGGCTCGGTTTCCAATACGCGGGAAGTCGAGGATGTCCAGCGCCTCGCCGCGGCCGTCCCCGGAGTCGAAACCCTGAACCTCGACGAATTGGCTTCGTCCGTGCGCTAGCTCCCGTTGTATGGGCCGCAACGAGAGTTTTGTTCCCGTTGTGTTGGCAAGTCCACTCGATTCAACAGCCCACCGCCATTCTGGCTTCTGGCTTCCTGACTTCCTCGACTCCCATATCCCGCAGGGATATCAAGGGCGCAGCCCTTGACTAGTAGAACGATTCCGAAATAATATTGTAATAATAGGCGCTGTGGTGTAGACTCTTCGTAATACCATTACGAGGAGGCTCGTCGCTTGCCGTTTGTCAGCCGCCGCGCCCAGTTGAGGC
>Ga0181536_10002488_pt1 | contig 20786 bp, 24 predicted proteins | sample PEATcosm2014_Bin_41_FD_121105 | JGI IMG/M metagenome (GOLD analysis project Ga0181536, IMG submission 121105) | Peatland microbial communities from MTU Mesocosm Facility, Houghton, MI, USA - PEATcosm2014_Bin17_60_metaG | ecosystem: Environmental > Terrestrial > Soil > Wetlands > Peat | place...
ATTTATGCATGAACCCTTAGCCCCGACCAGTTGATCTTCTGGCAGCACGGTTTTTTCAAACTCAACGGCACCATTGTGTTCACCTGGGGACTGATGCTCGTGCTGGCCGTTGGTTCAAAGCTCATCACGCGCAGGCTTTCCACGGATTTGAAACGGACCCGCTGGCAGAACCTTCTGGAAATTGTCGTCACTGGCATCGAGAAACAAATCGAAGATGTCGGACTGAAGCACCCTGAAAAATATATCGGCTTTCTGGGCACGCTCTTTTTGTTCGTCGCGCTGGCAGCGCTCTGCACGATCATTCCCGGTTATGAGCCGCCAACCGGTTCGCTCTCGACGACGGCGGCGCTCGCGTTGTGCGTGTTTGTGGCCGTGCCGTTGTTCGGTATTGAGGAACAGGGATTGCGGGGTTATCTCGCCTCCTATACGAAGCCGACGTTCATTATGCTGCCCTTTAACATCATCAGCGAGCTTTCGCGCACGCTGGCCCTGGCCGTCCGCCTGTTCGGCAACATGATGAGCGGGGCGATGATCATTGCGATTCTGCTGACCATCACGCCTTTTCTTTTTCCGATCGTGATGACCGCGCTCGGTCTGTTGACCGGCATGGTGCAAGCCTACATTTTCAGCATCCTGGCTGCGGTTTACATCGCAGCGGCGACGCGCACCCGCAAACCCAAACCCGCGCTGGCAGCAAAAACTTAAAACACTCACAAAGCAACCCAAAAACAAAATTATGGATAACATGACAATCATCGCAGTGGCCTCCATCGCCACCGCAGGCCTGACCACCGGCATCGGCTGCATGTGCCCCGCGCTGGGAGAAGGGCGCTCCGTTGCGACGGCGCTCACCGCGCTGGCGCAGCAGCCCGACGCCTCCGCCACCATCACTCGAACTCTGTTTGTTGGCCTGGCCATGATCGAATCCACGGCCATTTATTGTTTCGTGGTCTCGATGATTCTGATCTTCGCCAACCCGTTCTGGAACCACGTCATAGCCGGGGCGGCGACTGCGGCAGGAAAGTGAGCCTATGTTATTAGACTGGTTTACTATCGCGGCGCAGGCGTTGAACTTCCTCATCCTCGTGTGGTTGTTGAAGCGCTTTCTTTACAAACCCATCCTCAACGCCATTGACGCGCGGGAGAAACTGATCGCCAAAGAACTCGCGGATGCGGATGCGAAAAAGGCGGAGGCCCAAAAGGAACACGAAGAGTTTCAAAAGAAAAACGAGGAGTTTGACCGGCAGCGCGCCGCGCTTCTGACCAAAGCAACGGACGAAGCAAAAGCCGAACGCCAGCGACTCCTCGACGAAGCGCGGAAGGCGGCCGACGTCCTGAGTGCCAAGCGACAGGAATCGCTCATCCATGATGCTCAAAACTTGAATCAAGCGATCAGCCGCCTGACGCAGAAGGAAGTATTTGCCATCACGCGCAAGGCGCTGACGGATCTGGCCACGACCAGTCTGGAAGAACGGATGGGCGAGGTGTTTGATCGGCGTTTGCGAGAGCTGGACCAGAAGGGGAAATCTTTGCTTGGCGATGCCCTCAGGAAGAATTCCGAACCCGCCCTGATTCGCAGCACCTTTGATCTGCCTGCCGCGCAACGGGCGGCCATCCAAAATGCACTCAACGAGACCTTTTCGGCTGAAATCCACGTTCGGTTCGAAACCGCGCCAGATTTGGTCAGCGGCATCGAGCTAACATCGAATGGCCAAAAAGTGGGGTGGAGCATCGCGGACTATTTGGCGTCACTGGAAAAGGGTGTCGGCGAGTTGCTGAAAGAAAAGGACAAGCCTGAAGCCAAAGCCGAGCCGAAACCCGAAATTAAGGCCACGCCGAAACCTCAAACTGTCCTCGAACCAAAGCCCGAAGTGAAAGTTGAGCCTAATACTGCCGCCAAAGCCGAGCCTATGGCTAAGGCTGAAGTTAATACTAAAATTGAGGCTAAACCAAGGCCGGCACCGGAGATGGGCCTTAAACCTAAAGCCAGGGCCGAGGCGAAGGTTGAGGAACCGGAACCCGTATTGACGACCTGATGAACACCGCTCCTGAGAACTTGCAGAGCGTCCTCGAACGCACCTTTGCTGGAATCAGTCAGGTGCGGGCAGCATTCACGCCGCACTTGACGCCGCGGGAGGTGGGCACGGTCATCAGTGTCGCCACCGGTATCGCCAAGGTCTCCGGTCTTCCCGGCGTGGGTTTTGAGGAGTTGGTAGAATTTCCCGGTAATGTACTCGGCATCGCCTTCAATTTGGACGAGGACGAAATCGGCGTCGTGTTGCTCGGCGCGTATCAAGATCTGCACGCCGGTGATGAGGTCGAACGCACGGGCCGGGTCATGGACGTGGCCGTCGGCGATGAATTGCTGGGGCGTGTCATTGACCCGCTCGGCCAGCCCCTCGATGGCAAAGGGCCTGTGACTTCCAGCCAGCGCCTCCCCATCGAGCGTCCCGCAGCGGCTATCATGGACCGCTCGCCGGTCACGGTGCCGCTTCAAACTGGACTTATGGTCATTGACGCGCTCATCCCCATCGGGCGGGGCCAGCGCGAATTGATTCTGGGCGATCGCCAGACGGGCAAGACGGCCATTGCCCTGGACAGCATTTTGAACCAGCGCGGGAAGGATGTGATCTGCGTTTATTGTGCCATCGGCCAGCGTGCTTCCGCTGTCGCCAAGGTCATAGCGAACCTCCGCGAAAAGGGGGCGATGGATTATACCGTGGTGGTGGTCGCCGAAGGGAACGACGCACCCGGCCTCACCTATGTCACGCCGTACGTCGCCACCAGCATAGCCGAATATTTCATGGAAAAGGGCCGTGACGTGCTGATTGTTTACGACAATCTGACTCAGCACGCCGAAGCGTATCGCGAATTATCGCTTCTCTTGCGCCGTCCTCCCGGGCGCGAGGCGTTTCCCGGCGACATTTTCTATATTCATTCCCGGATGCTGGAACGGGCGACGCATCTGAGCAAAGAGCGCGGGGGCGGATCGCTCACTGCGCTGCCGATTATCGAGACCGAAGCGCAAGACATTTCCACTTATATTCCGACAAACCTTATCTCAATCACCGACGGGCAGATTTATCTTTCGCCGTCATTGTTTGAATTGGGCGTGCTGCCGGCGGTGGACGTGGGGAAATCGGTTTCGCGCGTTGGCGGCGAGGCCCAATGGGCGGCTTACCGCGCGGTCGCGGGCGACCTCAAGCTCGCCTACGCCCAATTCGAGGAACTCGAAACCTTCGCGCGCTTCGGCGCCCGTCTGGATGACGACACACGCAAGATCATTGAGCATGGACGGCGAATCCGCGCCTGTCTCAAGCAGCCCGAATCCGCCCCGCTGGCGGTGCCCGCACAGATTACCGTCCTGCTGGCATTGACCGCGAACCTGTTCGACCCAGTGCCGCTTGACCGGATGACGGAGGCCGGGAGCGCCGTGCGCGGGGCTGCGGCTAACATCCCGGCGGAGATCAGCGCGCGATTTGAAACCGCTGCAAAATTGAGTGACGAGGATAAAAAGGGGATAATAGAAATCGCCCGTCAAGCGCTCGTGCCTTTCCAACCCAAGCCGGACCCCAAACCAGAAGTTAAGCCTGAAACCAAACCTGGCGTTAAGGTCGAGCCGAAAGCTGAAACGAAAGGCGATTTCAAAGACAAGGCCGATGATAAACCCAAGGAGGAGGCCAAACCCAAACCCGATCCTGAAATTAAGGCAGAGACTAAACCTGGAATCGAATCCAAGCCGGAACCGCCGGCGAAAGTTGAACCCGCGGAGACTGGCCCCAAGGAGAAGCCATGAGCGAAAACACGGCGAGTTTGACCCGCAAGATCAGCAGTGCCGGCGATCTTCAATCCGTCGTTCGCACGATGAAAGCTTTGGCCGCTTCGAGCATCGGCCAATACGATAAATCCGTACGCGCGTTGGGCGACTATTATCGCACCGTGGAACTGGGACTGGGGGCGTGTTTTCGGCAAAGCAGGCCAGCGGCTCCGATAGCAAAACGGAAAGGACAAACCGACGCCGGCGCCATTGGCGCGGTCGTTTTCGGCTCTGATCAAGGATTGGTGGGTCAGTTTAACGACGTGGTGGCCGATTTTGCCGTCAAAACCCTCGCTGCTTTGCCTGGCAAACCCGAAGTCTGGGCGGTGGGTGAGCGCGTCCATGCCCGTTTGGCGGACGCGGGGCTGCCGGTGATAGGCATCTTTGCCGTGCCGAATTCTGTGCAGGCCATCACCCCGCTCGTCGGACAGATTCAGATCGAAAGCGAAGCCCGTCGGGCCAAAGGCGAGTATGCGCGCCTCTATGTCTTCCACAACCGCCCGAAAGCCGGGGCGCTCTACGAGCCGGTCAGCCAGAGATTGTTGCCGCTTGACGCGCAATGGCAAAATGGTCTGTCCAAACTTGCTTGGCCGACAAAGATGCTGCCCGAGGTGATGTGCAGCGGCATCGTGACTTTGCGAGCGCTCATCCGCGAATACCTGTTCATCTCACTCTTCCGCGCCTGTGCCGAATCCCTTGCCAGCGAGAACGCGAGCCGCCTGGCCGCGATGGAACGCGCCGATAAGAACATTGATGATTTGTTGGAGACTCTCCACACCACCTTCCACCGAATACGCCAGGCGGGCATCGACGAGGAACTGTTCGACGTGATCGCCGGCTTTGAGGCGTTGTCCACAAGAAATAGCTTCGAAGTGTTGGGCGGGCAAGCAACGCAGAAACAATGAAGATGAAGATCCATTCAAAGGACTTCCGGGTGAGGCCCGGTGAAAAGGTCAGAATCCGAGCACGGTCGACGGCCGTGAAGCCCGTCTGCAAGACGAAAAAAGCGTATCGAAAACCTCCAGAAGCCCATTTTACACAACTTTCGACTGGGGTGAACACCCCATATCCATGCACCGCTATTCATCATATTCTGCCAGGATGAAAAAGTGGAAAATTTTCCAAGACCAACACTCAAAATCGGTTGCCGTGGCGCCCCTTGCTGCTGCGCACCTAAATCAAGGCAGGATTGACACTGGACGACCAACGGGCGGGGTGGCTGGAGAAGCCTGCTTCAGTTATGCGGACCAAGGTCCATCTCCCGAACCCGAGGAGAAACAGGAGTGGGAGGCCGAGGCGCGATTGTTCGGGGGGATAGCACGAGAAACACAAATGCGACCGGGTTCACCGCTATTTGAAACCGAAACGTACAAGCAGGATTCGACGGCTACCATCAAAGAATCACTCGATGAATGAACCCCTGACCAACCTCGCGGTCACACCCCAACCTCCCGTGTTTCCAAGAACCCTCCACCAGTTGCGGCCTAATCACTACCTTGTCATGGCAAATCATAAATTCAAGAAGCGCGACAATATTTTCTCGAAATCCCGCGATTTGTGTGAGGAGCGCGGGACTCGCGAAATGAAGACATCGCATAACGACCAAACATATCACGCACGGTAATTCCTGACCCATGAAACCAAACCCACTGAAGGATGGCGTCCTGACGGAAAACTCCGTTGGCATTGGCACTGTGACCCGCAAGATGGTGCGGGAGCGCGCGGCTGAACTGGCGGCCATGGATGAGCGTTCCGCACATAAAGTATCGGAATCCGATTGGGAACAGGCCAAGCGTGAATTGACGGGCAAACCGGACATGGAGCCGAAAGAGGCCGCGCTTGAATCCGCCCCCGAATCCGAACGCTGGGATCCATCTCCCGGCTCTACCGGCGGCAAAGTGGCCGCGGCTCCCAGCGAAGATGAGGATGAAGAAGGACGAAGCGATAATGAAAGGCTGGTGGATGAGGGCATGGCCGGGGCCGAGCATGATTTGAGTCTCCAGGCCAGCCGGAAACCCACCAGTTAAAACCGATCAATATGAGGAAGAATCCAGCAATGGAAGGTGAAGATAGGTCGAAGCCCACCTGGGAAGCCTCCAGCTCGACAACGCCTGGCCGCCTTTCCGCGGCTGACAAGGATTCGCTGCCTGCCACAGCCTTCGCCTTTCCGCGCACACGCAAAGAGCCGATGACAGACGCAACGCACGTTCGCGACGCGATGGCGAGGTTCAATCAGGTCCGGGGCGTCACTGACCCGGAACGGGACCTCGCATTTGCCAACATCCAAAAGGCTGCCAGCCATTTCGATATTCAGATGAAGGAAACAGACTGGCATCAATTCGGACCGCGACGCCCTTAGACGGCGACGAAGTGATTTTGCTCAATCCATCCTCTGGGAGACTTTGGAGCAATATCGGCAAACGTGCCAACTACGAAGGTGGGAGACATGAGGAGACAATTATGAAAGATGTAATCAGTCGTGAGATTCGGCTTGCCTCCCGCCCCATCGGAATTCCAACGATGGCAAACTTCACCCTGGCCCAAACCACGCTGGAGCCGCTTCGAGACCAGCAGGTGCTCGTTCGAAATCTCTACATGTCGGTGGATCCATACATGCGCGGACGCATGAACGACCGGAAATCCTATGTTTCGCCGTTCGAACTGGGCGAACCGCTGGACGGCCGTGCTGTCGGCGAAGTCATCGAGTCGCGCGCCAGGAAATTCAAGCCTGGCGACGCCGTCACCTCCAACTTTGGCTGGCGGGAATACTTCATTGCTTCGCCGGATGATCTGCATCCTGTCAGCCGTGAAATTCGGCCGCTTTCGGTCTACCTCGGTGCGCTCGGCATGACGGGCATGACCGCCTGGGCCGGATTGCATTTGGTGGAGGTCAAGGCCGGCGAAACCATTTTCATTTCGGGAGCCGCCGGCGCCGTCGGCAGCGTGGCTGGGCAATTGGCGAAGCTGCGCGGCTGCCGCGTCATCGGGTCGGCCGGTTCAGGGGAGAAAGTGCAGTTTCTGCGGGAGGAATGCGGATTCGATATCGCTTTCGATTACAAGGTTGGCCCGGTCGTGGAGCAACTGAAAGTGGAAGCGCCTGACGGAATTGACGTTTGCTTCGATAATGTCGGAGGTGAATCGCTGGAGGCCGCGCTGGAAGCTTTGCGGGTGCATGGAAGGATCATCGCCTGTGGCGCCATCTCCGGCTACAACGCCGACAAGCCGCGCCCTGGCCCGTCCAATTTGTTTAACATGATCACCAAACGGCTGACGATGAAGGGGCTGTTGGTTCGGGATTGGTTGGATCGTCAGGGTGAGTTTGAAACGGAAGTCGGGGGGTATTTCAAGGCCGGCAAGTTGAAGAGCAAGGAGACGGTCGTGAATGGAATCGATCAGGCGGTCGGCGCATTCCTCGGCCTCTTTGAGGGATTGAACATCGGCAAGATGATCGTAAAGCTCTCAGTTGATTGAAGACGAATTCCTTTTTGCGTCTAATTCTCAAACCCGTGAACGCGGCTGATCTCTGCCATCAAGTGCGCCTCGGCTTCCAGCCAGTGCTGCATGCTGCGTCCGGATGGCGAACCTTCGTTTAGATAACGAAAGTACGCCGCACGGGCCACCTCGTCGGTTGACGGCCTGGGATTGACTTCGCTTTGGGCCATTTCCTCGGAGGTGCCCGACCATGGCGAGCCGGCGGGCTTTGGCTGTTGGTCTTGGGAGAAATTCTTGATTTTCATGCCATTAGAATAGGTTTGCAACCGAGCTAGCGGTATGGGGTGTTCTGCCCATGCGCGGGCAGTCCTTTACCTTGCGGATTTTTCCAGATGCCCGCCAAACGCATAGCGCATGGCCGAAAGCAACTTGTCCTGAAAATCGGCGTCGCCGCGCGAACTAAATCGCTCATAGAGCGCTGTGGTCAGCACGGGGGCGGGCACGCCTTCATCAATGGCCGCCTTAATGGTCCAGCGGCCTTCGCCGGAGTCGGATACACGCCCAGCAAATCCAGCGAGAGCCGGATCTTTGCTCAATGCATCCGCTGTCAAATCCAGCAACCACGAGGCGATCACACTGCCGCGCCGCCAAACCTCGGAGATGTCGGCGAGATTGAGTTCATATTGGTAATGTTCCGGCTCGCGCAGAGGCGTCGTCTCGGCATTGCTTTCGCCCTGCTGTTTGCCGATGTTTGCGCCTCGCAGGATGCCCAGGCCCTCCGCGTACGCGGCCATCATGCCGTATTCGATGCCGTTATGAACCATCTTGACGAAATGCCCGGAGCCGTTCGGGCCACAATGCAAGTAACCCAGATCGGAGGTGCCACCAAGCTTCTCGCGTCCCGGCGTGCGTGCGACATTGCCAATGCCGGGTGCCAGTGAGGCGAAAATGGGATCGAGGTGTCCCACCACCAGCGGCTCGCCCCCAATCATCATGCAATAGCCGCGTTCAAAGCCCCACACCCCGCCGCTGGTTCCCACATCAACATAGTGAATTCCGTTTGGCGTAAGTTGCTTGGCGCGCCGGATGTCATCAATGTAATAAGAATTGCCGCCGTCAATGAGAATATCGCCTGGTTCAAGAAAAGGCAGCAGGTCTGAAATGGTGGCATCCACGGCGGCGGTCGGCACCATCAGCCAGATTGCGCGCGGCTTGGCGAGTTTCTGGACCAAATCAGCGAGCGAGGATGCCCCGATCACATTGTCTTTGCCCAAATCCTTCACGGCTTCCGGCGAACGGTCGAAAGCTACGCACCGGTGCCCGTCCTTGACAAGTCGCCGCACCATGTTGGCGCCCATTCGTCCCAGGCCAATCATTCCGAGCTGCATCGCAGTCTTGTTGTTCATCTCGAGAAAATACCGCACAGTTCCCAACGACCTTCTCGATACGGCGGCAAACTATGCTCCTACCGCGCACGCTTCATTGGTGGCGCACGCGGGTTGATGCTCCTGCAACGCTTCCGGGTTGGCGCGGTTGATAATGTTCCGAGCATGAGCCGTTTCAATATCGGTGCCGTGGGCGATCAAGACATACCTGCCGCTTTTCACCGCCGTCTCGTATTGTAAAATGCTGTCCTTGGGGATCCCCATGCTGTAGAGGCCGGCGCCCAGTGCGCTCAAACCGCCCACCACGACAGCGCCTTCCAGCGCTCCGACGATCCAACCGACAATCGGTCCTGCCATGAGCAACGGTCCGACACCGGGAATGACAAAGAATGCGGAACCAAACAGCAGGCCCCAAAACCCGCCCCAGAAAACTCCCAGTTTCCCCCAGTATTTCATGCGGTCTCCGGTATTGTAGTACCCCACCACGTTTTCATCCGTCTGGTAGTCTTTTCCAACAATGGAGAGCTTCTTCATGTCAAAGCCCTCTTTCTGTAGGTCCTTGACGGCGGATTCGGCGCCGGTGTGCGTTTTGAAGATTGCCACCACTGAATTGCTTTGGGTCATAATGTTTGCTCCTTCGTTCTTGTTTTCTCTTGTTTTTTATAAACAAGGACACTCTATAGCCTCGCAGGGCCATTGCTATGGGGTGTTCACCCCATTGTCTGCGACGGCCGGGGGTGAGAGCGTCTTCGTGGCAAAATTATGATGACTCCCAATCTCTTTACTCCTGTCCGTCTGGGCGCACTTGAGGCGCCAAACCGCATCTTGATGGCTCCGCTCACGCGGATGCGCGCCGGACCCGGCCGATTGCCGACGCCGTTGATGGCGGAGTATTATGCCCAGCGCGCTGCGGCAGGCCTGATCATCAACGAGGCCACGGCAATTTCGCAACAGGGCACGGGTTGTCCCAATTCGCCCGGCATCTACACCGACGAACAGGTCGCTGGCTGGATGCGCGTCACCGAGGCGGTGCATCGTGCCGGCGGCCGCATTTTTCTTCAACTCTGGCACATGGGCCGGATTTCGCATCCGAGCTTCCAGCCGGGCGGCGGATTGCCCGTCGCGCCCAGCGCCATCGCCCCGCGATCCGGCCAGGTGCTGACAGAAAACGGGATGCAGCCCTATGTCACGCCACGCGCGTTGAAGAAAGAGGAGTTGCCGGGCATCGTGGCGCAGTATGCCGCCGGGGCGGAACGCGCCAAGACGGCCGGCTTCGACGGCGTTGAAATTCACAATGCCAACGGTTATCTGCTGGACCAGTTTCTCCGCGATGGCACGAACCAGCGCACGGATGAATATGGCGGCCCCGTGCGGAATCGCGCCCGGCTCACGTTGGAAGTGGCCGACGCGGTCACGAAGGTGTGGGGCGCTGATCGCGTGGGCATCCGCTTCTCGCCGGGGGGTGGGTTCAATGACATGCACGATTCAAACCCGCTGGCGACATTCAGCCATGTGCTGCATGAGTTGAATCACTTCAAACTCGCCTACGCACATTTGATTGTGTCCACCGAAGATGATTTGCGGCATGGCGCGGCGCCGGTTCCGCTGGTGGCGCTGCGGCGCGAGTTCCAGGGGCCGGTGATTGTTGCCAACGGCTTCAATCGCGCGACGGCGACGCAAGCCTTGGCGGAGGACTTGGCCGATGCGGTGGCGTTTGGGAGGTTGTTCATCGCGAATCCAGACCTGCCGGAGCGTTTTCGTTTGAACGCGTCGCTCAACGCGCCCGACGAATCTACTTTTTATGGAGGGGCGGAAGAGGGCTACACCAATTATCCGGCGCTGGGTCCTCAGTTCGTTCTCAAATAGGCATAAGGTCAACACCCCATAGCGGCGGGGCGGCTCCATCACGTAAGTTGAGTTCACTGAAATCGTCGGACTCGACGACATACGCAACGACACAACATCACTCAAACGATTATATGGCTAAAGTACTTGGCATAGATTTGGGAACTACAAACTCCTGCATGGCGGTCATCGAAGGCGGCGAACCTGTCGTGCTGGAGAACTCCGAAGGCAAACGCACGACTCCATCGGTGGTTGCCTTCACCAAAACCGGCGACCGCCTGGTGGGCGAGGCCGCCAAACGGCAGGCCGTCACCAATTCCCGCAACACAATCTATTCGATCAAGCGGTTCATGGGCCGGAAATTTGATGAAGTGAAGGAAGAAATCAAACGCGTCCCGTACAAGGTGGTGCGGGCCGCCAACGGCGACGCGGCGGTCGAAGTCGAAGTGGACGGCAAGCCCAAGCAGTTCAGCCCGCCGGAAATCTCGGCCATGATTCTTGCCAAGCTCAAGGCGGACGCCGAGACGCGGCTGGGCGAAAAAATCACCCAGGCGGTCATTACGACCCCGGCTTATTTCAACGATTCGCAGCGCCAGGCGACGAAGGACGCCGGTCGCATCGCGGGCCTCGAAGTGCTCCGCATCATCAACGAACCCACCGCCGCCTCGCTGGCCTATGGTTTGGACAAGAAGAAAGACGAGACGATTGCGGTGTATGACCTTGGCGGCGGCACATTCGACATTTCGGTGCTGGAAATCGGCGACGGCGTGTTCCACGTCAAGGCCACCAACGGTGACACTCACCTGGGCGGCGATGACTGGGACAATTGTCTCATGGATTGGATGCTGGACGAGTTCAAGCGGAGCCAGGGGATGGACCTGCGCAAGCAACCCGATGCCCTGCAGCGTATCAAGGAAGAGGCGGAAAAGGCCAAGATCGCCCTCTCCAGCGCACAAGATTACGATATCAGCCTGCCATTCATCACCGCGGACGCCAGCGGCCCCAAGCACCTCAGCCTCAAACTCACGCGCGCCAAGATGGAGCAACTTTGTGACGCGTTGTGCGAACGCACCATCGCCCCGGTAAAAGCGTGCTTGAAGGACGCCGGCATCGCGGCCGCGAAAATAGCCGAATTAGTGCTGGTGGGGGGTATGACCCGGATGCCGCGCGTGGTGGAAACGGCGCGCACGCTGGTCAACAAGGCTCCAAATCAGGGGGTGAATCCGGACGAAGTCGTCGCGGTGGGGGCCGCCATCCAGGCCGGCGTTCTCAAAGGCGAAGTCAAGGACGTGGTTTTGTTGGATGTGACGCCGCTGTCGCTCGGAATCGAAACTCTCGGCGGGGTGTTCACCAAGTTGATTGAACGCAACACCACGATCCCGAGCCATAAGTCGCAAGTTTTCTCCACTGCCGCTGACAATCAACCCGGGGTGGAAATCCACGTATTGCAGGGGGAACGTCAATTTTCCCGTGACAGCAAGACCATCGGCAAGTTCATGCTCGGCGACATTCCGCCGGCCCCGCGCGGCGTGCCGCAAATCGAGGTCAGCTTTGACATTGACGCCAACGGCATCCTGAACGTCAGCGCCAAGGATCTCGGCACCGGCAAGGAACAGAAGATCGTCATCACGGCCAGCAGCGGCCTCTCCAAGGCGGAGATCGAGAAGATGCGCCAGGATGGGGAACTCCATGCCGAAGAGGATCGGAAACAGAAGGAAGAGCTGGAAACGCGCAACGAGGCCGACAGCGCCGCGTACCGCACGGAGAGGTTGTTGAAGGACAACAAGGAAAAGATGTCGGACGCCAACCGCAGCAAGATCGAAACGGCCCTGCACGAGGTGAAGGAAGCCCTCAAGGGAAGCGACGCTGCGGCTATCAAGACGGCCAGCGAGAAGCTCAACGAAACCTGGCAATTGGTCTCGGCGGAACTTTACAAGGCGGCATCAGAAAAGTCTCGTCCAGGGCAGAGGCCTGCTGGAGGCCAATCCGGAATGCATTCTGAAGCGGAAGGCGCTCCAGACAACGGCGGGAAAACCGATGGCCCGGTTATCGACGCGGAAGTTGTTGAGGAAAAGCAGGCGGCCTAGCGGGCTGCGGCTCGGCACAAGAGACATTGCCGATCCTGGCAACACGCCACGCTTAACGGCGGTCAGACCAAAATGAAAATGACCGGAGACAAAACCGCGCTACGGGACGATTTGCCAGATCCGATTGAACGGCGAGGCGTCGGGCTTCAAGTCCGAGGGCTTCGCAAGGGTTACAATGGACGCGAAGTGCTCAAGGGCATTGATTTTGAGGTCAACCCCGGTGAAGTTTTCGTCATCATGGGACCGAGTGGCTGCGGCAAGACAGTGTTGCTCAGGCAACTCATCGGCCTGGAAACCCCGGACCAGGGGGAAATCCTGGTTGGGGGCCAATTGATTCAACCGCCTGAGATCACGACCCGTTACCGGGTGGCAATGGTTTTTCAGTCAGGCGCGCTGCTGACCTCCCTGACGGTCGGACAAAACGTCGGTTTCTATCTGGCTGAACATCACCTGAAATCCCCCGGCGAAATTGCCGAGATCGTCTCCAAGGACCTCGATAGTGTCGGCCTGAAAGGCACTGAAAACCAAATGCCCTCCGAACTCTCTGGCGGCATGACCAAGCGCGTGGCCATAGCCCGGGCCTTGGCCGTTGATCCGCAGTTGATCTTCTATGACGAACCGACCAGCGGGCTTGACCCGGTTTCATCCGTGGAAATCGCCAAAGACATCGTGAGACTGAACGAGCGCACTCATGTCACCTCCGTGGTTGTCTCGCACGATCGCGACTTGGCGTTTGGCATCGCAGATCGCATCGCGGTGCTCGAAGACGGTCGAATAATGGCGATTGGCACTCCCAGCGAAATCAAACGCAATTCCAACCCGGCGGTGCAATACTTTCTAAACGCAAGCATTGCCCAAATGATGACTCCTTTTGCCCATTCACAGACACAGGGCGCAACGCCAGAACCCCAACTTCAAGCAACCAAGCGATGATTGATCCGCGGAATTGACCTCGACGGCCACGGCATCAAGTGCGCAAGGATGGATGAATGGCGCCCGCGCAAGCGAATCGGCCTGGAAATAAGCACAGGCCACCTCATGTGGCCATATCCCCCGCAGTTCAGACTCTCCTCTCATAGAGACGGTTCTCAAAGAGCGGGATAAAATCCAGTTGTCCCTTGCACGCCACGGCTTGCAGATAATCACGCGTGCGGAATGATTGCAAATCCTGCGGTTCGTCGGCGCCGATCAATGCGGTGAGGGCGCCCTCGCGCGAGGTCCGGCGTGGCAACCACGCGTCAATCCACACGTAAAGGCCCAGCGGCAGTTCCTCCGCGGCATAGACTGAGATCACAATCACATCGGCCACGAGGGCGGCCCGAACGGCCTCCAGTAGTGTCTCGATATCGTCCAGCGAATGCACGTCGTACCATGTGTTTCGGAAGTGACCTTCGCCGGCCAGTTGCATTGCCAGGCGACACATCGGCACTCCCCAGCTTTGGGTCACCGTGTCTTGATAAACTCCCACGATGTTTAAGGCATAGTCCGATTCAGTCGGGGTAGCGGTTACTTCGTCCGAAAAAAGCTCAGTCGCGTTCATATGGTTGGCGTGCTGAAGAGCGACAGTATCAAAAACACGATGTGGTCGCTATGGGGTGTTTACCCCGCTGCTCGGTGTCAAACTTAAGCCGCGCCCCGTCATCGTGGCACTCGGCCTTCTGGGCGCTGCGCTGATTTACGGCGATGGGGCTGTCACCCCTGCCATTTCCGTGCTGTCGGCGGTGGAAGGGCTGAATATCGTCGCGCCTTTGTTCTCGCCCTATATTCTTGCCTCCGCGGTCGTGATTCTGGTCGCTCTGCTTTTCATTCAGTCCCAGGGCACCGCGCGGATCGGACGGGCGTTCGGGCCGATTATGCTGACTTGGTTCGTGACGATTGTCCTTTTGGGTATTTGGGGAATTGCAAGGCATCCTTCGGTGTTGCTCGCGATCAACCCGATATATGCAATCTCTTATCTGCACTCGAGCGGCGTGACGGGATTTCTGGTGCTCGGAGGAGTTTTTTTGTGCGTGACCGGTGCGGAAGCGCTTTATGCGGACATGGGGCATTTCGGCGCGCGGCCCATCCGCCTCGCCTGGTCGGCACTGGTCTTTCCGAGTCTCGTCCTCAATTACTCAGGTCAGGCTGCCCTGGTCCTGGAGGGCGCGCCAACTTCAGACAACATTTTCTACCGGCTCTGCCCCTCGGCTTTGCTTATTCCGCTTGTTGTGCTCGCGACCATTGCCACGATCATCGCTAGCCAGTCGATCATTACCGGCGCATTTTCGATGACGCGCCAGGCCATTCAGCTTGGCTGGCTGCCGCGATTGAAAATCAACCAGACCTCGGCTGAGGGCTACGGGCAAATTTATGTGGGAGCGGTCAACTGGACCCTCATGGTTGTCACCTGTGGCCTGGCACTGGCGTTCGGCAAATCGGATAATCTTGCGGCGGCCTACGGCATCGCCGTTTCGGCCACCATGCTGGCCACTTCGGCGCTGCTCTTTGTCGCCATGCGCGAAGTCTGGGGGTGGGGCGTTATTCGGGCCGGGGGAATCGCCGGCGCGTTCATTATCGTTGATGCGACGTTTCTTGCTGCCAATTCTTCGAAGATTGTCTCGGGCGGATGTGTGCCTCTCCTCCTGGCGGCATTGGCCTATGGCATCATGCTCATCTGGCACCGTGGAGCCAAAGCTGTTTCCGCACGGCTTCAGAAGGGAGTCATTCCCATCGGCGCGTTCATGACGGATATTGCGCAGAGACAAATTCCCCGGGTGCCGGGAACGGCGGTCTTTCTCACACGCACCAAGGAGGACGTCCCTCCGTTGATGGTGTGGCACCTCAACCACAGCCGGGCGCTTCACCAACGCCTGTTCGTGCTCACGGTGGACACGGAGTCTGTCCCGTGGGTCAACGATGCCGGACGCTTTACAATAAAGGAAATAGCCCCTCAGTTTTGGCGCGCGTCGGCCCGGTATGGTTTTATGGAGCGGCCTGATATTCCGGCGCTAATCGGGCAGGCCCATGCGTGTGGCTGTGGCATCGACCTTTCTGACATCACCTATTATGTTGGCCACGAGACCATTCTCTCCCGCGACGACGGCAAGGGTTTGCCGAAATGGATGGCGGCTTGTTTCGTAATGATGCAGCGCAATTCCACGCATTTGAGTGAATATTTCCGGCTGCCCTCGGATGCGGTGGTTGAAATCGGGCGGCAGATTTCCATTTAGCTCCGTTTGGATGCACAACGCCAGACGGGGACGGTGTTTCGTCGTAGTGCATCATCAGATTTCCGGCCATCGTGTTTTTGATGAGTTCGGGGGCATCGGGTTTGGCCTGGAGACGCCCGGTAGGGTTTTACCCCATTGCTCCCCCGCCGTTGCTTCGATTATTTTCGCATGGACAAAGAGCAGCGAAAGGATGTGCATGAAGAAATGCAATTCCGTCAATCGGTTCAACTTGCTTGACAAATGAAACGAGTCATCGATACAAGTGAAATTATCGGGACGGTGGACACGCCTGATGGAGCCTGTGAAGTGTGCGCGTCCGCCGACGCAACCTACGACGACGGTGCAAGACGGCTGGTCGTACGCTTGGAGTCGTTTCTCCGCACCATGAGCCTGCGGGCCAGGGAAAAGCATGTCGCAGCAAGCTGGCTGCCCAAGGCGGAAACCGTCACGGAATCGGTTGACCCCGGCGAAACGGCGGAAGCTGCCCGGAATATCTTCCATGGCTGGGTTCGGAAGGTGCGCCAAGCAGCGCCGTCGCTGCATAATCCGGACCTTTAGGGTTCATGCAAAAATAACTTCCGAATATCAGGCGTAATACAAACAAAATGGCGATGTGCTTTCCGGCAGTGGATGTTTGGGAAAGCCCCTGAAAATAAGATAGAAAAGCGAGGCCATATGACCGAGGATGCCACTATTTTGAAATGTTAGAATAACGCTCGACAGGAGTCCGATTAGGCGTTATTCTAACATTATGAGACCTATTCGCTTTTCCTCAGAGCGGCTGGAAGCGCTCTTCCAGGACGCCCCCGTCGCCACGCTGCCGCAACTCAAAGCGGCCCTGGGCACCGCCGTCGATTTGACCGTGTTCCGCAAATTGTCGGCCCTGCCCTATCGGACCAGCTACTCCCATCGCGGAGCCTATTACACACTGGACACCCTCGCTCAATACGATGATTGGGGACTGTGGTCTTACGGCGACATCTGCTTTTCCCGCCACGGCACGCTGCTGGACACGGCAGCCACGCTGGTGACCAAGGCCCCGGCGGGGTACTTCACCGATGAACTGGAAGCGGTGGTGCATGTGGCGGCCAAAGACGCCTTGCGGCAGTTGGCGCAGCAGGGCCGGCTCTACCGCCGGGAATGGGAAGGCCGCTATCTTTATTGCGCCGGCGAGCGCGGGCGGCGGCAGGAGCAGTGGGCCGCCCGGCAGGCGCAGCAGCATCCGGAGGATGAGGAGCAGGCGGCCATGGTGCTCTTCTACAGTCTGCTGGACGAACAACAGCGCCGCCTTTACGCCGGGCTGGAAAGCTTGGAGTGGGGACATGGCGGCGATCAACGGATGGCCCAGTTGTTCGGCTTGGATGTGGAAACCGTCGCCAGGGGCCGAAGGGAGTTGTTGAGCGGCCAAGTGCTCCCGGAGCGGGTGCGCCGCGTGGGAGGCGGGCGACCGCGCGTCGAAAAAAAACGCCCGCCCTCTTGAACCAACTGCGGCAGTTGCTGCGCCACGACACGGCTGGGGATCCGACCGGACGCCGGGGTCTTTGGACCGGTCAGCACCTGGAGCAAATCAGCCAGCAGTTGAAGCGCTTGGGCCTTTCCGTTTGTCCCAACACTGTGCGGCGTTTGCTCGACCAGTTAGGCTACGCGCTGCACGCCAATCGCAAGAGTCTTTCCGGCCCGCAAAGCCCGGAGCGCGACCGCCAGTTCCGTTACCTCCAGTTCCAACGCCAAGAGTTCAGCCGCCAGGCCCTGCCGATTATCAGCGTGGACACCAAGAAGAAGGAACTGGTGGGACCTTTCAAAAATAATGGACGCATTTGGAGCCGAAAGGCGCTCCCGGTCAACGACCACGATTTTCGCTCGCAGGCCAAGGGCATGGCCATCCCCCGCGGCCTGTATGATCTGGCGGCCAACCGTGGCTCCGTTTTGATTGGCACTTCGCACGACACGCCAGAGTTTGCCGTCGATGCCATCGTGGAGTGGTGGCGCGACCAGGGCCGGCGACGTTACCAACAGGCCTCGGAGTTGCTGATCCTGGCCGACAGCGGCGGCAGCAACGGGGCCCGATGTCGCCTCTGGAAATGCGCGCTCCAAGAAAAACTGGCGGACCGCTTTGAACTGGCCGTGACGGTCTGTCACTACCCCACCGGCGCTTCCAAGTGGAATCCGGTGGAGCACCGCCTCTTCAGCGAAATCAGCAAACATTGGGCCGGCCAACCTCTGACCGATTACCCCACCGCCGTCCGCCTCATTGCTGAAACCAAAACCAAAACCGGGTTGCGCGTCCACTGCGCCTTGAGTAACAAGGACTACCCCACGCAAATCAAAGTCTCCGATGAGCAAATGGCCGCGCTGGACCTACTCAAACACCCGATCTTGCCCGAATGGAATTATACTCTCCTTCCGAGAATAAATCGGAATTAATTTTTGCACGGGCACTTAATATCAAGGAGATGCGAACCGCGATGCCGAATGGTCATGCCGATTCCACGTTGCAATTACGAGAGCCAACACTGCACGATGATCGCGGAAAGTGTCGGCCCATAATTACAACGATGCATAGGAACATCAGCCGCAAGCGGCCGTTTGAAGAACGCCTGACAGAAATCCTCTGAATGATGAAAACTGTGACCAATCCACCTAAAGCCGCCAAGCCTGAAGTTCCATTGAGCGTGCTGGCTGCAATCTATCATCGCCGCTCCGTGCGCAACTTTATGCCTCGGCCAATCGAGCAGGCCGTCGTTCGCTCGCTGCTCGACGCCGCCGTACACGCCCCCACCGCCATGCACGAGGAGCCCTGGTCATTTGCCGTCATTCAGGATAAAAGCCTTCTAGACCGTTTGTCGGACAGCACTAAAGAAATGGTGCGCAGTGAGGCGCAGGGTTCCGATTCCCAGCACGCAAGGCATTCGCTTGATCAGGTCAACAAACCGGATTTCCATGTTTTTTACAACGCTGGCACGCTGATCGTCATCTGCGGCAAATTTCAGGGGCCATTTGTCGCGGCGGATTGCTGGCTGGCAGCGGAAAACCTGATGCTTGCCGCCTGCGCAAGAGGTCTTGGCACCTGCGTGATCGGCTTTGCGGTCTCGGCGCTGAACACGCCGGAGTGGAAGACTGAATTGAAGATTCCTGTTGAAATGAATGCCATCGCGCCGATCATTGTGGGCGTGCCTGTCGGCGAAACAGCTCTCGTCCCTCGCAAGCAGCCGGAAATTGTCATCTGGAAATGACGCCGATGGAGATGCTGTCGCGGCAAAAAATCTCGCTCGTTTATGGTCCGATCAAGCCGGAGCCGTTTGTGATGGTCACCACCGCCTGCGGCGGGCGGGCGAAGATCAAGGTTTAAACTCACTCCGACCCGGGATTTAGGGCCGGGATCTGGTCGGGATTGAGAATGAGATCAACCGAACCGCGACAAATCTACTCCTCTCCATCCAGGTTGAGGGATCCCGACGCATCGCTGGCTCGATGGGTGTTGATTGATTTGATGAAAGAAGCCCGCTGCCAGGCAAGGACGCCGGGCGGGAGCTTGGATGTGGTGCGGCGGCCGCGCAAGTTGAATGCGCTTCGAAGAAGCTCAATTTTATCCTCAAACGATGGCCAACTGGACACTGCTCTCGATGATGCCTGCGCCGATGGCGTAACGGGTAAGACCGGCGGTATCGTGGATGTCGAGCTTCTCCATGAGATGCTCGCGATGCTTCTCGACGGTCTTGATGCCGATGCCCAGTTCCGCGGCGGTTTCCTTGTTGGCGTTGCCTTCGGCCACCAACTGGAGCACTTCCATCTCGCGCGATGTCAACTGGGCTGATTTCCTCAGGAGCACTCCCACGCGATCATGCGATGTCGGATAGAGCTGATCGAGACGCTTGGAGATGGAGGGACTGAAAAATGTGTTGCCCTTCTGAACTTCCCGAATCGCAAGGCAGACATCGTGGGCAGAGGTCTGTTTAAGCAGAAATCCCACCGCGCCAGAATCGGTCGCCGCTTTGACATACGCATCGTCATTGTGCGCGGAGAGAATGAGCACCTTGGTTGCCGGGAAATCCTTGTGGACCTGGCGTGCGGCTTCCAGACCATTAAGCTGAGGCATTGCGATGTCCATCAACACCACGTCAGGGTGGAGTTTTTTGACCAAGGCAACCGCCTGCCGGCCGTCTTGCGCTTCGCCGACCACTTCCAGGTCTTCTTCCATCTCGAGCATCTTGCGAAAGCCCTCGCGCACGATCGTATGATCGTCCGCCAGCAAAACAGTTGTTCTTTTCATAGCTTTTCAAGAATTCTTTTAGAGGCATTCATCCATGATGCCTCCACTCACGCGGCATTGCTGGATGGAATTTGTGTAGAACTAGGCGATGCCTTCGCCCCAGCAGCCTCAACGGCATGACATGCACCGGCCATCTTCGATCGCTCCTTCATGGCCAGCAGACCGCACACCATTTATTGGAGCAGCACAGTCGCTCCATGTCTCCAATTCTTCGGACTACCTCCGGTCGTCGTTTCTTTCTTCCCTCCTCTCCGGCGCTCTCCCGCGCACGTTCGGTCCGACGTTGCGAACAGCCGTCCTGCGCCAATCTGGATGACCCCCTTCCCACCCGTGAAAGCGGCCGAGACGGACGGGGTCGCAGACCAGCCAAACCCCTTCGGGTCCCAGGTACATATACTGGTCGCCCACCACGCCGACGTATTCGACACCATCCCACACGTAAGAGTCCGGCATGCCGACCATTACCACCGCCTGGGGCGGGGGCACATAGACCCTTGCGGGCTCGAATGATACCGTGCAGCCGGCTGCCAGCCCGGCCATCAACCCGAACAAACATGCGATTCTACAGGTCTTCATTTTCATATCTCTTCTATTTTCTTGGGCACTGAGCGTGCCACTTGTTCTGGGCTTAAGATGGCCGAGAGGAGATGCGGACGCTATGGGGTGTTCCCCCCAGCGATGGGTCGAAGATCGAGGATCAGGATCTGATTGATTCAGGGTTTGGATCTGTCTTCAACACTG
>Ga0181536_10002489_pt1 | contig 20785 bp, 19 predicted proteins | sample PEATcosm2014_Bin_41_FD_121105 | JGI IMG/M metagenome (GOLD analysis project Ga0181536, IMG submission 121105) | Peatland microbial communities from MTU Mesocosm Facility, Houghton, MI, USA - PEATcosm2014_Bin17_60_metaG | ecosystem: Environmental > Terrestrial > Soil > Wetlands > Peat | place...
CGTTCCGCTCCGTCGTCAGCACCGCCAAGGCGAACGGCGCTTCGGTCCTTCGAGCCGTCCAGTTCGTGCTGTCCGCGAAATCACCGGTGGAACCGTTGCTCGACCCGGGGTGAGCAATTACGATCATTATCGTCTTTACATGCAGGATGGCAGTCTTGATGACCCGCAAAAGCAATATGCCGCTGCCAAAATAGAGGTTCAGGTCGGCAGCGTGTTGATGCATGCCTGGGCGGAGGTTGAGCACGACCTCATATACAAGCCGGAGAGCGGGGACCTTTCCAACGACGAGGAGGCCATCCTTGACGAGGTCAATGGAATGGTGATTGCGGGCGAGGTCGCACTGGAGAGGCTGCAGGCAGCCCTGCAACGCAGGTTAGCGGATAAGGGCGCGCAGTTTGACAGCCATTATGACCTGGCTGCGTATCTGCATCGTTGTTTGCAAGAGTTCACGCCAACCCCGGACCCGCCGATGGGCCGCGTGGATCTTCTGTGGGCATTGTTGCGTGAAGCGAACCTTAACAGCGCTACCAAGCTACGGGAACAAATCCCAGAACTTGGGTTTCTATCGATGGGCGAGCCGATCTCAGATCAAATAGCTGACATTATACTCGCAAAGAAGCCGGACTTGTATCGCTTCTACAGCGACCTTCAGGCCAGACTCACCTTTACGAGCAGCCATGATCAGACCCAGCCTTTGGCAGCACACCGACGCGAAGCAATTGGGAGCTTCCTAGCGCCATGGATCGTTCTCGAACGCACACACGTATTGCATGACGCCCGGGCCGCCTTGCGCCCCTCTTACCGGATCGGTGACATCGCGGCATGGGCTGAAAGGATAGGGCTCTCGGCGGAAGCGGTGGAGACCATCAGAAAGAGCCGTCACGTCAGAAACCAACTTGTCCACGGAATTGAGATCCCGAATCGACAGTTTCTCATCGCCGCTACGCGGCGCCTTCATGATGTCCTTTCTGAGCTCGAAAATCATACTGATGAAAGCGTTCGAACTGCCTATCTGGTGGCACGACAGGGGCTTGGCGATTTAGCATAAGGAGAGCCAGCCCGCGTCCGACTGCGCTTTGAAGGTGCGGACGCGGGCTTTTCTGTGTCCATAACCCAACATGGGAGCCACTGGCCAAGTAATGGTCGCATGAAGAGGGGCGGCCAGCGTGGCTGTCTAAATATTATTCGCGTGAGGGGATCAACATCAGCTAGCAATCAAAAGCGGCTGCGGTCTTCAGTCACGTTGAGGGTCCGCATTGGCACGTCACCCGACTTTTAAACTGACCCACGACCAACGGGTGAACAACGCTTGACTGCGACCCCGGTAACTGCCCCAAATCATATTCCACCAAAGGAGTTGCCACTCGGATGCAGCGAGCCGCCAGATCCGCGCCCGCCGCCGCGCGCAATCGTGAGCCGATCCTGCGAGTGCTACGCGATTACTTACCGCGGCCGGCGTTTGTGTTGGAGATTGCCAGCGGCACCGGCGAGCATGCCGGGTGGTTCAGCAGCGCGTTACCCGAGCTGACATGGCAGCCCACCGATCGCGACCCAGAGGCTTTGAGGAGCATCGAGGCCTGGCGCGACATGTCGGGCCCGCCGAATTTATTGCCGCCGCTGCGTCTCGACGCCGCCGAGGACACCTGGCCGGTAGCCCAGGCGGACGCCGTCGTCGCGATCAATATGGTCCATATCGCGCCCTGGACCACCACCCAAGGGCTGATCGCGGGCGCCGCGCGAGTCCTGACCCGAGGTGGGCTGCTCTTCCTCTATGGCCCGTTCCGCGAAGGGGGCGTGCATACCGCCGCCAGCAACGCGGCGTTCGATGCGGATTTGCGGGCGCGCGACCCGTCCTGGGGCATACGCGACCTCGACGAAATCACCGCGCTTGCCGGTCAGCATGGGTTCAAGGTGCCCGAACGAATCGCGATGCCAGCGAACAACCTGAGCGTGGTGTTCCGCCGGCGCTGAATATTTGGCGACCGTGCTCCGCCCAGGTCATCTATCGCGGCACTGTGCTGGAAGAGATGCCGGCTCGGTGGCTGGCCATGACGGGGCGGGTAGGTCAGACGTTAAGCGCCGCGGTCTAACCAGGAAGGCTCTCTTTTTGCACAACGCCGGTTACCCGGGCGGAAAAAATTGGTTCTCGGGCCGTGGCAAACCGAGATGTTCGCGCAGGGTCGTCCCCTCGTATTCCTCACGGAAGATGCCTCGGCGTCGCAGCTCGGGGATGACAAGCTCCACGAAATCATCGAGGCCGGCGGGCACGGTTGGGAACATGATATTGAACCCGTCGGCGGCGCCCGTCTCCAGCCACGATTGCATCGTGTCGGCGATCTCACCGGCCGTCCCGACGATCTCGAGGCCGCCGAAGCCACCCATCAGTTGGGCAAGCTGACGGACGGTTAATTTCTCGCGGCGCGCCAGAGCCACCAGGGTATCGCGCTGGCTCTGGCTCTGGTTGGACGGCGGAATTTCCGGCAATGGCGCATCGAGATCAAAGGTCGAGGTGTCGATGTCAAGGCGGATCGACAGGTTTGGCATCCCGCTCTCGGGATGCACGAGGCTGTCGAGCAAGGCTTTCTTTTCTCGCGCCTCCTCGCTGGTGCGTCCGACGATCACCAGAGCACCGGGGAGGATTTTGAAGTGACCGGCAGAGCGTCCCGCCGCGGTCACGCGAGCCTTCACATCTTTATAAAAGTACTGGGCCTCCTCGATTGTTCTGCTACTCCCGAACACGACTTCAGCGGTTTCGGCGGCGAATTGCCGGCCCACATCGGATGCGCCGGCCTGCACGATGACCGGCCAGCCCTGGATCGGTCGCGCGATGTTCAGCGGACCCCGCACCGACAAATGCTCACCCTTATGATCGAGGACGTGCATTTTGTCCGGATCGAAGAAGATGCCGCTCGCCTGGTCGCGCCGCCACGCATCGTCGGCCCAACTGTCCCAAAGACCAGTTACGACGGCGTGGAATTCACGTGCCCGCCGGTAGCGTTCATCGTGCTCGACATGGTCGGTCAACCCGAAATTGAGCGCCGCGTCGGGGTTGGCGGTCGTGACGACATTCCATCCCGCGCGGCCATTGCTAATGTGGTCGAGCGACGCGAACCTACGAGCGACATGATAGGGTTCGTCGAACGTCGTCGATGCCGTCGCGACCAGGCCAATCCGTTCGGTCACCATCGCGAGAGCCGAAAGCAGCGTCAGAGGCTCGAAGGAGGTCACGGTCGCGCTGCGCCGTAACGCCTGGACGGGCATATTGAGCACGGCCAGGTGGTCCGCCATGAAGAATGCATCGAACCGCGCCTGTTCAAGAGTCTGGATGAAACGCACGAGGTGCTTCAGATTGAAGTTGGCGTCGGGGTAGGCTCCCGGATAGCGCCACCATGCCGTATGGATGGCGACCGGACGCATGATGGCGCCAAGATGAAGCTGCTTCGTCATGTTGAACGCTCACTTCGCAAACATCCGGCACATCACCCGATATACCGACCTGGCGCCAGATCGCTTCGGGAATTTTCGGTCCGGCTGAGCATCGCGATCCCGGTGATGACCATCTGACCGCCAGGTCATCCGGAATTCTGGAAGTCGTGACACTCTGCCAACGGAACGCCCCATGCTCTTGTCTTACCGCCGTCCGGTGCGCCATGCTGGCGCCATGCCAGACCGACCTTTTCCCGCTGTCGAAGCACTCATCCGCCGGGTTCAGCGCGTTGCCGCCAGCCGGCCCGATCCGATGCATATCCTGGCCCAGACGATCAGCATGACCGGCGCGATCGGTGCGGACCCCTACGCGGTACTGGGCGTGTTGGTAGAGGGAGCTGTTCAAACCATCGTCCAGCAAATTCCCCCGGAACAACAGATGGAAACGGCGGCGACGCTCGTCCGGTTGCTGAAGGAACGGCTGAATGCGCACGGGGTCGCCAGCGGCGATAGCCAGTGACGGCGAATCCCTCCCCGCGGGCGCGGGGAACACCTGAAATCGGTGGAAGTTCCTTCCACCCTTTCCGATTCATCCCCGCCGGCGCGAGGAACACTCCGCGTGGGTTCGCGGAATCACCTCTGCGTGACACGGTATCCGCGTTTTAAACCCAACTATCGAGGACGGGTGCCTTCAACTGCCGCGCGCTGACCCGCCTGATCTCGTCGCTTACCCTGTGTCTCCCGCGTTTTTTGTTGCCGTGCCGCGCCGCCAGAATCGGCGCGTCTTTCACGGCTCGCAAGTCGGGCGACCCGGCGCGGGCGATCAGGTCAGGCGGTTTCTCGGACAGCGCACGCCGCCTCCTCGATCTTCGACCGCTCGATGTAGTCCAGTTCGGCGCCCTCGATGGGCGCCAGCTTCGTCAGGCCTTCGCGGTTTGGCGAGTGCGGCATCTCGCCATCGTGGAAATGCGCACCGCCGGGTCTCAGCAATCGGGGGCCGCTCCGGCTCCGCCAGTCTCGGTTCGTCGCCATCACCCACCTCGTCCCGCTGTTTCCTCGCTTCGTTCCCTGGGTTCGGTCCGGTGTACAGTGAATGAACCAGACATCCGCGCGGAGATTTTTGACGGGTTGTCCCAGTGGTCATGCCCAACACCCGGCCACCTGGTTTCGGTCAGTCTGCTTCAGATAGACCGCTTGGGGTCGAAATCTGCCATTTGACCCTGCGGACGCGAACGTCCGCTCCGGCGTGCAAATCGCCCGAAGAGGTCGGTCCGGTCTCGTGAAGAGTTTCGGACGCCGCCTGGCGTACGAAAGTCTCCGAAGAACGAACCCGCGGTCAGCAGTCGGGTGCTTATGGGGATTTCGGAAATTGGCCGTGCTTTGCTCGGCGTCTGCGATGGTCTTGTCGCCCTTCGGGATCGACCTTTGAGGCGTCTTGGCTGGTGAGCGGGGCGCGACCTGAAGACCATCGCTCTGGAAAGTCGATGCCGCGGGCCGGGAAAATCATGTCGAACGGCGCCGGGGAACACCGCTGCGCGCGGGGTCTCGATGGCCGCCGCGGTAAGGCGACGGCATGGTGTGGACGCGGACCGTGCCAGGTCACGGCGTTACCATCCCGGTTGGTGCGGAGGAAGTCGGCGGCGCGCGCGGCTGCATCCAGCGTTGGAAGGTCTCGATGATGATCATGCGTCCGCCGCAGCACGGACAAGGCGTTCGCGGCTCCGTTGGTTCGACCGGTTCAGCCGGCTCGGCTACCGGCGGCACCGCGAGCAGCGCACGGGCGCGGGCGACATTGGCCTTGCGGCCGGTGCTCAGGAGCAGGCCATAGTGCCGAATGCGGTGAAAGCCCTTCGGCAGTACGTGCAGCAAGAAGCGCCGGATGAATTCGTCTGTGGTGAGCGTCATCGTGCGATAGCGCGCAGTCCCGTCGCGGCGATAATCCTCGTACCGGAAGGTGACGCCGCTTTCGTCGAGCGAGATCAGCAGGCGGTTCGAGATGGCGACACGGTGCGTGTAGCGCGACAGATAGGCGAGCACCACCTCTGGCCCGGCAAAGGGTGGCCTGGCGTAGACCACCCAGTTCTTCTTCCGCAGCCGTGCGGTAAGGCGCCGGAAGGCGCGTTCCTCGTGCAACCCGGCATGATCGCCGAAGAAGGCGAGCCTGCCCGCGGCATGAAGCTCAAGGAGAGCTATCAGTAGATGTGGTGATGCGTACTTCGTTGAAGGCGTCTGGCTGTACGTTCTCGTGTAGAGAGGAACAGCAGGTTGGTTATACCGACGTTGGAAAGTGATTGCTCCCTTGGTTCCGTTGTTTCCTCGGGAAGACTGTGTTGAGTTTGGATTGATTGATGTGTTCACTGTTCGTGATGTCTGTGTTCTCCTTTTTTGGGTTCAGGTCTTTCACTTCTTCTGATACCGGTCTTATAGAGTCTGTTCTGAGTTATCTCTCTCAGTTTTCTTTCTAAGATTCAGTCGATTGTCTCGCAATGGTCTCCCATATTGAAGGGAAGGGATAACGGGAGAGGGAGTGTGTACGAAGGGCTAAGATGATCAAACCAGACCATGCAACGACTTATCGACGCTGGCTTTAGGCTTTCCTCTCGCATATGCATTCATACATGGCCATTCCGATTCGACACTAACTGGCATCCCATCCCTATCTCGATAGGGCTCGAGGCAATTAATGTCTGGTGCCATCGACAACCGGTTGGAGGTCGGTCAACCCGAACTAGGCGGAACACTGGTCCAGGATCGATCCAATGGGGATTGCAGCCAAATGCGGGGCAACTGACAATCCAGGAAGCGGCAAGGGGAGAATGACGCTGACCTCACGTTTTCCTATGGTATAGGGCAGGCCGACGTCACCTCACTCAATGCGGACGCCGGAAGATCGGTACTCATTTGCCCACTCTGCAATCTTGGTGGATCACGAAATTCTGCGTTTTTGGCATACGCGCGGTGGCCGCACCCATGCCGATGCGGTACCGCTGATAATCGCGACCTTACCACCGAGTCGCGTGACTGTTTGTCCCCTGTGAACATGTGTTGGATCGACGCCGCCATATTGTCCCAAGGGTTGGAAGCCGCTGGCCGAACGATGTTCGCCCGCCAGGGTCCGCGCTATACTTCCACCGGCAGACACTCAGGGAGGCACGAATGGATCGTCTCAAAGGCAAAATCATCTTGATCAGCGGCGGCGCGCGTGGACAAGGCGCGGCCGAAGCCCGGTTGTTCGTCGCCGAGGGCGCTCGGGTCGTCATCGGCGATGTTCTTGAAGCCGAGGGCGGGCGGCTGGCGGACGAACTCGGCACCGCTGCGGTGTTCGTGAACCAGGATGTGACGCGGGAAGCGGATTGGGACAAGGCGATCGCCGCCGCGTCGGCGTTCGGAGGGCTACACGGTCTCGTCAACAACGCCGGAATTTATCAGCCTAAAACACTGATGGAGACCGATGCCGCGTTGTTCGAGCGTCACATGCGTGTCAACCAACTCGGCTGTTTCCTCGGCATGAAGGCCGTGGTCCCGCTGATGGAACAATCTGGTGGCGGATCGATCGTGAATATCTCCTCCGTCGCCGGCCTGCGAGGCTCTCCGGGAGCGATCGCCTACAGCGCGACAAAATGGGCGCTGCGCGGCATGACCAAAGCCGCAGCCATCGATCTGGCCCCACGCAAGATCCGCGTGAACTCTATCCATCCCGGCCCGATCGACACCGAGATGTTGAATGTCCGCACGCCGGAGCAGAACGAGCGCAGACTCCAACTGGTGCCGATGAAACGCATGGGCACCGCCGATGAGGTCGCCAGACTGGTCCTGTTCCTGTTGTCTGACGAGAGCGGCTACATCACCGGTTCCGAGGTCGCCATCGATGGCGGCGCGACGTTGTAGGGATCGCGGGAGCGCCGCGATGATTTATATGGTGAAGATGGCGCTGATCGGTGTCGCGCGTCAGATCAACTATCTGACGGCGGAACTCAGGCGAGCAGGCGGGGTGTGTCCTGGGCATCTGAGGAACCTCCTGTGAAAGCCTGAACGGCTCCACCAAGGCGGATCAACTTCAGACCACGGGGCGTCGTTCCTGAGCAACTCCGTCAACCGCGAGACCAGGTATCGCGCGCGTTCCGTCGATATCTTGCCCAGCCCCTTACGGGTTTTTTGCCGGACTCGTTGTTCGCATCCATCCGCAGCGAGTGTCGAAACTCAACTGACCACGCCTGGCAGCCTGGATTCTGTTTCGCGGCGGCGGTACAGGCTTGCGGGGATCAGGCGGCGCTGGATCGGGTCTGGGCCAGCCGATCCCCGAGATAGGCTGCGAGCGCCCCCATCCCCGAGCGCCGCGTACCGGCGATTCCGGCGCGGGCTTCCGCATCGGGATTGTAGTTGGTGTTGGTGTTCACATCGTACACCAGTGGCTGGCCGTCCACGCCTACGATGAACTCGATGCCAGCCACATCCACCCCGGCGCGCTCCAGGAAACCCTCCAGCCGGCGGATCAAGCCCGGGTCAATGTTGTCCACCACGGTGAATTTGTGCGCTGGCGTCCCTGGCTCCGCTCCCACTGGGCACGCCATCTCGCCGATGGCACAGACGTCGGCCGGGCACAGTTCGAACCCGTCACTGGTATCGACCTCCACGGCATAGGTGAAGCGCCGGCCGGTGAATTCCGCTCGTGTGATCACGGGGCGGGGCGCGCGCACATAGGCCTGAAGCAGTTGAATGCCATCAACCGGCTCAACGTAGCGGTCGCTCTCCACATGCTCCTTCAGGCCTTCCAGCGTATGAAAGAGTTGGACGCCGAGACCCTTGCCGCCGCGATTGGGCTTTAGGATCACCGGCTCGCCGCGAAAATGCGTTTGCGCGGCCGCGACAATCTGATCGCGGCCGGCCACCATGACGGTGTGGGGCGTGCGGAAACCCGCCGATTCCAGCGCCGCATACTGGCGCACCTTGCTGATTTCCAGATCGAGCGCGGCCGGCCCATTGACTACGATGCGCCCCCAACGCGTGAGCCAGGCGAGCACGCAGGCCGTGAGTTCGGCTGAAAATCTATGGTCGCGCGTGTGCGACGAGGCACTCATGCGGTTGTAGAACACGCCCTCGGGCGGTGGCCTGGCGAGGTCGAAGGTACCGTTGTGCATGAACCAGTCCGCCCATGGCAGCCCCCGCGCGTCCAGCGCATCGGTCAAGGGCGGCAGCCAGGCCGGGTTCTCATGAATGATATGTATCTGGGGCATGATGCTGGTCCTTCGCGGTGGGCGGACTATCCAGCCGCCGATGATCAGCAACCGATAATCGCCACTCCAGAGTTCTTCAGGGGCGAGCGATAACGCGGCGTAAGCTCGCGCAATCAGCGCCTGCGAGAAAGGGGCATGGCGGAAAGCAGGAGCCTCGCGCGTTAAAACTGTATGACAAGGCGCCCGCGGGTTCCACCGGCCCGCAGCCGTCTGTGCGCGTCCCCGGCATGGTCTGGTGGGTAGGTATCCGCCACGCGGAGTGTCAGGACTCCGGCCTCCACCTGTTTCCTGAGTTGATCGAGTTTCCCGAACTCGCGGTCGTAATTCCGGACGAAGGTTGTCGTGAAGCGGATGCCTCGTTGAGGTACGCCCGTGAAGCCGCGCACAGACGTGAACGTCCCGCCGTCGCGCACGGCTGGTATCACACGCTCGTTCAGGACAGCGCCATCAGCGAGGCCATCCACGCCATTCGGAAAATGCTCCCTGATCCGCGCGGCGACATCGTCACCCCGGCGAACCACGATATCAGCGCCAAGGCTCTTCACCAATTGATGATCGGCCGCGGATGCATCGGCGATCACCGTCAATCCCTCGGCTTTCGCGAGCTGTATGACATAGCCGCCATATGCCCCCGCGGCGCCGGTGACCGCGAGCACCTGACCGGGCGACAGCCCAAGCAGGTCCAGCGACTGGCGAGCCGTCAGTCCGTTCATCGGCAGGGTGCATGCCTGCACGTGCGTGGCACCTTTCGGAGCCGGAACCACGGCTTGGGCGTCCAGGACAATTTGCTCACGATAGGCGCCATGGCTCCCTTTTGGGACCACCATGGCGATGACCGCGTCGCCAACCTTCACGCCGGTGGAAACACCATCACCGACCTCATCGACGATGCCCGCCACGTCCATGCCTGGCACATAGGGTGGTGGATCGGCCTTTTGCTGCTCGGCGCGTGAACCGTCCCGGGCGAGGATGTCTGTCGGGTTCACCCCCGCGGCATGGACGCGAATGCGCACCTGGCCTGGCCCCGCATGGACTTCCGGGAGATCGACGACCTCCAAGGCCTCGGGCCCTCCGTGAACCATGATTCCTACCGCACGCATCAGGTTGGCCTTTTGTTGGGACGGGGCGCTTTGGCACGCGGATCGTGTTCGAGCGTCGTGACTGATCGTCCGATAGACCAGACCGGCCAGACCGTCGATGGCGAACAGATTCGCCAATTGTTGACACAACTCGGGAGACGCTGAACGATCGATCCTGCCTGACGCCACGCAAGTCGGCCAAGAGGATAGAAAACCGTGGAATTCGAACTCAAATACACCAAGGCGCAAGAAGAATTCCGCGACGAGGTCCGGGCCTGGCTCGCCGCGAACGTACCGGGCGGAATCACGGCCCGCCCACGGAGTTTCGAGGAGTCGCGCGCGGTTTATTTCATGCGCCGCGAACTCGGCCGGCGACTGGGGGCCAAAGGCTGGCTTTATCCGTCGGGTGAAAAGAAATACGGCGGCGGCGGTCTCAACCTGGACCAGATCATCGTGTTGGAAGAGGAAACCGCGCGGCTTGGCCTTGGCCTGCCCCCGTACTACGACAGCGGCGGCAAGATGGGCGGCGCCAGCATCCGCGTCTGGGGCACCGAGGAACAAAAGCAGCGCTTCTTGCCGCCCATTTACCGGGGCGAAGTCCGTAGTTGGCAACTGCTGACCGAACCGTCCGCCGGATCGGATCTGGCGGGTGTCAAAACCACCGCGATTCGGGACGGCGATGTCTATGTCGTGAACGGTCAGAAGATTTATATCGGTTCGCATCACGGCGCCGACCGTTACTGGACCATCGCGGTCACCGACCCCAAAGGCAAGCGTCACCAGAACGTGTCCTGGTTCATGATCGATGCCTCGCTGCCGGGTATCACCACGCAACCCCTCTATATGCTCAGCGCCCAGAGCGAGGGAGAAACCGATGAGCATGGCCACAAGAACATCATCTTTTTCGACAATGTCCGCATTCCCACCGATTGCCTGGTGGGCGGCGAGAACAACGGATGGAAAGTCGCCTCGACCCATCTGGAGGTCGAACACAGCGGCCAGGGCAATATTCGCACCAATCCAGTATGGATCGCGTTGTTGGCCCATTGCCGGACGCACCATCGTGACGGCAGGCCGCTGATCGAAGATCCGGATGTCAGAGCGAAACTCGCGGAGATTTTCAGCCGGCTGGAAGCCGTCCGTTTGTTATCGACCCGTAACTTCTGGATGGTCTACGCCGGCGAGAAGCGGTCGTATGAAGGGTCGCAGGTGTCTTATCTCAGGAAGACGACGAACCTTTGGTTGACCAGGGCCATCCTTGATCTTCTTGGTCCGGAAGCGTTGACCAACGACCCCGTACTGGGCGCGGCCGGCGGGATCGCTGAAGCGCAGCAGCGGCGGGGTATCGTGGAGCAGCATCCGGGTGGCACGACCGATATCCAGCGGGTCGTCATCGCCCGCCGGCTCGGTGTCGGGAACCGGGAGCCGCAACAGGCCGGGCGGCTTGCCGAAGAGGGCATGGCACGCGAGAATCCCGCGGTCGCGCAACCCGTGGAGGCCTGAACATTGGACCTCTCTCTGACACCGTCGCAACTTCTGATCCGCGACAGCGCGCGGGCCTTCGTCCGCCGGCACGTCCCCAGAGCTGAACTGGTGCGTCAGGCCAAGGAGGGCCAGACCTGGGATCCTGACTGGTTCGGGCACTTCCGCGAGGCGGGTTGGACCGGCGCTCTGGTGCCCGTTGCTTTCGGTGGTCTGGCCCTTGACCCGCTCAGCGCCGCGCTGATTTTCGAAGAACTGGGCCGGGGCGCGGTGCCGAGCCCGCTGATCGCGTCAAGCGTGATCGCCACCGGCCTGCTGAGTGGCTGCCAGCCATCCGAACAGCGAGACGCGGCGCTGACGGCGATCGCGGATGGCATCATGATCCTGATTCCGGCGCTGCGAAGACCCGATATGTCCTGGAAGGGCGTCGCGGCGACCGGCACGGCATTGACGGGGAGCAACGGGACCTGGGTGCTGACGGGGTCCAAGGTTTTCGTGCCGTTCGCGGACACGGCGACTCATTTTCTGGTGAGTGTCACGACGCCAGGCGACGCGACACCGTCGCTGGCGATCATTCCGGCCGGCGCCGCTGGGATCGCGACGCGGTTGTTGTCAGGCTTTCTTCAGGCGAACCATCAGGTCGATTTCGACAATGTCGTTCTTTCCGAAACCGCCATTGTTCGTGCCGGAGCCCGGTCGTTCGACGACTCACTGGCCGTCGCACGCGTGGTCGTGGCGGCTTATCAGGTCGGCGGAATGCTCGAAATGCTCGAGATGTCGGTGAACCATAGCAACACGCGGGTGCAGTTCGGCACACCGATCGGCCGCTTCCAGCGCGTGCAGGACCATATCATCCGGTTACTGAACGCAATGGATGCCGCGAAATGGGCGACTTACGAGGCCGCCTGGGCCCTCGAGGCCGGCCGCAACGGTGTCGCGCGCAGCTACCTGGCCGGGTCGACCACCAGCGACAGCTATTTCGAGGCGGCCAACGCGGCACACGAAGTGCACGCCGCGATCGGCAGCGATCCGCGATACGGTCTTACGCTCTACACCCGGATTTCCCGGACGATGTATGAACTGCTCGGTCCTCCTGGTTGGCAGCGCCGTCAGATGGCGGATGCGCTGGACTGGTGACATCGCCTAACAAAGTCACCTGAATCGCGGTAGGGACGCCCATTACTGAGCGCCCCCCGCACAGAACCGTACGGGCGGAATTCCCGCATTCCTGTCGGCCCGCAGTTTCGCTGGCCGTCCAAAAGCGGTCATTCGCGGTACGCCTGCGTCAGTTTCCCACCTCTAGAGCCGGTCGGCCGCACCGGCCGGCCGACGGCGGCGGTGGCTCAGCCGAGGAAGCCGGTCGACAGCCAGGGGATCGCCGCGACGACCGCCAGCGCGAGCAAGAGCGACGCCATGTAGGGCCAGATGCGGCCGAGCGCCTCGTCGCTGGAGGCGTTGCCGATCAGACAGGACTGGTAGAACCCGACGCCGAACGGTGGCGAGAACAATCCGATTCCCATCGCCAGGATCGCAACGATCGCATAGTGCACGTCGTTGATGCCGAGCTGCTTGGCGATGGGAAACAGCAGCGGGCCGAACAGCACCATCGCCGGCAGACCCTCGAGGACACTGCCCAGGACGACGAACAGCACCATCGAAATCGCCAGGAATCCGGCCTGGCCGCCCGGCGCCTTCACCATGATGTCGGCGAGCGTCTGGGCGAAGCCGGCCTGGGTCAGAGCCCAGGCCATCGATGTGGCAGTGCCAATGATCAGCAGGATCGCGCCGGACAGCCTTGCGGTCTCGACGAGGATTGGCATGACGCGGTGCCAGTCGAAATCGCCGTACACGGCCAGCCCGACCACGGCGACATAGACGACGCCGACGGTGGCGACCTCGGTGGCGGTGGCGATGCCCTCTAGCACCACGAAACGGATCAGCAACGGCAGTACCAGCGCGGGGATGGCGATGACGAACAGCCGTCCAACGCGGGCGAGCGGCGGCCTCTCGCCGACCGGCGTTTCGTTGCGGCAGCGATAGGCGACCACCGCGACGAGGGCGAGGGCGGCGACCGCGGCGGGCAGCAGGCCGCCGGTGAACAGCGCGGAGATCGAGACGCCGGTGACCGAGCCGACGATGATGAGCAGCAGGCTAGGCGGGATGGTTTCCGACATGGCGGCGGCGGCGGCGAGCTGGGCGACGAGCTCGCCGGGGTTGGCCCCGCGTCGTTTCATCTCGGGAAACAGCACCGGGGCGACAGCGGCCTGGTCAGCCGCCTTCGAACCGGAGATGCCGGAGATCAGATAGATCGCGGCGAGCAACACGTAGGAGAGGCCACCACGCTTGTGGCCTACCAGCGCGCTCAACAGATCGACCAGGACGCGGGCGATGCCCGACAACTCCAGCAGCAGCCCGAGCAATACGAACATCGGGACGGCGAGCAGCTCGGTCGATGACATGCCCTGGTCCATCCGGTCGACGATGACCGATACAGGCGCGGTGGTGGCGAACACGACATAGGCGATCGTGGAGATGCCGAAGCAGAACGCGATCGGCACGCCGGCGGCGATGCTGAGGCCGACCAGGACGACGAAGAAGATCAGCAGGTTGGCGTTGCCGATCGCCACCAGCCAGTCCCTGCTCCACCAGAACAACAGGCTGAACGCCACGACGACGGCGGCCGCGGCGAACAGATCGCCCCAGGTCGCCGCGTCCAGAAGTTGCCGCAACGCAATGAAGAGCAGCAGGACGAGGGCGACGAGCAGGCCGGCGACGCGCCAGGAATCCGGGATCTGCAGCGCCGGCGACATCATCAGATCTTCGTCGACCATGTAGGAGGCAGCTGGCAGGAGAATCTCGGCGACAAAGATTGCCACCAACAGAGCGCTGAGCGTGGCGAGGAAGCGCTGGGCCCGGGGCGGCAGGCGGGAGACCACCGCCGTCATGCGCATGTGCTCGCCGCGGCGGAGGGCGATGACGGCGCCGAGCATCACCAGCCAGAGGAACAGCAGCCCGGCGACCTCGTCGCTCCAGAACAGCGGGCTGTTCAGCGCGTAGCGCCAGATGACGCCGGCGAACAGGATGCCGACCTCGACGAGGACGAGGATCGCGGCCGGGATTTCGGTGACGATCCGCAGTGTGGTGTCCAGCGCCGCGAGTTGCGGGGCTGCGCGGCGCCCAAGCTGCATGCCGGGGCTATCCGAGCGGGCCGCTGTACTTCTCCAGGGCGCTCCACAGGTTCGGGCCAAGGTTGCCCTGCCACTGCTTATAGAAGCCGGCCTGCACCAGCGCCTCGCGGAACGGTCCGCGATCTGGATAGTTGAACGTCATGCCCTGCGATTCGAGGCGGGGGACGAGCGAGTTATTCAATGCCTCGACGTCGGCGCGCTCGAGCGGAGCCTCGGAATCAAACGCCTCGGCGACCGCATCTTGCAGCTTCGCCGGCATGGCCTTCCAGGCGGAGCCGTTGGCCAGCACCCAGTAGCCGACCCACATGTGGCTGGTCATGGAGCAATATTTCTGCACCTCGTACATCTTGTTGGCTTCGATGGTGCCGAGCGGGTTCTCCTGGCCATCGGCGAGGTGGGTCTGCAATGCGGTGTACATTTCCGCCGCGTTGAGCGTCATCGGCGCGGCACCGAGATCCTTGAACATCGAGAGCGAGATCGGGCTGGGCGGCACGCGCATCTTGAAGCCGCGCAGATCGGCCGGCGAGTTGATCGGCTTGGTGCCGGTGGTCATCTGGCGAAAGCCGAGTACCCACATTTTCGTCATCGGGTGCAGCCCGATCTTCTCGATCTCGACGCGGACCAGTGCGCCGACCCCACCGTCCACGGCGGCATAGGCGGTGTCCGCATCCTTGAAGGCGAAGCCGATGTTGTCGATCGCGGCGGGCGGAACGAATTCGGCGAGAATGTTGTCGCCGACGGCCATCATCTGCATGGCGCCGGAGCGCAACTGGGCGAGCATATGGTTGTCATTGCCCAACTGATTGTTGGGGAAGAGCTGCAGTTCCACCTGTCCATCGGTGGCGGTTTTGACCTTGCCGGCGACGTTGACGAGATGGCTGGTGAGCGGGTGGTCGACCGGTATGTCGTGGCCCAGCTTCAGCGTGAACTGCGCCGCCATCGCCGGGCGGCGAAGAACAGCGGGCAGAGCGACCGTCGCCGCGGCGCCAGCGATGAACTGCTTCCGTGACAGGACGTGCACCATGGCAGTTCCCTTCCTTGTCGTTTCCTCGGTGGGCGGATCAGCCGCCGCCGCGGCAGGCACGATAGGTCCGACGGTGCGCTACCTCAACCAGGCCTGGCGCGGGGCGGTGCCCGCTTCAGAGGTCATGCGGCGACATAGCCAATGTCGACGATGAGACCGGCGCCATTCATGTAGTCGGCATCGTCGGAGGCCAGGAATAGAATACCCTTGGCGATGTCGAGCGGTACGCCCAGGCGGCCCCAGGGAACCGTTTCGGTGACCGTCTGCCGGACCCTTGCGGTATCGTTGCTGCCGGAACGCTGCACACGCGCGACGAAGGTCTGCTCGCCCATGTCGGTCTGGATGACGCCGGGGTGAATCGAGGCGCCGGCCGTGGCCATCAGTCGCGCGGTCTCGCCGCCAATGCCGCGCGCGGCACCGGAGATCAGCGCTACCTTGCCATCGAGACCGTTCACGCCGAGAGATCCCCCGCTTCTGCTTTTGCAGGAAAGTTTACGAAGCTCACGTGCCCGCGGCAAACCGGCAGCGTCTCAGTTTGATTGAATTTTGGGTTCCGACCCCACGTGGTCCGTCGGACCACCGATCGGGTGATCCTCGGAACCGAACATTCAAAGCCACCAGCGGCGCCTTTGCGCCCATGGCGGTCGTTCAGCGCCTGGGAGCGACCATCCTGAACCGGACATTCAACCTGACGCCTGACGACGTAGGCATGGCATGGCAGAGAAATGCTCAGCTTGATATCTCGACATGTGTTCAGTGCCCAATAGCGGTAGCTCGGCTGTCGGGCAGTTGGAATGTCATCTGCCGGGCCGAAGCGGGGACACCACGTTCAAGGCTATGATCCCACAGCAGCAGTATGCCGGATGTCGATTGCCGCGTCGCCTGGTGCTAAGTCCGCTATGGGCGCCGCGCCGGTATGGTGCGCGCGACAGCGGAGAGAAAACGCATGACTGCTACCGGAGCCACCGACTTTGACATCGCCACGCTGCGGGCGCGCCGCACCAACAAGTGGCACAAATTTCCCGACGACGTACTGCCGGCGTGGGTCGCCGACATGGATTTTGGCGTGGCGCCATCGATCGCCGCCGCGATGACGCGCCTGACGCGAGACCAGGAATATGGCTATGCCGCGCGCGAGGGTGTGCTGGCCGCGGCCTTTGTCCGCCGCATGGAGCGGCGCTTCGGCTGGCACACGGATCCCGCCGATACCGTCGCGATCGGCGATCTGGTGCAGGCCAGCTTCTCCTCGGTCATGGCGTTCAGCGAGCCGGGTGACACGGTTCTGTTGCAGCTTCCCTCCTATCCGCCCTTCATGCGCGCCATCAAGGACACCGGCCGCCGCCTGCTCGCCAACCCGATGCGCGATGACGGCACGCGATGGGTGCTCGACCTCGCCGCTTACGAGGCGGCCCCCGATCCGCGCCTGCGCATGCTGATCTTCTGCCACCCGCAGAACCCCACCGGGCGAGCCTTCAGCCGGGCGGAACTGGAAGAGGTGGCGGACTTCGCGATCCGTCACGATCTGGTGGTGGTGTCCGACGAGATCCACGCGGACATCGTCTATCCCGGCAACACGCATATCCCGCTGGCGTCGCTGCATCCGGAGATCGCCGCGCGCACGATCACCATCACTTCGGCGACCAAGAGCTTCAACATCCCCGCGCTGCGCTGCGCCGTCATGCATTTCGGGGCTCCCGCGCTGAAGGAGCGGTTTTTCAGCCGCATCCCGGCACGATTGCTCGGGTCACCCGCGGTGACCGGCGTCGATGCGACCGTCGCGGCCTGGGACGACGGACAGGCCTGGCTGGACGAGATTCTTGCTCAGCTGCGAGCGAACCGCGATTGGCTGGCGCAGACCCTCGCCGCCGAGCTTCCGGGCGTGACGATGCGGACGCCTGAGGCGACGTATCTGGCCTGGCTCGATTGCCGGACCCTGGAGCTACCGTGCTCCGCTGGGCAGTTCTTCCTGGATCATGCCAGGGTCGGGCTGAATTTCGGCGAAACGTTTGGTGCGCAGTACGCGGGTTTCGCGCGGCTGAATTTCGCGACACCCGCGCCGGTTCTGCGGCAGATCGTTACGCGGATGGCGGACGCGGTGAGGCGGCGGTAAGGCGAAGTAAGCTGGGCGTGCCGTGGCGGCCTGTCCGTTCCACGGCCGCGACGGGTGCTGGCGGCCCACCTCGCCGCGACGATGACGCCATCTTCAGGCCGTCTTGGCCTTGAGCTCGTCGAGTTGCATCCGCGCGCCGGCGACCATGCACGACGCATCGGACGTCAGCATCACCATGTCGAAGCCGCGCTTCACCGCGCCCGCCGCGAACGCCGCGCCGGCACAGTGCATGACGCACTTGATGCCGTGCTTATGCGCTGTCTCCCGGATCCTGTCGCAGGTGGAAAGATGCAGCGGGTCGGGGTTATCGCCGCGCGGCGCCAGACCCAACGCGAACGACAGGTCGGCTGGCCCGATATAGACGGCGTCGAGGCCGGGCGTAGCGCAGATGGCGTCGAGGTTGGCGATGCCCTCTTTCGTCTCGATCATCGCCATGATGACGATCTCGCCGTTGGCCTTGGCCTGATAGTCGGCGCCGCCGTAGTGCACGGCGCGTACTGGGCCCGACGAGCGCATGCCGACGGGCGGATAGCGGCACGCGGCCACCGCCTTCGCGGCTTCCTCGGCGGTGTTGACCAACGGCACGATGATGCACATCGCGCCAAGGTCCAGGGCCTTCATGATGGTCGCGGGCTCGTTCCACGCGACCCGCACGACCGGGACCGTGTCGGTCTGCGAGATCGCCTGCAGCATGGGCAGAACGTCGCCCATTTCGGCGGTGCCGTGTTGCAGGTCGACGCACAGCGCGTCGAAGCCCTGACGCGCCATGACCTCGGCCGTGAACCCGTGGGACACGGAGAGCCAGCCCAGTGTCGCGCATTGACCGGCTTGCCACATCTGCTTGATCTTGTTCGGTCGCATGGTCGCACCTCTGCTGTTGTTCATTGATTCCGCGAACGGATGTCTCTCTATCAAACGCAAACGCGGGCCTGAAGCAAGAGCCGCGCCGGCCCGGCCATACGCAAGGGGCGCTAATACCCCGTCGTGAGGTCGACTTCCTGCAAAAGCCGCCCGCCGGCCTGGATGCTTCGGATATTCGCCGCGATCTCTGTCACAAGTTGAGCAACTGTCGGCCGCCGTGCCACGTGTGGCATCACGGTCACTTTGGGGTGCAGCCAAAGCGGGCTTGTTGGCGGCAGGGGCTCAGGCCACAGCGCGTCCAACGCGGCGTATGACAACTGTCCCGAATCGAGCGCGCTGATCAGATCCTTTTCCACCACATGCTTGCCGCGCCCGACATTCACCAGCATCGCCCCGCGCGGCATCATGGCAAAGGTGCGCGTGCAGAATATGCCCTCTGTTTCCCTCGTCAGCGGCAACAGGCAGACGGCGATGTCGGTCTGCTGAAGAAACGCCTCAAGTTGGCCTGGGCCGTGATAAATCGGAATGTCACCTTCGTCCCTCGGGTTGCGAACCCAGGCCGAGACCTTGAACCCGAGCGACTTCAACACGAGCGCCGGCGCTTTCGCCATCATGCCGAAGCCGAGGAATCCGACACGCCTTTGCTCGGGCCGCGCGATCGTTACGCGGCGCCACTCCCGCCTGGCCTGAGCCGCCTGATACCCAGGCATGTCACGATGCAAACGAAGCACGTGCATGACGACGTATTCCGTCATCATCGGATCGCCGCCTGGCGGCTCGACCTTGCACAGCGCGGCCCTCGGCAGCTTTGGATGGCCGATAAAGGACTCGACTCCGGCGGAGCGGCTGAACATGACTTTCAGGTTCGGAAAAACGGGAAGCGCATCGAAGTCGGGATGCATGAAGGCGAGATATTCGATATCCGCCAGATTTCCCGCCTCAGGCCAAATCCGGACTTCCAAATCCGGAAGCTGTGCCGCGAACGTGTCGCGCCAGGCCGTGGCGTTGCCGATATGTTTGTCGAGATCAACGATGAGCAACGCCACAACCGCCTCCTGAGCCATTCGATCATTGTTGTAGCCGGAAGCCGCTCGTCTTCCTACATGCGGGCTTTCCCTGGGGCTTTCCCTGGACCCATGCCGTCGCCGGCGGAGGCTTTCGCACAGCGCCGTGCTGACTTTGGCGGCGCGGACAGGGACGCCGGTGCGTGATCGTCATGTGACCGATCCAACGGTCAGAGCGTCGCGCCATGCCGCGGAAGCAACGGTCTCCGCCCGCGCCGCCGCCCGCTCCCAATCATACGGTAAAGCGAACAATTCCGCGCCCCACTGGCCGAGGCGCCGGGTCAGGATGGCGTACCGCGCGTGCGGCGAGCGGAACTCCAGCGATAAGGCGAGCTTATTGTCCGGGGACACGGGACATCCCACGGTGCCCGGGTTCAGGATCAGCGGACCGCCTGGAATTTGGGTCAGGGACTGGCGGTGGCTGTGGCCGCACAGCACCACCGTGCGGTTCATCGCCGCGCCCAACCGTTCGATGACGGCGGCGCGCGGCGAGGGCGCCATGCGGCCGGACTCGGTGTCTTCCAGCAGGTAGGCGTTGTCGTCGGTTGGTGTGCCATGCACCGCGTAGACCTCGGCGTTCACATCGATCGTCGCGGGCAAATCGTACAGTTTCCCGATCCAGGCCTCTCCAAGCTGATCGTGCGCGAACCGGTCGGAGCCGGCCAGACGTTCGACCGGACGGTCGCGCAGCCAGCGGTCGTGGTTGCCGCGCACCGAGGGAATGCCTCGGCTTTCGAGCAATTCCATCGTTTCTTTGGGCCACAGAGGACCGGACACGCAGTCGCCCAGATTGATGCTGGCGTCGGGGCTTTTGCTGGCGATATCGTCCAGAACCGCTTCCAACGCGGCGAGGTTGGCGTGAATGTCGGAGATGACGGCGAGACGCATTTTGAACTCCTCCGGGGGGACGTCCGAAGTCTGACACGGGCTCGCCGGGGAAGGCGAGCCAGGCGGAGAAAACAGCGGCGATCAACGGCGCCTCGAAAGCGGCGTCATGCAGGCCCAGGGCAAATGCGCCGAGTCGTACCGCGGACGAGCAATCGGTCAGAAAAGGGTCGCCGCGGCGGTTCGGGCCACGCCTTGCGTATAGCCGGTCAGGGCGGACGGCAGACGTGGTTGCTTTGCCGCGTCGGTGACTGCTTCGCGCCCACGGCTGCCCTTCAGTTGATAGCGCGAACTTTCCGAAAGCGGACACGGGAGGCTTCCTTGGTTATCAAGCCGGAAGCAACGGATAGAACCACGTTGCGATTGCCGCCTCCGCCTCCACCATCACGTCGTGCAGAAATTTCTGCTTTGCGACGTACCGGATGCACGACA
>Ga0181536_10002490_pt1 | contig 20784 bp, 12 predicted proteins | sample PEATcosm2014_Bin_41_FD_121105 | JGI IMG/M metagenome (GOLD analysis project Ga0181536, IMG submission 121105) | Peatland microbial communities from MTU Mesocosm Facility, Houghton, MI, USA - PEATcosm2014_Bin17_60_metaG | ecosystem: Environmental > Terrestrial > Soil > Wetlands > Peat | place...
ACAAAATCGAGGTCGTGCCGGTCTTTATCCGTCATCGCGCCGATTCCGAAGTCGGTTTCCGGAAGATTGATGCCTTTGGCCGAACCAAGCTTTGCCTCGCGCGCGCCCGTGTGCATGATCTCGACCAGCATGTGCTCCGGATGCACCTCGCAGATGCGGCCTTCGATTTTGCCGTCGTCGAAGAAGATCGGCTGGCCGGCCACTGCGGTGGTGAATACTTCGGGAAGGGTGCAGGAAATGTGCGGGGTATCTTTATGCGGAGCGGGAGCCCTGTTTTCCCCCCTGGTCAGAACCAGCAGATCGCGCGGCTGCAGGCGGATCGGTTCCTCCACAAAAGGAAGGTCGCCGATATGGCCAGTGTCGATTTCTTTGCCGTCCCGCTCCAGAGACAGCTCGGCGCGGCTGAGCACCCAGGCGCCCCGCTGGCAGGTACACAGGCACGCGTGATCCGCCTTGTTGATCACCGCAAGCTTTCTTGTCTTTCCGCGGCTGTCCTTAATCCGGAAAGTATCCCCGAGGCGGGCGGCGCGCAACAGCGTCTCCGGCACGGGAAGCACGACGTCGGAGAAGGGCAACGATGGCAGTGCCGGCACCGAGTCCGCGTCCGCGTGCTTGCCGACCAAGGCGATACGCGCGGGAGTGACGACTGCGCCGCGCGCGTCCTTGCCGATCCGCCAGCGCACCACGTGATATCCCTTTTGAATGGGGCCGGTGCGCAGCTTGGGACCGGCCAGATCCATCAGCACCCTGCAATGCCTGCCCGATTCCTGATTGGCCCGGCGCATGTGCGTGATCATCGATTCCCATTCACGCTCGGTATCGTGGGCACAGTTGACGCGCATAACGTCCATTCCCGCCTCGACCAGGCCTTTAACCAGATCGTAAGACTGGGAAGCTTCCGATGGCATGGTAACCATGACACGGACGGCGCGGCCTTTTGGGACAGGTCCAAGGAGATCCTCCGCGTTCTTCGCCAGTGTGGCGGGACCGGTCTTGAACGTAGCCACTGAGGCCGTATGCGGTGCGGCCGGGTACAGCGATGGGTGCGAGCGCTGTTCTCCCGCAAGCGATTCCAGAATCGCGATCACGGCCTCGACCCCGGCCAGCGTACTCGATTCGCTGCGTCCGAGTGAAGAGAGCCCGAGAGCAGCCAGCCGGGATTGCATATCGCGGAGATCGTGCCTGCGCAGAGCGAGGTAATCGAGGAGGTTTTGAACACTGCGGCGGGACTGCGGGCAAGCCTCGGCGATGGACGCGCCAAATTCCCGCTCCATCGCGAGGCAGGATTCGCGAAGCTCCTTGAGTTCGGCCAGAAGCCGGATCATCTGCGCGGGACTGGCGGGCATGCTTCTGAACTTGCAAATGACTGGCCTTATTACAGACGGGTTAAGCGATACAGGCAGGCGACAAAATATTCTTCGACAAAATTTGCGGACCTGTCGATCCCGCGCCTCTTCGTTCGACCAACGGTTAGAGGCCCGCGACCCGGACTCTGAACCAAATAACAGGAGAGCTATGAAATTTCTATCCGTATACACACGCGACTCAAAATCGCCCGCCCCGATGAGCAGAGAGCAGATGGCGGAAATGGGAGAACTGATGGAGGAAACGACGAAGTCCGGCGCGCTGATTTTGACCGGGGGAATCCTGCCCATCGCAAAAGGGGGCGCACGCGTCCGATCCAGCGGAGGGGAGATCACCATCGACGGGCCCTTCACCGAGACAAAGGAGATAGTAGGCGGCTTCGCGATACTGGAAGCGAAATCCCGCGAAGAAGCGATCGAAATGGTAAGAAGGTTCCTGAAAATCGCCGGCGACGGCGAAAGCGAGCTTCACCAGATCACGGAGCCAGGAGAGGGGCGGCCAAACCAATGAGATTCATGATGCTGATGATTCCCGGAGGCTACGGTGAAGCGTCCCCCGGAGCCATGCCGCCCGCGGAGAGTGTCGCCGCCATGGCGAAATACAACGAGACCCTTACGAAGGCTGGGGTGCTGCTCGCGCTCGATGGTTTGCACCCACCCTCGGCGGGAGCGCGCGTTTCGTTCTCAGGAGGGAAGCCTGTAGTCACCGACGGCCCCTTCAGCGAGACGAAGGAAGTGATCGGCGGGTACTGGATGATCCAGGTGAAGTCTAAGGCGGAGGCGATCGAGTGGGCGTCACGATGCCCGGCTTCGGACAACGAAGTGATTGAGGTTCGCCAGGTGTTCGAGATGTCGGATTTTTCTCCCGAGCTCCAGCAAGCCGCGGGATATCCGCCGTCCGCGTAAGCCTTTTCGCTTGAGGGATTGCTCGACCGCTTCGACGAAGCGCGGGCGCCAGCCCTCACGGGCAACTTATTTGCTGAATCGATGCTGAAGAATCGCTCCGTGCCGGTGGAAACCGTGCTGCCGCACATCACTTATCAGAACGTCGCAGAGCCTGACGGTGTTCGTCGAGGATGTTGACGCGCATTTCAACAGAGCGAAGTCGGCAGGCGCCGGCAGGCGCCTGGGGTGCGACAATAGCCCGGCCAAAACAAATATAATTGCGGATGAGGTTCGCCATGCAAGATCGATCTCTGCGCTTTCTCGCCCTGTGCGCAATCGCAGCCGGAGTATTCGGACAAACGAAGCCATTAACGAAAACCTGGACGCCTCCGAAGACTGCCTGGGGCGATCCGGATCTCCAGGGCGTCTGGACCAGCGACGACTTCTACGGGGTGCCGTTCGAGCGGCCGACGCAGTATGGCAACCGGAGATTTTTGACCGATGAGGAATACGCCGCACGCGCCAAAGAAACGGATTACCTGGCAACCAGCGTGCAGGCCGGCGAGTACCCCAACGCCGGTTACTGGGCCCGCCAAAAGGGCGTGGATGCCAAAGCCGTTCCCACCAATTGGACCGAGTTCGCGCGGCGCGCCCCGCGTCAGACATCCCTGGTAGTCGATCCTCCGAACGGCCGCATTCCGCCGTTAACGCCATACGGGGAATCGGTGCGCGCCGCCATGGCCGCTGCGCGGAAACCTCGTCCGGAATCCTGGCTGGACATCAGCATGTACGACCGCTGCATCACGCGCGGTGTCGCGGGCTCGATGTTCCCCGTGATCTACGGCAACGGCTCGGAGATCGTGCAGGCCCCCGGCCTCGTGGCGATTCGCTATGAGATGATTCATGAAACCCGCATTATTCCGCTCGATCGCCCCAATGAAGCCCGGCCGCATGCACCCGCCGCGGTGCGCACGTATATGGGTGATCCGCGCGGACACTGGGAAGGCAACACGCTGGTCGTCGAGACCACCAATCTGATCGGCGGACACAATGGATTCGTCGGAAACGGCGGCGGCCTGCCGTATAGCGAAGATACGCGCCTGGTCGAACGCTTTACGCGGCTCAACGACCGGAGCGTTCATTATGAAATTACGATTTACGACCCGAAGACCTACACCGCGCCGTGGACCGTCGCATTCGAGATTACCCGCGAACCCGGCTACAAGATCTTCGAGTACGCCTGCCACGAAGGGAATTACGCGATGTCGAATTCCCTGAGCGCGGCCCGCGCCGAAGAGCAGGCTCAAGCCGCCGGCAAAAAGTAGCTTAGAAATAAAACTTGGCTGCGATTTGCAGTATCCTCTGGCTGTTGGCCCGAACCGCGTTCAACGCGCCGAAACCAAACTGACCGCCGGTGCCGCCTTCCGCCGTCGGAAGGTTCACGATCTTGCCGGCGCTGTTGAACTGAATCGTCGAGTTGAAGCTCGCCCACTCCGGGTGGTTGAAGACGTTGAACGCTTCCAGCCGCAATTGAATGAAGCGGGTCTCTGATTTGCCTAACGGAATCCTTTTGAAAAGGGACATGTCCCAATTCTGAAGGCCCGGTCCGCGAAGCCGGTTAATCCCGGAGTCCGCTCCAACGCTGCCCACCGATGCGGGCGCAAAGCAGGACGTGTTCACAAAAGCGTAGAGTGAACCGCTTCCCGACAGGTTCGGATTGCAGGTCAGCACCACGCGCGGAGCCACATCATAGCTGCCCGTGATCTCCTGGTTCAGGAGGGTTGAGCCGATGCCCGTTACGCTGTATGTCGCATTCACCGGAGCGCCGCCACTCATGCTGGTGAGGCCGGAAAGCTGCCATCCGCCCAGCACCAGTCTGCCCGCCGCATTGTCCAGGAAGGTGCCCTTCCGGGCGCCGCCTGGAATGCTGTAGATGTAATTGAATGTTGCCTGCTGCGTGCGGTCGAAATTGAGCGGCCCGTAATCGGTGGTCCGGACATCCCCCGGCGTAACTCCGCACTGGGCGCCAAAGGAACAGCTGTTGCCAAGGCTGCTGTTCACCCCCAAAGCCTTGGACCAGGAATACTGCAGGCCGAAGGAAAAGTCGGCGACGCGGCGGTTGAGGGCGACCTGCAGCGCGTTGTAGTTGGCCGTGCCCCCGAAGTTATCTATATAGCCGTAGTTACTGAAGCTGGATGTGACCGGCCCGGAGTACCCCAGGTAAGGCCGGTAGAGGTTGGGATTTTCCGTGGTGGTGCCGTTATCTTTCGGTGCGCCCAGCGTGGGATCCTGATTCTGCGGAAGCCACGCGCTGCCGAACGGAGTGTCGTTGATCGGATAAAGCATAACCAGATGGCGCGAGATGGAGCCTACATAGGAAACGTCGAGCAAAAATTTGATCGGCAGTTCCCGCTGGATACCGGCGCTGAAGTTGTAAACGGTCGGGATGTGTCCGTCGCCCGAGAGCCCCGAGATGCCCACGGGCGACTGGATCGAGCTGGAGGATGCAATGCTGGAAAGATTCCCGTAAAGAAGCTCGGGGTCCCTCACGAATGGGGGATCGGTGGCTTGGGTGCGCGTCATTCCTGCAACCACGCGCTCATAGAAAACTCCGCCGCCGGCCCGGAACACGGTCTTGTTGTCGATCGCGTACGCCAACCCCAAACGGGGGCCGTACTGCACACCGCGGCTCGCCGTCAAACCACGCGGCTCGCCGTTCACCCCCGCCGAGGCGTTGCCATTGTTTACATCCCCCGAATTGGGCACGATATAACCGACGTAGCCGAACGGCAGCTGTTCCCCGGTAACCGGGTCATACGCCACGTCCTTTCCGCCGATAACGGCAGGCTGGAACAGACGAACGGCGTTGGCGGGATTGTAAAGCGAGGGAACAAAACTCGCAATCCTGTTGGTTTCCGAATAGGTGGGAGGCACCAGATTGAAGCGTATGCCGTAATTCAGCGTCAGTTTAGGTGTTGCTTTCCAGCTGTCCTGCGCGTACCATTCCGTGTTCGTGTACACGTAATTGCCGACCGGGTATGAGCTGAACTGATCGTAAGTATCGAAGTTACCCAGTAACGCGTTCGAGAAAGCCCAGTTCGAGTCGTTCGGATTGTTCGCGTCACGCGCAAAGGAAATGGTTGAGTTCGTGTCGCCGAACGCGCTTTCCAGCTTAATTGCGTGCTCAAAGAAAAATCCCATCTTGATGGAGTGGTTGCCGTGAACCTTATTCACGTTATCTATGAAATTCCAAATCGGATTCGCGTTGGCGTAAGGCAGTCCAAAGAACTCCGACACGAGCGACTGCGTCGTCAGGAACGAAGGACCGGGGACGCCGCCGAAACCGAAGTTGGGAACCAGTCCGCTGGGGTCCGCGTTGGGGAACAGGAGGGGAATCTGCAGATTGGAAGTGGTCCGGTAATACGGGCTGCCCGAGGCCGGGGGGACGTCGGGAATTCCGTTCTTCGTGTACCCATACTGAAACTCATTGGTCAGAGTCGGACTGATAATCGTGGTGAGATTTCCGGTGAAATTCGGCCACGCAAAAGTTTTAGCGAGTAACGGAGAGAGTGCGAGCACATTCGCCTCGGCGCCCGTGCCGTACGGGTTGTTCTGCGTGTTGTGGCTGACCAGCGTGCGGAAGAAAGCATGCCACTTGTCGTTAATGTTGTAGTCGACGCGGTAGACTTCATCGAACTCGGGAGATGTCGCGGGCACCTGCGACTGGTAGTTGAACGAGGGGTTACCGGAAATATTCGGAAGCGGCAGAAAGTTCAGAACGGCCTGGCCATACTGATTGAAGAGGCTTGGCGGTATGATGTTGCCGGGAAATTGCACTTTCTGTCCCGAAGGCGTAGTGGCGGCGGGGTTGTAGATGGGGACTAATGCGCCGGAAGCGTCCACCGTTTGTGAAAAGTTACCTGTGCGCTGCAGCGCCGTGGGGACGGTAATCTGGTCCGGCGCATGCGGCGTAGTCTGACGATTCCACTCCTGCGACACAAAGAAGAAAAGCTTATTCTTGTCCTTATTGAAGTGCCCCGGGATGTAGACCGGTCCACCGATGTTCCAGCCGAGCGTCATGTAGCGATAGATAGGGAACTGGGGAGCGACCTTGCCATTGGCCTGCAGGGTCGGGGTCTCGTTATTGATGAACGTATTGGCGTTCATGAATTCACCGCGTTTGAACCAATACGCGCCGCCATGGAAGTCCTTCGTACCGCTCTTGGTCACAATCTGAATCTGCGCTCCGGAGTTACGTCCGAATTCGGCGCCCATGGCGTTGCTCGATACTTTGAATTCGGCCATCGCATCGACGCTGATGCGGTAGCCGAAATTCGTTTGCACGTTCACGCCGGTATCGATTACCGTTTGGCCGTCTACCGTGAAGTTGCCCTCATCCGTGCGCTGGCCATTCACGCTCAGTGTGCCGTCGGCCAGGGCTCCAGGCACGGTCCTGAGAAGGTTATTGAAATTCCGGCCGTTCAGCGCCACGTCCACGATTTGTTTGCCGTCCACCACGCCGGCGCGCTCCGCCGTCACGGTTTGCAATTGGACGGCTTCGGCCTCCACTGAGACCGATTCTCCAACCGCACCCAGTTCCATTGAAACGGCAGGCAGGCTGAGCTTGTCGCCGATATTCAGGGTTATGCCGGACTGAATGTACTTTTTGAAGCCCGCCGCTTCGACCGCTATCGAGTACCTGCCCGGGAGCACGGGTGAGAAGGAAAACGCCCCATCCGCCGTGGTGGCCAACTCGCCCGCGACCGTACCCTGCGCTTCATTCGTCAAAACGACTTTGGCGCCCGGGATCACCGCCGCCTGCGGATCCCGAATCACGCCACTGATGGAGCCGGATGTTTCCTGTGCCATCGAAGGCAACGCGGCCAGAAGAATACCTGCGGTCAGGGGGAAAAACTTGCCGATAAATGAATTTCGAACGGGGAAAAACATGGCCTTGCCTCCTCACGGACTGTCGGAATTATATAGCACCGAATGCCAGGCGGCAAGGAGAAACGACAGGAGAAAAAATACAAATAAGATAAAAAGAAAGTAAAAATGAAAGTAATTGGCAGGAACCTTGACGTGAATTACGGCAGCGCGAACGCGACGATCAGGTTGTCCGCATTCACCGTGACATACTGCTTTCCATTCTTCCCCAGGTAAGTGATCGGATTAGCCTGCGCCATCTCCGGCAGCTTCATTTCCCAGAGCAGCTTGCCGGTCTTCGAATCGTAAGCGTGGAAGCGCTGATCGTAACTGGCGCCGATGAACAAGACTCCACCGGCGGTCGCGACCGAGCCGCCCTTATTGAAGGAACCCGTATTCATCACGCCTTTAGCTTCCAGATCGTCCACCCGGCCAAAAGGAATCCTCCACGCGATCTCGCCCGTATTCAGGTTGACCGCGCTGAGTTCGCCCCACGGCGGCGCTTCGCAGGGCCAGCCGGTCTGCGGGTTTGCAAAAGCCCCTACGCGCCGGTCGCCGACGCGGACAGGAGTCCGTGCATACATGTTCGGATCGACCTCCTGACCCAGACCGTCTCTTCCTCCTGCGGCCCGCTTGTCCATACGGCCGATCGCGCCATCGTTTTTCACGTTGAAGAAGAAATAACCCAGCTTCGGGTCCACCGATCCCCCGCCCCAGTTACCGCCGCCATCGGCGCCTGGAAACACAACCGTCGGCTTCAGGCCCATAGGCGTGTAGGGCCCGTCGTTGTGCGCGCCGCCCTCCGCGTCCCACAGCGCCTCGCAGAACTTCTGCTGCTCCGGCGTTACTTTGGCGAGCTGATCGCGCGTGATGCTCATGCGCGTGAGCGCCGGAGGCCGCACGGGGAAAGGCTGCGTCGGCGGATACCACTCTCCAGGCACATCGCCTTTGGGAACAGGCCGTTCTTCCACCGGAATTATGGGCTTGCCGTTCCGCCGGTCGAGGATGAATACCAAGCCCGTCTTGTCCGTCTGCACTACGGCCGGAATCGTCTTCCCATTTTGAACAACGTCCACCAGCGTGGGCGGTCCCGGTTCATCGTAATCCCAGATGTCGTGATGAGTGGTCTGGAAATACCATTTCATCTTTCCCGTCAGCGCATCCATCGCGACCAGCGTATTGCCGAACAAATTATTACCGGGACGGTCGCCGCCGTAAAGATCCGTGGAGGGAGAATCGAACGTCATGTATACGGTCCCGGTCTTCGTATCGACAGATCCCGTGGTCCATGCATTCACTCCCGAGCGCTCTTTCCACCCGTCATTTAACCAAGTCTCATGACCGACTTCGCCCGGACGTGGAACCGAGTGGAACATCCACAACAGCTTGCCCGTGCGGGCGTCCCAGCCGCGTGCATCGCCGGGAGGCCCGAGGCTGGGCGCGTCCTGCGTGTGGGAGCCGGTGATGATCACGTTCTTGTAGATCATGGGCGCGGCGGAAAGACCGTAGTGCGAGTTCGGATATTTCTTCTCGTCCTTCATGCCGGCCTTGAGATCGATCTCGCCCTGATTGCCGAAGCCCGGAACCGGCTTGCCCGTTTTGGTATCGACTGCAATGAGAAAACCATCCCATGTGCCGAAGATGATTCGGGCCGGATTCTCTTTGTCGCCGGGCCAGTATGCAATACCGCGCGGCGGACGGCCCTCGTGCTTATGCTTATAGACCCAGATCTGTTTACCGGTCTCCGGTTCCAGCGCGACCAGGCTCTGATGCACGGTCACGGCGTACATCACGCCGTTAACCACCAGCGGCGTCGCCTGGCCGATACGAGTGGCTTTGGCGCCTGGTTTCGGCCGGGTATCGAACACCCAGGCCTGAGTCAGCTGCGCGGCGTTGCCGCTGTTGATCTGCGTGAGCGGCGAGTAACGCATACTGCCTGCGTCGCCCCCGTAGGACTGCCAATCGGTCTGTGCGCATAAGGCGCCACAATAGCACAACAGAGCGGCAGTGAGTTTCATCCTGAGCATGCTACAACCACTCCTTCACAGTCGCGGCTCGGAAAATCCTGATTCCGAACCGCGACTGTAAAGGAGCGGCACTCAACACCCACTAGAACGAGTACTTCAGCGCCAATTGCAAAATGCGCGGATCGAGCGCAGTAGTGATCTGGCCAAACGTCGCTGTACCGAACGTCGTGCCAATACCCGAGCCGCCAGCCGCCAGCCCCGTGGAGCCAGGCGCCGAGGGAATGCCGGAGCGGAAGCTGTTGGTCAAATTGAAGGCCTCGGCACGAAACTGGATAGTGTGTTGCTCATGGATGCGGAAGTCCTTGGCAATCGCCAAATCCATCTGCCAGAATGCCGGACCGGGAATGTTGTTTTTGCCCATAGTACTGAACGTGCCCGTCGCGGGGTTAGCGAAGGCGGCCGGATTAATCCAGCAGCTCGGAGGAGGACCGGGGTTGACGCACAGTGTGTTTGACGAAACCTGGGTCGGCCGCTCGACCGTCGCGCCGGTCTCCGCTACATCGGTGGACAGGGCGGCCGTCAGCCAGTAGGCCGACATAGCATGATAAATTCCCGTGACTACCCAGTCCGACAGGAGCCTGGTCTCCCACTCGTTCGCGAGCTTCGGAGTGTGGTACACAATGGTCGAATTGAAGATCTGCCGGCGATCGGCGGAGAATGTTCCGCCGATCTCGTTGGACTGGCAGTTGCTGCGATCCAGGCGCCGGTTACCAGGCTCGACATAGCCGGCTCCGGCATTGCCGGTGGCGTCGCCAATATTCAGGTCACCGATGCAGTGAGACCAGGTGTAGTTGACATTGACCAGCAGACCCTTGCTGATGCGCTTGTTCACGGCCAGGAGCAAGCCGTTGTAGCTCGATGTCCCGCCGTCGTCGAACGTGTCCACATACCCGTAGGAACTGGGGCCGGAAGTAGCGAGGTTAGGGTATCCTGCGACGTTGAATACCCGTCGGGCGTTCACGTTTCCAGTAGTGGAGCAGGCACCTGGGGCCGTCAGGCCGTACTGTCCCGCAACGCATTGTCCGGGAATATAGACGCCCGGATTCAGCTGGTAGGAGTCCAGCAGATGCGCGCTTTCGCTTCCAATGTATTGGATCGACGCCAGCCAGTCGCGGCCGAACTGATGCTGGAGCGTGGCGTTCCACTGGTTCACCGAGGTCGTCTTAAAGTGCTGTGGAGTAGCGATATAGACTCCGTTTGCCGCAAACGGCGCCTGGGCGTTGGCTACATAGGGGAAGATATTTCCGCCGGGATCGCCCTGGCACCCGGCTGGCGCACCCAGGCAGTAAGGATTGCTGAACGTGTTGCCCCCAAAGATCTCCGTGCCGCCATACGGCGGGGCATCGGCCGCGTTCACCCACAACTCGCCTGCGTTGTAGTCGTAAGAGATGCCCCAGGAAGCGCGGAAGACGGTTTTTCCGTCACCCTTGGGGTCGTAAGCGAGCGCCATGCGGGGCGCCATCAGCAGCCACTCGTTGTTCTGGCCCTTGTGGTCGTTGAAGCCGGGGTCGCCCGGGAAAAGGAGTCCCGGAGGCGCGTTGTTAAAGACCGTGCTCTTGATCCCCGCCTGCAGATCCGCCATGCTGAAGTTGTAGATCGAGCCCGTGATATTCGTTGGTGAGATGTACGGTTCCCAGCGCAGGCCCGCGTTCAGGGTGAACTTCGGCGTCACTTTCCAAGTGTCCTGAATATACAGATCCGGGTTAAACTTTTTCAGGTTCAGATCGTTGGGCAGGGAAAGCGAGTTCGAGCTGAAATACCCGGCGAAGAATGCGCCCATATCGGGGAATGTCCAGTTGGTTTGCGAGTAGACGTTCCCATCGAAAAGCATCTTCGACACTATCGCCCCACCACCGAAGTTGATCTGATGGTTGCCCCTCACCCAGCTGATGTCGTCGCTCAATTGCAGCGGTGTGGTGTGCGCTACCGCCTGCCCGCCGGTCCCGGGGCCAAGACTAAAGGCGCCGGTCACCGCGAAACCGCTCTGGTGAGGCACATATCCGCAATAAACTCCAACAACCCCCAGATCGCAGGCGGAGACATAGTTGTCGTCATAGCGATGGATGCCGATCCGGTCCACGCTGGCGCGGAACTGATTCACCAGCGTCGCGCTGAACAAATACGTGTCGCCGAAGGCCCAGCCCTGGTCCGCGTCATTCAATGCGCCTGCCGTGCTGACGAGAAGGTTGGTCGAATCGAAATTCTGACCCGGCGGCCGGAAGTAGTGATCGCGCATATAGCGCCCGAACAGTGTGTTCTTCTGACTGGACTGCCAATCGCCGCGGCCGACATACTGATCCTCGTCGACGTCGGTAATGATACCGAAGGACGTGTTGCCGCAAGGGTTGGTGGTAGTGGGCGGCAGCATCAGCTTCGCAAGCGCCAGTGACGCCGGATCGATCAGCGAAGGGGCGATTTGACCGTTGATGAACCTGGAGGCGGTCGCTGCCGAGGTTTGCGCGGCGGTCGGGATATCGGCCGGGCAACCGGTGAAATTGCCCAGCAGCATCGCAGCTGTCGGCACAAAAGTGGCGGCCGAGTTATTTACTGGAGCCTGCCGGACTAAGGTGTTCTGCCAGCCGAAACTGAAGAATATCTTGTCCTTCTTCACGGGGCCGCCGACAGTGCCCCCAAACTGATTCCGTTTGAGGGTATCGCGGGTCGGCGCGAAGAAGTTACGCGCGTTCATATCGCCGTTGCGGAAAAAGTCGAACGCGTCGCCATGAAAGCCGTTGGTACCGGATCTGGTCACACCTGTGACTGTGCCCCCGGCATGGATGCCGTTCGACGCCGTCAGCGTGCTGGTCTCGACCTTAAACTCCTGCAGCATGTCCGGGAAGGGCAGGGGCATGTTCGCAAGGTCCCACGGATTGTTGAATATGCTTCCATCCAGGTAGAACGCAACGCCGTACGCTTGTCCGCCGGCGATCACGAACTGCTGCGTGTTGGGAAATCCGCCATTGCCCGCAACGCCTTGGGGAATCACGCCGCCGGTATATTGGATCAGATCGGTGGCAACGCGGCCGTTGAGCGGCAGTTCCAAAATGCGCTGGTTTTCCATCACGGTTCCGACGCCCGTGGCCTGCGTTTCCACCAGTTGCGCGTTCGCCTCCACCGACACCTGTTCGCTCACGTTGCCGACTTTAAGTGAGATATTGATGGTCGGGTTGGTGGCAACCTGTAAAACGATTCCGGTCTGCGCCGCCGTGGCGAAACCTTCCTTGGTTACGTCCATCCGATACGGTCCAACCGGAAGGTCGGGTAGGACGTAGTTGCCTTCCCCGCCCGTGACTGTGGTACGCACCACGCCAGTTGCCGTGTTGGTTGCTTTAACTGTCGCGCCGGGGATTGCCGCGCCGCTGGCATCCAGAATCGTTCCCTGGATCTGCGAGAGCGACACCTGCGCGTAAAGACTCACCCCGCCCAAGGCGCATAGAAGAGTCAGGATTATAACGACTGAAGCTTTTTTCACTGCGTACCTCCACACATGGAGTGAACTTTATATCGCGCGTGAGGTTATGTCAAGCGGCAAAGGCCTGCAAAAATTGGCTTCCACCCTTCTCCGCCAGGCGTAGACTGTTTAAAGACTCAAATGCGCACTCAACTCCAGCGAGTCCTATTCGTACCAGCGGCCTTGATCGTGGCTTCAACCGTAACGAGCCCCTTATTGGCACAGCGGCCCGTTCCAAACAGAGCCTCGTATCGAGCGCCCAGGGCTCCCGATGGCCACTCCGACCTAAGCGGAATCTGGGAGGCGCTGGGGACGGCTGATTGGGACTTGGAGGACCATCCCTCTTACGGCGGCCCGTATTTCCAAATGGGCGCTCTTGGCGCCGTGCCGTCCGGACGCGGCGTGGCGGAAGGCGGAACGATTCCATATAAACCCGAAGCTCTGGCGAAGAAGAAGGAGAACTTCGCCAATCGCTGGAAACTGGACCCCGAAGTGAAATGCTATATGCCGGGCATCCCGCGCGCCACGTACATGCCGTTTCCCTTTCAGATCGTTCAGTCCGCGAAGGTCGTCCTGATGGCCTATGAGTATGCCAGCACGAATCGCGTCATCAATATGGAAAAGCCGATAGAAGCCTCCGTGGATACCTGGATGGGTACGCAAAACGGTCATTGGGAAGGCGATACTCTGGTGGTCGACAATACCGGATTCAACGATCTGAGCTGGTTTGACCGCGCAGGAGATTTTCATAGCGACGCTCTGCACGTCGTCGAGCGCTTCACTCCGATGGATGCGACCCACCTGAACTACGAAGCCACCATCGAAGACCCGCAGGTATTCACGCGGCCCTGGAAAATCAGTCTGCCGCTCTATCGCCGCGTGGAGAAGGATGCGCAACTGGCTGAGTTCAAGTGTGTGGAATACGCGGAGGAGCTGCTCTACGGCGACCTCCGCAAGAAAGGCACAAAATGAGACGGACATGTTTGTTGGCTGGTATCCTGGCCACGGCAGCAGCGTTGGGACAAACCTGGTCGCCTCCGAAAACCTCCTGGGGCGACCCCGACTTACAAGGCACATGGACCAGCGACGACCTCCGCGATGTGCCTTTCGAGCGCCCGGCGCAGTTCGGCAATCGGAGGTACCTGACCGATGAAGAACTCGCCGACCGGGCGAAGCTGGTCGATCAGGCTCAGACTGAGATCGTGGGGCAGGGCATTCGCCCGAACTCCGGTTATTGGGCGCGCCAGGTGGGTGTGAACGCCGCGGCCGCTCCACCACAGTTTCAGGAGTTCAGCAGACGGGCATCCCGCCAGACGTCATTGGTGGTCGACCCGCCAAACGGGCGCGTCCCCGCGTTGACGAAGGAAGCACAGGAGCAGCGCGCCGCCATCGCCAAACTCCGTAACCGGCGGCCCGAGTCCTGGATGGACCGCAGCATGTACGATCGCTGCATTACGCGCGGCGTCGCCGGCTCCGCCTTCCCGGTGATCTACGGAAACGGCACGCAGATTATTCAGGCTCCCGGACTGGTGGCCATTCGCTACGAGATGATCCATGAAACCCGCATTATTCCCGTCGCTCCATCGAACGGTGCCGGGCGGCCCCACGCCGGACCAAACCTGCGCACCAATATGGGCGATGCGCGGGGTCACTGGGAAGGCAACACACTGGTTGTTGAAAGCACCAATTTCATCGGCGGGCGCAATGGCGTCGGCGTCAACGGAAACGGAGCCGCCCCTTACAGCGAGGATCTGAAGTTAGTGGAGCGCTTCACCCGAGTGGATGCCAGGAACATTCAATACGAAATGACGGTTACCGACCCGAAAACGTACACCGCTGCCTGGACCGTTGCTTTCCCCATTACCCACGAGGACGGCTACCAGATATTCGAGTACGCCTGCCACGAGGGAAACTACGCAATGCATAACCTGCTCAGCGCGGCGCGGGCGGAGGATGTTGCGGATGAAGCTAATAAGAAGTGATTCCGAACCGCGCGCGTGAGCAGGTGGTGCTCCGGCCGCCCATGCTAAAACGAATCATGCGTTTCCTTCCCGCACTGCTGATCTTCGTTATTCCGCGCCTGCAGGCCCAACAACCGCTCACTTCCCTGCCCTACACGCCGAGCCTCGATCTCCGCGCCATGGACCGTTCCGTCCAGCCCTGCGAAAACTTCTACCTGTACTCCTGTGGAACCTCGATCAAAGATAATCCGATTCCCCCAGACCAGGCCCGCTGGGACGTTTACGCCAAACTGACTTACGACAACCAGCTCTTTCTCTGGGGTTTGTTGCTGGAGGCCGGAAAAACCGCCGGGGCGCGCACCCCTAATCGGCAAAAAATCGGCGACCTTTTCCACGCCTGCATGGATGAATCCGCGGTGGAGAAAGCCGGCGCCGCGCCCCTCGACGCCACCCTCCGGCAGATTGCCGCGTTGAAATCTCTCGATACCCTGCCCGCTTTTCTCGCCCATCAGCACCTCACGCTCTACGCGAGCAGCATGCTCTTCAACTTCGGATCCAATCAGGACTACGCCAATTCCTCTTCTGTCATCGGCTTCGCGGAAGCCGGCGGACTGGGACTTCCCGACCGCGATTACTACACAAAAGCGGATGCGAAATCGGAGGAAATCCGCCAGAAATATCTCACTCATATGACGGAAATGTTCCGACTTATTGGCGAAACCCAGGAGCAAGCCGCGGCGGACGCAAAAGCCGTTATGCGGATCGAAACGGCGCTGGCCCAGGCTTCGCTCACTCGCGTCGAACGGCGCGACCCTTATAAACTCTTTCACAAGATGACGCGCGCCGAGTTGCAGGCTCTGACGCCGTCATTCCGATGGAACGACTATCTGACCTCGCTCCCGGCTCCCGCCGTCAACCGGATCAACGTCACCGAACCCGCCTTCTACCGTGCGCTCGAAGTGCAGTTGAAGTCGAACTCTCTCGACGACCTCAAGGCGTATCTGCGCTGGCACGTCATCCATGCCAAAGCCCGCTTCCTCTCCTCTGCCTTCGTGGAAGCCGACTTCAACTTCTCCAGCAAATACCTGCGCGGCGTTACCGCCATGCAGCCCCGCTGGAAGCGCTGCGTGCAGCTCGTCGATCACACTCTCGGCGAGGCGCTTGGCCAGGTTTTCGTGGAAAAGACGTTCACACCCGAAACGAAAGCCCGCACCGTGGCTATGACCAAAGAGATCGAAACCGCCATGCGGAGTGAAATCGAAGGTCTCCCGTGGATGAGCCCCACCACCAAACGGCAGGCACTCCTCAAACTCCGGGGAGTAGTAGATAAGATCGGCTATCCGGACAATTGGCGCGACTACAGTTCCGTCGAGATCCGCCCCGGAGATTTTCTGGGAGACGTCGAGCGCGCAGCCGCCTTCGAATCCCACCGCGATCTGGCGAAGATCGGCAAGCCCGTCGACCGCACCGAGTGGGAAATGTCGCCGCCAACGGTGAACGCCTACTACGATGCGCAGATGAACGACATCAATTTTCCCGCCGGCGTCCTGCAGCCCCCGCTCTTCGATCCGAAAATGGACGACGCGCCAAATTACGGCAACACCGGCGCAACCATCGGCCACGAACTGACCCACGGCTTTGACGACGAAGGCCGCCAGTTCGACGCCAAAGGCAATCTGCACGACTGGTGGACCAAAACCGACGCGAAAGAATTCCAGCAGCGCGCCGATTGCGTTTCCGACGAATACTCTCAGTTCAAAGTCGTTGACGATATCAAAATCAACGGCAAACTCACCATGGGCGAAGACGTTGCCGATCTCGGCGGCACTCTGCTTGCTTACATCGCCTGGAAGGCCGCCAACAAAGGTAAAGTGCTCCAGCCCATCGACGGCTTCACGCCCGACCAGCGATTCTTCATCGGCATGGCGCAATGGGCCTGCGGCAGCGAGCGCCCCGAAAACCTTCGAGCGAACGCCATCACCGACCCGCATTCGCCGAACGAATACCGCGTAAACGGCGTAGTGTCGAATATGCCGGAATTTCAAACGGCGTTCTCATGCCGGCTTGGCCAGCCGATGGTCCGTGAGAAGGCGTGCAAAGTCTGGTAAGCCCGAGCCGGAGAGATTTCCTCGCGCTGCTGGGCGCGGCCGCCTCTGCGCGCGCATACGGCCAGGAAATTCCCAAACCCGATTTCACGCTGCGGATCGGACCCATAAGCCTCGAAATCCAGCCCGGAAAAATCGTGAAGACCACCGGATATAACGGCTCCGCTCCCGGTCCGCTCATCCGGTGCCGTGAAGGCCGGACCGTAACCATCGAAGCTATAAACGGCTCGGCCTTTCCCGAACTGGTGCACTGGCACGGGCTGCGTGTCGCCCCGGAAGTGGATGGCGCCATGGAAGAAGGCACTCCCATGCTCGCGCCGGGAACGTCCGCGCGCTACACCTTTGCCGCCACGCCCTCCGGCACGCGCTGGTACCACAGCCATACTTCAGCGGGACGCAGTCTGAATCGCGCTACTTACACCGGTCAGTTCGGCTTCTTTTACATCGAGCCCGCGAATGATCCCGGAGCATACGACCAGGAGATCTTCCTGGCCCTCAAGGAATGGGAACCCTACTTATCGATGATGGGCGACGAGGATGGTTTCCTCGACGTCGCGTGGAAATATTCTTCGATCAACGGACGCACTCTCGGCCATGGCGATCCGATTCGCGTTAAAGCGGGACAGCGTGTGCTCCTGCGCGTCCTCAACGCCAGCGCGACGGAACATCGCCGCATCGCCCTTGCCGGACACACGTTTCAGGTGACGGCGCTCGATGGGAACAAACCGGCATCGCCGCGAACCTCGGCTGTTCTCGAGCTCGGGCCTGCCGAGCGAATCGATGCCATCGTCGAAATGAACAATCCGGGCGTATGGATTTTCGGCGCAACCGACGACAAAGAACGAAAGAGCGGTATGGGAATTATCTTCGAATACGCGGGACAAAGCGGTCCACCGCGCTGGCTTCCTCCTTCCAGTCAGGTTTGGAATTACGCTGCCTTCGGCAATGCGAGCGCCGAAGCGGAAGCGGGAGAACGCCTGCCACTCGTGATTGAAAACAAATTCGCGGGCAGGCGGCAGGTCGATCACTGGACGATCAACGGCAAGGCATGGCCCAATACCGATCCGCTGCGCGTGAGACAGAACAGCCGCTACCGGCTGGTCTTCGATAACCGCAGCGACGAAGCGCATCCCGTACACCTGCACCGGCACACCTTCGAGATCGCAAAGATCGCCGGTGTCCCCGTTTCAGGCGTCTTCAAAGACGTAGTCGTGGTGGGCGCGAAGTCGCAAACGGAAGTTCTGCTCATCGCCGACAACCCGGGGCGCACGCTGTTTCACTGCCATCAGCAACTGCATATGGACAACGGATTCATGGCGCTGCTCGAATACCTGTGATTCCTGTAACATCGGTATGAAGGAAATCAAGCTCATGAAGAACTATCGCTGGATGGTCCTGACCGGAGGCATCGGCATCGCCGCCGCCCTCTTGCTGCATGCCGCCAAGACCGATGGCATGAACGTTATGACCGGGTCGAAGGCGTTCACCAACACGGCTTCGCTCAGTCCCGGTTTGGCCCGCAAAATCACCGCGCAGGATCTTCCGCGACCTATGCCGCCCGCGGGCAGAGGCGGCGGCTTTGGCAGGGGCGCCACGCGGCCTGAGAGGGCGATTCCAAAGGCTCCCGCCGGCTTCAAGGTTGATATCTACGTTGGCAGCGGCCTCACCGTCCCGCGGCAAATCCGCAGGGCTCCCAACGGCGATATCTTCGTCGCGGATACAGGCGGCGGAGCGGTTCGAATCTTCCGCGGGATCACAGCCGACGGCAAGGCGGGAGAGTCTTCGGTGTACGCCAGTCTTCCGGCGGCATTCGGCATCAACTTTTATCCGCCGGGACCGAATCCACAGTGGGTCTATGTATCCAACACCAGCACGCTGGTCCGATACGCCTATAAGAACGGCGATCTCAAGGCTACCGGAGAGCCCGAAAAGCTGATCACGGACATCCCCGCGGGCGGCGGACACTCGACCCGCGACATTGTCTTCTCCAAAGACGGCAAAAGCCTGTTCCTGGCAGTCGGGTCGGCGTCCAACAATAACGACAACGACGCCGAATTCCACCGCGCCAACATCCTCGAGTACACCCCAGAAGGCAAGTTCGTGGGCATCTATGCGTCGGGCATTCGAAATCCCGTGGGCCTTGCGATTAATCCGGAAACGGGCGAGTTGTGGACCTCCATCAATGAACGCGATAACTTGGGCGACAACCTGGTTCCCGACTACGTGACGCACGTCCAGCGCGGCGGCTTCTATGGTTGGCCGTGGTTCTACATCGGCGGCAATCAGGACCCGGCCCATCCCGGCAAGCACCCCGAGTTGAAGGACAAAGTGATCGTTCCCGACGTGCTGATTCAGGCCCACAGCGCTTCGCTCGGAATGACCTTCTACGACGGCAAAATGTTTCCGCCCGAATACTCGGGCGATGCATTTGCGGCCGAGCACGGATCGTGGAACCACTCCCAGGGCTCGGGCCGCGAAGTGATCCGCATCCCCATCGAGAAGGGCCGCGCCACGGGCGTCTATCAGGACTTCCTCACCGGATTCACCACCGAGGGAATCGCCTGGGGCAGACCGGTCGGAGTCGCCGTGGCAGCCGACGGCTCGTTGCTCGTCACGGACGATGGCGCCCGCGTGATCTGGCGGGTGAGTTATACCGGCAAATAGGCTGCCGGGTTTGGACCGCAACGGCCAAAGGAGTGCGAAGCCGTGGAACCGATCTTCACCGTGGGGCATTCGACGCACCCCGCCGAAGAGTTCGTCGAACTGCTCAAAGCGCACCGGATCGAGTTGCTGGTGGATGTGCGGACGATACCCCGATCGCGGCACAATCCGCAATTCAACCGCGACACGCTGCCTGAAACGTTGCGGCGAGCGGGTATCGATTATCTTTATCTTGCCGAATTAGGCGGTCTGCGCAAGACCCGCGCGGATTCAACGAACACCGGATGGCGCAATCTCTCATTTCGCGGCTATGCCGACTATATGGAGACGCCGGAATTTGAAAACGGCCTGGTGCGGCTGATGAACGAGGCGGAAACGCGGCGCGCCGCCGTTATGTGCGCCGAGGCGGTATCGTGGAAATGCCACCGATCATTAATCGGCGACGCGTTAGTGGCTCGGGGGGCGGAGGTTTTTGAGCTGTCGAGCGTCAAACGGGCGCAGCCGCACAGGATGACGCCATTTGCGCGGGTCGAGGGTACGCGGGTGAGCTACCCGTCGCGTTTGCAGATTGGTTGAGCGTTGATTCAGTTCGATGCGCCACACAAAGCGGTTCATTATCCGGCGGATCGGCGGTTTCGGGTCCGGATCAAGCCTTCGTTTGCGGCAGGAGCGGCCGTGGTGCTGCTTCTGCCCTTCGTTCTCGCCTGGGGAGAAGCTGCCATTTTCGGGTTGCCGCATGTCCCCGTGCCTCAGTTGAACACCGCTGTTACGTCGCCTCAAGGCTTCCCGTTGTGGGTCCGCTACGCTCACTTTCTTAATTTTCTTTTTCTGACAATGCTGATCCGCAGCGGCATCTCCATTCTTCTGGAACATCCGCGGCTCTATCTTAATAACGGCTGCACGCCGGGAACCGAGTGGATTCGATTCACGCCTTTGCAGGTTCCAAATGACCGGGTGTGGACGGCGAACGACGATGAACGCTATATTTCGCCCCTTTTTGCGCTGCCGGGCTATCGCCATTCGGTCGGAGGCGCGAGATCCTGGCACTTCATCGATGTTTATGGGTTCATCGTCACGGGTGTGATTTTTGTGACATTGCTTTTCGCAACGGATCAATGGAGAAGGCTGGTGCCAACCTCGTGGAGCGTGCCGGCGCAGGCATGGAGCACGTTTGTTCTGTATGCCAACTTTCACCTGCCGCCGGAGCCCAACGGGTTTTACGGATACAACGCCCTTCAGCAACTGGCCTATTTCGCCGTGGTGTTCGTGTGCGGGCCGCTTTCGATTCTGACCGGTATTGCAATGTCCCCCGCGCTGGTGAATCGCTTTCCTCTGTACAGCCGGTTATTCGGCGGCAGGCAGGGGGCGCGCTCCATCCACTTTCTTCTGCTGCTGAGCTATCTC
>Ga0181536_10002494_pt1 | contig 20762 bp, 16 predicted proteins | sample PEATcosm2014_Bin_41_FD_121105 | JGI IMG/M metagenome (GOLD analysis project Ga0181536, IMG submission 121105) | Peatland microbial communities from MTU Mesocosm Facility, Houghton, MI, USA - PEATcosm2014_Bin17_60_metaG | ecosystem: Environmental > Terrestrial > Soil > Wetlands > Peat | place...
AGTCCTCGCAATGCAAACCTTTGATGTACACTTGCGTCGAGCAGGAGACGCAAACCCAATCGAAAAGCCCCATCCCCGAAAGCTTCACAAGCTGTCAGGATGACGGATATGAATATTTTAGCCGCTTCCGGAAGCCGCGACTCGACGACTTTTCACGCAGCCAACGCTCCGCCGCCCGTGTTGTTTGCGAGGCGTCGGGTTCGCCTTCCGCTTTGTTCGTCCCGAAAGGAAATGGAGCGCCGGGAGGCGCCAGGGGCTAGCGAAACCCCTTGACGGAGCTTGCGAGGCTCCGTTGTCGCGCGCCTAACGGACGGGTTTGCGACACCCGCCCGCGAGGCGCGCGCGCCCAAAAATCCGGCAGGTTTGCGAGTCCTGCCGGCCGGGCGCTGCGCCTCCCGGCGCTCCACCGGCCGGCTCGCGCCGGCCCCGGAAGCGGCGAGCCTGATTTTCCGGCTTCCGCTTCCGACTCATCCCTCCTTCCGGCGCGTCATGAGCACACCGAATGGACGGGAAAGGGTCTAGGAATAAAAGCATATTGAGGCGCCCTTTGTCAAGCCCACTCGACAAGTTTGACACCCCATGGTATTTAGAACAAAAAGGGAACGGTTACGGCAATGGGTAAGTCAGCCAAGGTGGTACTGATTACGGATCTCGACAATACGCTGTTCGATTGGGTCCATCTATGGACGCAGTGCTTTGGTGCAATGTTTTCGAAAATAGTGGAGATTAGCGGGGTCGATCCCGATTTGCTGAAGAAGGAAATAAGAGGCGTACATCAGAAGCATGGAACATCTGAGTACGCGTTCTTGATTGAGGAATTACCTTCGCTTCGCAAAAAATTCCCAAATGAGCGTTTGCTGGATCGCTTTCGCCCCGCAATAGATGCATTTCGCGAACAGCGAAGAATTGATTTGAAGCTATATCCGACAGTTGCAGAAACGCTCCTCACCGTAAAGGGTTCTGGCGCTAAGGTGGTTGGGTACACAGAGTCTATGGCATTTTATTCTAATTATCGCGTGAGGCGCTTGGGCTTGGATGGTGTTTTTGACTTTATTTTTTCACCGCAAGATCACGACATTCCCGCAGGGCTAACCGTGGAGGACATTCGACGTTATCCCGCTTCTCACTACGAATTCAGATACACCACGCATGAACACACGCCGCCAGGTCAGCTCAAACCAAATGTCGCGGTATTGTCTGACATAATCCGGAAAATCGACGCGACCCCCGAACAATGTGTTTATGTGGGCGATAGCCTCATGAAGGATGTCGCAATGGCCCAAGAGCTCGGAGTACCGAACGCCTGGGCTCAGTACGGAGGTGCACAACACACTTCGGGATACGATTTACTAAGAGAAGTAACTCATTGGCCACAGCAGGAAGTGGAGCGTGAAAAGACAACTCTGGAACGACCAAAGCCCCCAGACCTCGTACTAAAAAACAACTTTGGTGAAATTCTCGATCATTTTCAATTTGGTGTCATCAATGGCTTCTGACGAACAAAAGAACATCATTGAAATTTGGAAAACAATTATTGGAGTGCAAATGCATTTCAATGACATTGAAATGCGAATCCGCGGCTTATTTATCACATTGGTTCTCGCTCTTTGCGCGTCGGTAGGCTTTCTGGCGGACAAGAAGCCTGCGGTGACAATCGGTAAAATCACGATTCTCTTTGTCGTGTTTATCCCACTCCTAGGGATTGTGGCGGCATACCTATTCTATTTCATTGACCGGCACTGGTATCATCGCTTGTTGGTCGGCGCAGTGAAGCATGCAATCGATATCGAGAAAAAGCACGTTGCGACGATCCCCGAACTCTCTCTATCGGATGCAATCGGTCGCGAGAGTCCGGTAGTCCTAAGAAGTTTCCCGACAAGGCTTGTCGCTGCGCTCGTCGTTTCGGACGCAAGGTATAAAAAAGACCGTGTTCTTCATTCTGACGCGAAGATCGAATTTTTTTACAAGTCTATCGTTTTGCTATTTTCCTTAGTTTTCATCGCTATTTTACTTTTTGGTGGAATCCTAGTCGACGGCAAATCGGTGATTGATTTCGTCGGAAGACTACTTTGTTGGTGATGCAATTCGCTCGATAGATCAGCTGAGTTGATTCTAAAGGGAGAATGCGCTGAAGATTATCGAGCGCGGTATGCGAACTTTCATCCGCCGTGGCGACGGTAAAGCGCGGCCAATTCCTCGTCGGTCGCGAATTCACCGCGCCGCGCGGCCTCCATACCCTTGCGTATCGCCGCGCGCTCCTCGTCAGTTAGACGAGATATGTCACGACGTGAGCATAACTTAGGCACGGTGAGAAGCGCGCGCATCATGCGGCAGCTTCGATATTCACCCGGAAGGGCACGGCGGCGATCACGGCATCTGCAACCCGCTCCTGAAAATCCGGATCGGTGCGTAATTCGTCGATCGTGCGCGCTGGAGGAAATTTGTCGCCGCTCAGGTCCGACCAATCTTCCGCGGCGAATTCCAAAACTTCGGCTGCCTTGCGAATGGCCTCGTCGATTGTGTCGCCTGCGGTGAATACACCACGTACATCGGGGAAGGACACGCCGTAGCAACTGTCAGCGTCCTTGTGGATAAGGACAATGTAGTGTGCCATGTCGCGTCTATAATAAGTTTGCCCCGAGCGCCGTATTTCGCATCTTACGCCGGCTCGGCACTCACGAAATGCCATGATGCGGTATTAAGGGTCAAATCTTTGCTGTGGGGATTGCGGAGCTTTATTAGTGTTCCGTTTACTGCGACAACGGTCCAGACTCCAGATTCGTCTGTCCAACCACCAGACGAAGCCACAATCCTCGTTATTTTATAATCCTTTCCGACTTCAAACATCGTATTGCTCCTCGGCGCAGGAAGTGTTTCATCGAACCACTCTTAATCTGAGTTGCTGCGATTCGCACACAGTGCTTGATCACCTCCCCAACTCCCGCATCGCCGCGTCGAGTCCTTCCAGCGTCAGCGGATACATCCGCCCGGCGAGAAGCTGCCGCATCAGGCGGATAGAGGCCGTGGTGTCCCACTCGCGCTCGGGCACTGGATTGAGCCAGACGCAGGACGGATAAGTCGCAACAACGCGCTCCATCCACACGCTGCCCGGCTCGTCGTTGAAATGCTCGACCGAGCCGCCGGGCGCGACGATTTCGTAAGGGCTCATCGCGGCGTCGCCGACGAAGATCACCTTGTAATCGTGCGGATAGGTGTGCAGGACGTCCCAGGTCGGGGTGGTCTCGGTCCAGCGCCGCGCGTTCTCTTTCCACACTTTCTCGTACAGGCAATTGTGGAAGTAGAGGTGCACCATGTGCTTGAACTCGGCTCTCGCCGCGGAGAACAATTCCTCCGTGATCTTGACATGCCAATCCATCGAGCCGCCGACGTCGAAGAACAACAGCACCTTGATGGTGTTGTGGCGCTCCGGCCGCATCAAAATATCGAGATAGCCCTTGTGCGCGGTGCCCTTGATGGTGCCGTCGAGATCGAGCTCGTCGGGCGCGCCGGTGCGCGCGAACTTACGCAAGCGGCGTAGCGCGATCTTGATGTTGCGCGTTCCGAGCTCGACATCGCCGGCGAGATCCTTGAACTCGCGTTTGTCCCACACCTTCACGGCGCGGAAATTGCGGTTCTTGTCCTGGCCGATGCGGATGCCTTCGGGATTGTAGCCGTAGGCGCCGAACGGCGAGGTGCCGGCGGTGCCGATCCATTTGCTGCCGCCCTGGTGTCGGCCTTTCTGCTCGGCGAGCCGCTGGCGCAGCGTTTCGAGAAGTTTTTCGAGCCCCCCCAGCGCCTCGATCTGTTTCCTCTCCTCCTCCGTCAGGAATTTCTCCGTCAGCTTCTTGAGCCACTCGACAGGAATTTCCGCAGTCAGCGCTTGCTCGATGAGATCGAGGCCTTTGAAGACATGGCCGAACACGCGGTCGAACTTGTCGAGATTGCGTTCGTCTTTCACCAGCGCGGAACGCGACAGGTAATAAAAATCCTCGACACGGCGGCCAGCGACGTCTTTCTCCATCGCCTCGATCAAGGTGAGATATTCGCGCAGCGTCACCGGCAAGCCGGCCGCTCTAAGTTCGTGAAAGAAGGTCGCAAACATTGCGGCATTCCATGTCGTGCTGCGTAAGCCCATCCTGCGCAGAAGATGTGGGGACCGTCGAGCCGTATCAGTCGCGCGACCTGGCAAGACCGTTGTCCGCCGGCATCCAAAGCCGGCATAAAAACATAACTTATTGATATCTTAAGGCTTTCAAGGAAACAAGACCTATCAAAAGATATATCTTGCGTTATAGCGCTGAATGATCTATCTAAAGATATATCTTGCAACAAGGGAGAACCCAATATGCACGGACATTACGATAATCACGGCGGCTCTCACGGCGGCAAATGGGCTGCAGGCCGCCATCGCCGCGGCCGCTTCGGCGGCTTTGGTTTCGGCGGGCGCCACGGCATGGGCGGAATGGGCGCCGACGACATGCGCGCCGGGCGCATGCTGGCGCAAGGCGACCTGCGGCTCATCGCGCTCGCCCTGATCGCTCAAGAGCCGCGCCACGGCTACGAAATCATCAAGCTGGTGGAGGAGAAAACCGCGGATTGGTACAGCCCGAGCCCCGGCATCGTCTATCCGACACTGACCTATCTCGAGGAAGCGGGCTACGTGACCGCGTCGACCGAAGGCAGCAAGAAGCTCTACGCCATCACCACCGAAGGCCGCGCCTATCTCGAGACCAACCGCGATCTGGTCGAGGCCGTGCTCGGCCGGCTGAGCGCGCTCGGCGAGCGCATGAACCGCTGGCGGCGTGCCGAGCGCGGCGAGCGCGACAGTCGTCGCACCCTGCCGCCGCTCGTCGAGGCCGCGTTCGATCATCTGCGCGAGACCGTCCGCAAGCGTCTCGAAAACGACGCCGAGGCCGAAGCGCGTCTCGTCGAAATCCTCGCCCACGCCGCAACGGAATTGCAGCGCACCTGACTGCTGCGGCGCCGTGAAGCCGACAAGCCTAGGCGGAGAATACGTCCGGCGTATGCACGCGCTCGGGCCGGATGCCGACGCCAATCAAGCGGGCCGGAACGCGCCGCAAGACTGGAAAAATCCCGAGCAACTTCAACAGCAGCGGTGGCTGCGGCCGCCGCTCGCTTTCCAGCACGCGGCTGATCACTTGTTTCTGGATGGTGAGTTGCAGCCACTGCGTGAAGCGCACCGGCAACGTGCGGCGCTGCTCGATTGCGGCAAGGTCATGGTCCGTCACTGTCCCGGCTTTGAGCGGTGCGGCGAGCCGGTTGGCGGCGGCGACCGCGTCCTGCACGGCGATGTTGATGCCGACGCCACCGATCGGCGACATCGCATGCGCCGAATCGCCGATGCAGATCAGCCCCGGCCGCCACCATTTCCGCAATCCGTCGACCGTGACGCTCAAGAGCTTGACGTCGTCCCAGTTTTTCAATTCGCCGATGCGGTCGGCGAGAAACGGCGACATCCACACGACCTGTTTGCGGAAGGCGTCGAGCCCGTTCGCCTTCACGCGCTCGATGCCGCCCTTCGGAATGACATAGGCGCACTGCCAGTAGTCGCCGCGGTCGAGCATGATCATCATCATGCCGGCTTCGACGTGGCCGAAAGCGTCGGTTTCATCGGTATCCCTGCGCGATACGCGAAACCACAAAACGTCCATCGGCGATCCGTAGTCTTCGCTTTTGAAGCCAGCCCGTTCGCGCACTGTCGAATGACGTCCGTCGGCGCCGACCACCAGATCGGCGCGGATCGCGAGCATGCCGTCCGGTGTGTTCGCGCGCACTCCGACGATACGTCCGCCCTCTTCGATCAAGTCGGTCGCCGCCGCCCGCATGCGCAAATCAAATGTTTTGTAGCGTTTGCCGTGCTTGGCCAAGAAATTGAGAAAATCCCATTGCGGCATCATCGCGATGTATTTGCAGTGCGTCGGCAAATGAGTGAAATCAGACATTACCACGCGCTCGGCACCGACCTGGGCGCTGAGTTTTTCGATCTTCTGGTGCGGGAGTTTGAGGAACTCGTCGAGCAGGCCGAGTTCGTAGATCAGCTCAAGCGTCGACGGATGCACCGTGTCGCCGCGAAAATCGCGGAAAAAATCGGCATGTTTTTCCAACACCACGACATCGATGCCGGCGCGCGCCAGCAGGAAACCAAGCATCATCCCGGCCGGTCCGCCGCCGGCGATACAACAGCGTGTTGTGATCGATAAATCCGCCATCACAAACATTTGCGAATGCCGACGCCGCCCCAGGATCGACAGCATCGATGATGCCCCGAAGACATCACATTGCGCTACAATTTGCCATGATGCTTGATCGTGCCCGCCAATGGGGCCACATCCTCACATTTCCGCCGCAAGCAGCGTGCTACAAGGATTGTCGTCCGCCCCGACCCACCGCCATGCGAATTTCCTTCATCCTGGCCGCACTCCTCGCTCTCGCGCCCTGCGACGCGGCTTTCGCGCAACTTTCCGGCACCGGCAATTTTCACATCGTATGGGAAGTGAAGAACCGGTTTCGCCTGTTCCGCCACGAGGCCGATTTCCTGCGCCAGGTAGCGGCCAGCCGCGGTGACGGCGTTCTCGCCGCCGAGCAACGGCTTGAGCACGACACGGCTGGCTTAGGTTGGGCCAAGGACGTCGTCGGCAATCTATGCGTCGACCCTTCCGGCAACCTCATGCAGACCTGCGAGCGCGACGGGGAAAGCGAAAACTACCTTACCCCACGCGATCACCCTATTGGCGTAGAACTCACCGGCGGCGCGCCGCAAGGCGCGATCTGCGCTTGGAGCTTTGATGATGGCCAGGGACCGCTCAAGCAAAACAACGCGCCCTGCGAGGAAGAAGTCAAACTACGGGTGCGCTATGGGCGCACCACCGTCGCCACCGTCGATGTCCCGCTCGGCGACGGCACGGCGCAGCGTGTGGTCACTGAAATCGCGGTGCGCGACGTGCTCATCGCCGGCCTTGGCGATTCCATAGCGGCCGGCGAAGGCAATCCTGACAAGGCGGTGGAGCTCGAAGGCGGGTTTTGCTTCAGGCGCTTTCTGGGCGGCGGCGGCCAGTATTTCCGGCCAAGCCGCGCCGGTTACAGCGATGATCGCTCCTGCGAAAATGGACCATCGAGCGCGACTGCGGCGAAGGACTGGGGGCGCCACGGCGCGCGCTGGATGAACCCGCCCTGCCATCGTTCACTTTACAGCTATCAGGTACGTACCGCGCTCGCACTCGCGGTCGAGCAGCCGCACCTTGCCGTGACCTTCCTCCCCCTCGCCTGCACCGGCGCGGCCATTGAGGCCGGCATGTTCGGCAGCCAGGCCGCGGACGACTGTCCCTGGGTCGTGGGAATTGACAACTGCTCGGGAACCGCGCCGGCGCAGTTCGGCGAACTTAAGGACCTCGTAGCCGCCGCGCGCCGCCAGGATGCCCAGCGCTCGCTCGACATGGTGCTGCTTACCATCGGGGCCAACGACGTGAACTTTGCCGGCCTCGTCGCAAATGTCATCGTCGATGCCGCCACGGAGCGGCTCTTGCTCCGGGAGGGAGGAGCCATCGCCAGCGCCCAAGATTCCCAGAAGAGACTCGATGCAGATTTGCCGGACGAGTTTGCACGTCTGCGCACCGCGCTCAAACCATTCGTGGGTGGCAATCTCGCGCGCGTCGTTTTCGTTTCTTATGCCAATCCGGCCATGCAAGCGGAGAACAAGCCCTGCCCGGGCGGTCGCGATGGCTTGGATGTCCAGCCGGCCTTCGGCGCCGATGCCGAACGGCTACGCGCGGCAGCGGGGTTCGTCGACAACAAGTTTTTGCCGAAGATCAAGGCGCTTGCGACCTGCGATGGCAACAAGATGTGTCACGATCCGATAACCGACCGCATGACTTTTGTCGACGCGCATCAGGCGGCGTTTGACCGACACGGCATGTGTGTGCATGCGCCCGACGATCCCGAATTCGATCGCGCCTGCTTTTCACAGTCCGGAGATAGTTTTGAAACTGATCTCGCCAAAGCGGCCGACGATCCGATGGCCTGCGCGCGTCCCGCCAGCGATTATCGCCCCTATGCGTCGCGCGCGCGCTGGATCAGGACCGCAAACGACAGCTATTTCACGGCCATGACCTATCCCGAAGGCATGCCCGTTATGTTGAAGCCGAGCGACATCCACGACGCGCTGTGGGGCGTGCTCAGCGCGGTCTATGGCGGCGCCGTGCATCCCACCGCCGAAGGCTACGCCGCAATGGCCGACGCGGCGCTCCCCGCTGCGCGCGAAGTATTGCGCTTGCCGACGCCTCCCACTGTCCAGAGCGAGCCGCTGCCGCCGCCGACAGCGGCTGCGCCCGCGACACCCGCTGCGCCCGGCGCGCCCGGCGCGCCCGCCGCGCCAACGCCCCCGCGCGCGCCGTAAGCTAGCGGCAATGATCAGCGTGGTGTTGGCGCGACGCCGAGCTTCTTCTGCAGGCTCGAAGAGGACGTCGTGTACTGGAACACGAGCCGCTTCTCCGGATAGACGTAGTGGTACGCTTTCTGCGCCATCAGCGCCGCCTCGTGGAAGCCGGACAGAATGAGCTTGAGCTTGCCGGGGTACCAGTTGATGTCGCCGATGGCGAAGATGCCGGGCGTGCTGGTCTCGAAGCTCGCGGTCTCCACCGGGATCAATTCGTTGTTCTTGAGCTCAAAACCCCAATTGGCGACCGGACCGAGCTTCATGGTCAGGCCGAAGAACGGCAGCAGCACGTCGCAGGCGATTTCGAACACGGAGCCGTCATTGGTCTTGACGATGGCCTTATCGATCTGACCGTGTTCGCCTTGGAGCGCCGTCACTTGGCCGAGCACGAAGTCGATCTTGCCCTCGCCGACGAGCGCCAGCATCTTGTTGACGCTGTCGGGCGCGGCGCGGAATTCGCTGCGTCGGTGCAACAGTGTGAGGTGGCTCGCGATGGGCGCGAGGTTGAGCGTCCAGTCAAGCGCGCTATCGCCGCCGCCGACGATGAGAACGCGCTTGTCGCGGAACGCCTCCATCTTGCGCACCGCGTAATGCACCGTCGTGCCTTCGTATGGCTCGATACCGGGGATGGGAGGGCGCTTGGGCTGGAACGAACCGCCGCCGGCGGCAATGACGACGACCTTGCTCTCGAACACCTTGCCCTGATCAGTTTTCACGCGGAACAATGGATCACCGATCTTCTCCACCGTCTCCACCATCTCGCCGAGATGGTATTGCGCATTAAACGGTTTGATTTGCAGGAGCAGAGCGTCGACGAGACCCTGCGCGCTGGTATAGGGAATGCCGGGAATGTCGTAGATCGGCTTCTCCGGATAAAGCTCCGCACATTGCCCGCCGATCTTGTCGAGAATGTCGATGAGGTGCGCCTTCATGTCGAGCAGGCCAAGCTCGAACACTGCGAATAGGCCGATGGGCCCCGCACCGATAATGACAACGTCGGTCCTGATGGGTTCACTCATGTCGTACTTTTGCTCGTCCTTAAGGGATGCGCTGATGAGGCGGAGTGTCTAGCGTGCTCGCAGCGGCAGGGGAAGAGCAGGAAGGGAAGGAGGCACTGGCCTCAAAGCGGCGGCGCCGGGTTTGGTTCCTGCAATGTTCGGATTCGTGCCGGCTATGCTTGTCGCTCGGGGGTTTTCACCGTCAGCCCGTCAAATTCCACGCTCACTTTGATCTGACACGACAGGCGCGAGTTTGGTTGCACCTCGAAGGCGAAATCGAGCATATCCTCTTCCATCGGCGAAGGCTCGCCGACCCTCTCCCGCCAGGCATTCTCGACATAGACGTGACAGGTCGAGCAAGCACAGGCGCCGCCGCATTCCGCCTCAATTCCGGGCACGCCATTCTTGATCGCGGTCTCCATGACCGTTGAACCGATCTCTCCCTCGACCGTGCGAGCTATGCCCTCAGTATCGATGAAGGTGATTTTGGCCATGGCGGAATTACAAACCGAAAGCTGAATGCCCCGCGAGGAACGGTAAAAAATACCCAGGGCCCGTCGACCGTCTTTATCTATTGGCTCGCGCCGCGTGACGCCAGTGCAGGAGAATGAATAGAGGTCAGATTTGACCGAGGTCAATAGTCGCGCAAAACGTTGCCCAAACGCGCGCCGATCGCCGCACTGGCCTCGAGAGTGGCAACCTTGAGCTCCTCGACCGCCCCGTCCAACTCCGCTTCGCGGGATTGTCCGATGGCAGCCTGCTCCAGCCGTTCGGCAGCCTGCGCCACCCGCCATGCCCCGATCCCGCGCGCCGAACCCATGAGGGTGTGAGCTGTCGCCGCTGCCAGCGCGGGCCCCGCGCCCGCGATGCGGTCGAGCATAATGATGGTCTGGCGCGCGAAGATCTCGAGGACTTCCCGTTCGAGCCGGCGGTCGCCGAGCGTCATGCGCCGGAGATGATCTTCATCAATGGCGGTCGGTTCCTGGTCCGAACCGGCCATACTCAACAGGCTTGATACGGTCATGACGTCCTCCCCGTCGACCCAATTCATTGGGCGTGAGTATGCGCGCGAAGCGACGAAGACGCGGTGAATCCCGTGCCCCGACAGGGCACTGGCGATGCCATGTTTCACGCCATTGGTAAGTAAATCCTTACCGGCAAAAGCGATCGCAGGCGGTCCAACGGCCTCAGCCGACCGACCGGCGTAGAGCAATCCGCCCGCTATCGGCCCCACGCCAGCCGCATTGTTGGCACCAAAATGGCAGGTCTACCCCCCTGGTGGATCGCGAAATGATGCGATGGTGACCAAGGCGTTAACGATGATTAAAGGGACGTTACCGGTCCCAGTTTTCTTCGATCCGCCAAGCCGATAGAATAGGCAATCGCACTGTGACTTCGGGGCTGGGGAGCCCTGTGTGCCGGATGAGGATTTAGACGATCACGCGCTCGTGGCGCGGCCTGAGCTGCCTCGGGCCGTCCTAGTCAAGCGTAACACGCGAGGCGACGACCGACATGGCCAATTACCCGAAAAAGATGACGGATCCGACGGAAGCGGCGCTGTCGGCGATCCAGGAAGCCCTCAGCGTCAGAGACGAGGAGGATCGATCGGAGGACCAACCGGAGGGTATGGCCGTCCCTCTCCCGAGCCCCGACGACGGCGTCCAGCAGACCGAGCCGGCGCCGGCATTCGACGAGACCTTCGACCCTGACGGCAGCGGAACGCGCGCCGAGCCATATGCCCCTCGCGCCGCCAATGACGACCAGCAGTCGATCGGCCAGATCCTGCATGCGCTGCAACACCGTCCGGCACGGACATCCTATTTTGTCGCCGCCTTGTTTTCCGGCGCCTGGGTCGTTGGCTGCCTGGCCCTGTCGTGGGCCTATCTATCCGATCTCAATGCGGCGCTTGGCCCCGGCCATTCGCCGGCTGCCATCATGATCGGTCTTGGCGCTGCGGCGCTGTTGCCAATCATCTTCTTCTTCGGCGTGGCCCACATGGCGTGGCGCGCCCAGGAATTACGCCTCATCACGCAGTCGATGGCGCAGGTTGCCATGCGCTTGGCCGAACCCGAGAGCGTAGCGCGAGATTCCATCGTCACCGTCGGACAAGCGATCCGCCGCGAGGTCGCGGCTATGGGCGACGGCGTCGAGCGCGCGCTCGCCCGCGCGGGCGAGCTTGAAACGCTGGTGCAGAATGAGGTTGCAGCCCTCGAGCGCACCTACAGTGACAATGAGGTCCGCATCCGCGGCCTGCTCCAGGATCTCGCCAACCAGCGTGATACTCTCGTCGGCCAAGCCGAGCAGGTGCGTTCGGCCATCAACAACGTCCACATCGATCTGACACAGGACCTCTCCACGATCAGCGATCTCGTGGGCCAACAGGTCAACGAGGCCGCACAGCGCATCACCCATTCGCTGGCCGAGAAGGGCGAGCACATCACGTTGGCGCTCGGCCAGGTCGGCGACAACATGATCCAACAGCTGAGCGAGCGCGGCGGCGATCTGCTCGTGCGATTGGAGTCCACGAGCGACGAGACCTCGCGCGCGATCACAAAGGCAAGCGACCAACTCACCTCGAACTTGAATTTCAAGACCGACCACGTCGGCGAAGATTTCGCCGCAATCGTGAGCGGTCTCGAAGATATGATGACGTCGCGGCTCGATCGGGTTACCGAAACGTTCTCCGAAAAATCGCTGGTAATCGTCGACACGATGATCGGACGCTCGCAGGAGATCGCCGATCTCGTTGCCGGACGCGCGCAAGAGCTCACCGAGGCAATCGTCGACACATCGAGCCAGCTCGCCGAGACGATTGCGACGCGCGCCGACGATGTCAACAGCACGATCAAGGCCTCCGGCGAATCGCTCATCCTCGACCTCAACTTGCGTGGCGGCGATGTGGCGAAGAAGCTCGAGCAGACGGGCAGCCGTATCACCGAGACCCTCATTGAGCGCAGCACAAAGGTGACCGACACGCTCCGCGAAAGTGCCGAGCAGCTTGTCGACGTCATCGCGACGCGCAGCACAAAGGCGACCGACACGCTCCGCGAAAGTGCCGAGCAGCTTGTCGACGTCATCGCGACGCGCAGCGACGCCATGAAGGACATGCTTTCGACGCGGCTCGCCGCGTTCGAGGATATGTTCAACCACTCGGGCGCCGAACTCGGCGAGAAGATTTCGCGCGACTCGACGACGCTCGGCAATCTCATTACCCGGCATCTCACCGAATTCGATCGTACCGTGAAGACCTACGGCTCCGAACTCGTCGAACGACTCGGCGCACGCACCCAAGACGTCTCCGAGTCGATGCGCGGTTACGTGGAGAGCTTCGACAATCGCGTCACCGCGAAGGCAAGCGAGGTCACCACTGCGCTCGACCAGCGTCTGTCGCGCTTCCAGGAGACGCTCGATGGCCGCACGCTGACGCTCACCACTGCACTCTCCGCCCGGGTCATGGATATTGCCAAGACCCTTGCCGAGGGCGGCAAGGAGGTGGTCACGGCGCTCGATAGGCGCCTCTCCGACGTCACTACGCTCATCGATACCCGCGCCGCGCATCTCACCGACTCCGTCGGCGCGCAGATCGCGAATATCGACAAGACTCTCGGCGCAAGGGCAACCGAAGTTGCCAATACGCTGGACGGCCGAATCGGCCAGCTCGAACAGCTGCTCGTCGGACGCGCCGAGGCCGTCACCCAGCAGTTAGAGCTGCGCAGCCGCGCCGCGGCTGATGTGCTCAACGCTCGCGTCAAGGAGCTGTCCGAATCGATCAAAACCAATACTGGCAATGCCGAGCGAGCGCTTGTCCAGCTTGCCACCAATACGACCGACATGCTTGGCAAGAGCACGGCCGCGAGCGCAGATCTGCTCAATGCCCGCGTCAAGGAGCTGTCCGAATCGATCAAGATCAATACTGGCAATGCCGAGCGATCGCTTGTCCAGCTTGCCACCAATACGACCGACGCGCTTGGCAAGAGCACGGTCGCGAGCAAGGTGGCGGCGGAAGCCTTGAACCGCAGCGCCGCAGAAGCGACCGTTTCGCTCAGTCGCAGCGCCGGCGCGCTGAGCGACACAATCGGCAAGAGCACCGCAGATGCGACCGTCTTGCTCAATCGCAGCGCCGGCGCGCTGAGCGACACAATCGGCAAGAGCGCTGCAGCAGCCAACGAAAAAATCGGCAAGACCGTTGCATCTGCCAATGATGCAATCGGTAAAACTGCCGCAACCGCCACCGATCTCATCGCCAGGAGCGCCGTTGCCACGACGGAGGCCATCGGGCGCAGTGCGAGCGAGGCCGAGCGCACGCTGGTTGGAACCAGTGCCGAAGTTTCGCGCAACATCGTCGGCAAGGCCGATGAGTTCAACACCGCCATCACCCAGCGATTGGGCGACATGACGCGGCTGCTCGACGAGAAATCAAACGGGCTGCTTTCGACGCTGACGGGCAAGGGTCAGGAATTCGCAGGCGAGGTAACCCGCGTCACCGATCACGCGGTGAAGTCGATCGAAGCAAAGAGTTTCGTCTTTACCCAGACGATGATGGACAGCAGTGAGGAGATCGCTCGGCTGATCAACGAAGCGAGCCAAACCGCCACCTCGGCCATGACGCGCACGCTCGGCCAGTTGCAGGAGGGCGCACAGGGCGTGACCGAATCCGCGAAGTCGACAATCACGCGCACGCTCGCGGATCTGCACAGCGCGACCAGGGCCGCGGTCGAGGAGTCGAAACAAACTGCCTCGGCGACCGTGGCCGATATGCTGGAGACGCACGGCATGTTGCGCTCCGACTCCACCGCGCTGTTCGAGCGCCTGCGCGAGGCCAATATCCTGCTGCAAGAAGTGCTCAGCGGCGCGCACGAGAACATGAACTCGATCGAGCACACGATGGCGACGCGCGTTTCCGAATTCGTCGTCGCCATGAACGATCTCAGCAACAAGAGCGGAGCCACCACCACCAAAGTGGAACAGCACCTCGGCACCTTCAACACCGTGACCGTCAAGGTTCTGCGCGATCTCGGCGAGCTCTCGACACAGTTCACCACGCATGGGCGCTCGCTGGCGGAAGCGGTGGAGCTTCTGGAATTGAGCAACCGTCGAGCCGAGGATTCGGTCGGCAATCGGCAGGCCAGCATCGCGACGCTGGTCTCGATGCTCGACGCGCGTAGTGACGATTTCGAGCAGCGGCTCCATCGGTTCTCCGGCCTCCTTGAGGAATCGCTCGACGCGGCGACGACGCGGACACGAGAGATCGCCAGCCTCATCGCCGAGACCAGCAACGAGAGCATACGTAGCATCGAGCAACAGTTCGCCCTCGTGCGTACGACTTCTGAGGAATCGCTCGACGCGGCGACGACGCGGACACGAGAGATCGCCAACCTCATCGCCGAGACGAGCAACGAGAGCATACGTACCATCGAGCAACAGTTCGACCTCGTGCGCACGACTTCTGAGGAAGAACGAAAGCGCACCAGCGAGACGCTCAACGCGGTTTACGATGAAACTTCCGCCGAGGCGCACGCCATGTTCACCCAATCCGCCGAGCGCTTCACCACGATCATGCAGGGGATGAAGCAGATGGCGGCGGACATGCAGCAGGAACTGGAGGCAACGCGCGCCGAATTGCGTCGCGGCGTTCTCGAACTGCCGCAGGAAACCGCCGACAGCGCGGCGCAAATGCGGCGCGTCATCGTCGATCAAATCGAAGCTTTGGCCGAGCTCAATCGCATCGTCGCCCGCCACGGACGCGCCCTGGACGCCGCCGAACCGATGCGGCGCGAGGCCGAGCCGGCCTACGCCACAGGCGGCGGACGCGGGCAAGTCAGGCCGATTCGGCCGGACATCGCCCCCCTGCCCCAAGCCGGTCTACGCGATATCACCGGCGCGCCGGCGCGCCGGGCCGAACCGCCGTCGCAGAACCCACCGCCGAGCGGCAATGTCCCGGGCGGCAACGGCCGCGGCGGCGGCGGCGGCTGGCTCACTGACCTGCTCTCACGCGCGTCGCGCGACGAGGCCCCGAAGACCGCGCCGGCTGCCTCGCGCGAGGCAGCGCGCAGCGAGGAGCGCCCAGTACGCGATGCCGTCGACTCGCTCGATTCGCTCTCGGTCGACATCGCACGCATGATCGACCACGAAGCGGCGGCCGAACTGTGGGAGCGCTATAAGCGCGGCGAACGCGGCTTGTTCACCCGGCGCCTCTACACCATCCAGGGTCAGAAGGCGTTCGACGAAATCCGCGGCAAGTATCGGAGCGATCCCGAATTCCGGCAGACCGTCGAGCACTATATCCACGAGTTCGAACGGCTGCTCGACGACGTGTCGCGCGGCGACCGCGGCCCCGCCGTGGCGCGCAACTATCTCACGTCGGACACCGGCAAGGTCTACACCATGCTGGCGCACGCCGCCGGACGGTTCGACCAGTAGCGCGTCGGCCCGCGCATTGCTCATCTGCGGAACGGCGGAGGGCGCCAGGCACAGGCGTTAAGCGTTCGTCGGCCTGGGGTCGGCATCTCGGGCCTGACTATCAAGGACGCTCTTGCTCGTTACGCAATCGCGGCGCTAGCGTTGGCATCATGGACGCACCAGCTTCCTTGCCCACCGCGGCAGATGTCGATGAGGCGGCCCGCCGGCTTGCCGGTGTCGCCTTGCGCACGCCGCTTTTGACCTCGGCAGCGCTCGACGCCATGACCGGGGGGCGCATTTTTCTCAAAGCGGAGACTCTCCAGCGCACCGGCTCGTTCAAGTTCCGCGGCGCTTACAACAAGCTCGCAGCCATCCCGCCCGAGCGTCGATCGGGCGGTGTGGTCGCATTCTCTTCCGGCAATCACGCACAGGGCGTCGCCGCGGCGGCGCGGCTGCTTGGCATGCCCTGCGTGATCGTCATGCCGCACGACGCCCCGCGGGCCAAGCGCGAGCGCACGGCGGCACTCGGCGCCGAGGTCGTGCTCTATGACCGCGCGCGCGATGATCGCGAGGCGATCGCCAATGACATTGCGGTGCGCCGCGGCGCTATTCTCGTACCGCCTTACGATGACGCATTGATCATCGCCGGCCAGGGCACCGCCGGCCGCGAAATCGTCGAAGATCTGGATGCGCTCGGTCTGGTGCCCGACATGGTGGTGGTCGCCGCCTCCGGTGGCGGACTGACCGCGGGCATCGCGCTGGCCGTCAAGGCGCGCGTGCCTTCGGCCGCGCTGTACACGGCCGAGCCGCAAGGTTTCGATGACCACGCGCGCTCGTTTCGCAGCGGCCAGCGCGAGCAGAATGCCGCGTTGACTGGCACCATTTGTGACGCGCTGATGGCGCGCATGCCCGGTCAGCTGACGTTCGCGATCAATCGATCGCTGGTCAGAGCCGGCGTCGTGGCGAGCGACCAGGAAGTGGCCGCAGCCGTTGCCTTCGCATTCGCCGAATTGAAGCTTGTGGTCGAACCGGGTGGCGCTGTTGCCCTTGCTGCGGTGATGACCGGAAAGATCGACGTCAGAGACAAAATCGCCGTGGCCGTGCTGTCCGGCGGCAATGTGGATCCGGAATTGTTCTCCCGGCTGGTCGCGTAGCGATCAGTTCTTAGGCATTGCAGAAGCTAGAGCCGGGTTCTGATGAGATCAGAACCGGGCTCTTGCCTTTTTGTCCGAGCACGATCATTGCCACAAACCGGAAATCACCCCGAATCGAGTCCGGGGCGGGCTTGTTCGGAATCATGCTCTACGCGCCGGTACCTGGGAGGAAGCAACGAATCTGTGTTGCTCCATTGTTGTCCTGGTACGGCCATACCACGGCCGGCCCAAACTTGTTGGGCTCGGCCACGATCGCCGCGTCAGGCACAACAACCCATTGTCCGTCGATCCGCACACGGTAGCTGCCGCCCTGGGTGTCCCAGTCGACGTCCTCGACGCTGACGCCGTCAGCAAACGAACAGCACAAGCCCTTTCCGCTCGCCAGCTTGTCGAACCACTGCTTGAGCGGCGAATTGGCGTATTGGCCGTCGTCACGCGCGGACAACTGATTCGGTACGAATACGATCATGCACAACGCTACGACCGTCAAAACCCGACCAGTAAGTGTGTGCATTGGGGCCTCCAGAAGATCGTTTTGTGCGGACCACTAACGACAAGGTCCTGCAGACCTCGAGAAAGCAAAGCACATCACGTGAGCATCGTTGTCGATCCGCATCACCTCGTATGAAAGCAACTTCCGTGCCGTTTAACAGAATCATCACATAGAGGACGCCTTCGGTTAATAAAAAGTTAATGGTCCCGACACAACAGTATTTCGGGGGCGCGCTAGGTTGACGCGCCGAAGCAGCCTGAACACCGCATGGTGTGGGGAAGGGCGCGCTGCTAGCTGAACAGCGCGATCAGCTCTTCCTCGCTCAAGGCGCGCACGGCAGCGAGCGGGTCACTGGCCGCCGGGCGTGGAATCGCCCGCGACGCGGGCGCCGCGGCGACACGTGGCGGCGCCGACTGCGGCGCCGCCGGCGGCGGGATCTCCATTGGGGCACCTGCCATGACTGTCGGTGCAGTCGTTTCGACCGCCAAAGCGACCAGCGGACTTGGAACCGGCAGCGCCTCAAACAAGTCGCCCGGATCTTCTTCAGGACCCGCCACCGCCTCTGTCGAATAGTTCTGCGAGGGAAGCGGACCTTCGCTCGGCGGCTCTTCGCTCAGTGTCTCCCCATTTGGCTTCATGTCACTTGTTGGGTCCTTGCTCGATAAGTCCGCGCTCGAGAAATGTCCGTTCGAGGGCACTTGACTCAAAGTCTCTTCGCTCAAAGTCTCTTCGCTCAAAGACGTTTGGCTTGACGTTCGTTCGTCCGCGGCCTCTTCCCCATCGGTCGATGCGGAAATGTCGTCCATTGTCGCCGCTTCTGTCCCGCGTGCTGCGGCGTCCTCACCGTTCTCCGCCTCGCCCGATGGCTGTTCGGATTTATCCGCACGAACCGACGGCAGGGAAACGGCATCGCCAGATTCGCTTTGCGCGTCGAACGCCGGCTGAGGTGCATCGGCAAGCGGCGGCAATGAGGCCGCGAGCGCCGCGAGCGCTCCGGCGAGGTTCTCATCGTGCTCCGCCTCCGGCTCGGAGCGGCCTGGGCGCGGTGGCGCGGCGGAATCGATTACGCCGCCCAATAGGGCTACGTCCTCGCTTCCAGCTCCGGGCTTCGCTTCGACCGACCCGGTCGCCGAGTTTTCCGTCCCGGGCAGAGCTGCACCACGGCCCGCGATTATTTCACCGACCCGGCTTGCGAGCGCATGCAATAACTCAGTCGCTTTGCGTGCACTTTCTGCAGTTGAGTTCGAGTGCGCGAAGGCGTCGGAAATTTCGCGAATGGCGGCGTCGAGCGCATCGCACAGCGTCGCCTCGACGGGGCGCTCGTGCAGCACAAAGGCGATGTCCTGAATGCGTTCGACGGCGCCGAGGACATCGGACGCCTGCGTCTTGCCGGTTGCGATCTCGACCTCGATGCGGTCGATCGCCGCAGCGATCTCAATAAGATCACGGACGAGGACTGCGGGAGCGTGCGGCGACGGATCGCCGCAAATTACGGCCTCGACACGCGCGATTGCGCCAACGAGCATTTGCGTGTCGGCGTGACGATTGCGATTGGCGTATTCCGTCAGGAACCGGCGGCCGCGTTCCGTTGCCATGACCGCCGCGTAGACGGCATCGTAATCCGCCTCGTTCGGCAGTCCAGCCAATATGTCCGGCAGCGCCAATGATTCGTTGGGCATCGTTTTACCAAGTGAGTCCGACTCAACAGCACAACCGCTAAAGGTGCAATCCGGCAATCAAGCAGCCATCCCAAGATACCCACAGGCTCGGCATCGCTGCGCGGTCGAGCCAGTCCGCTTGCGGCAATCATAGAGCAACCCGCACCGCGCCTCAGCCCCACAGCGCCGGCTCGGGCGGATAGGCAAGGCTTCCCTCGTAGCGCAGTCCGTCGGGACGATCCTTGGCGAGCAGCAGCGGGCCATCGAGATCGACCACGCGGGCACGCTGCGCGACGAGCAAGGCCGGCGCCATCGACAGCGAGGTTGCCACCATGCAGCCGACCATGATGGCAAAGCCGCGCTGCTCGGCCTCCGCGGCGAGCGCCAACGCCTCGGTGAGGCCACCGGACTTGTCGAGCTTGACGTTGATGGCGTCGTATTTGCCCGCGAGCGCATCGAGCGAGGCGCGATCGTGCGCGCTCTCGTCGGCGCAGATCGGAATTGGTCGCTTGATATGCGCCAGAGCAGCGTCCCGGCCTTCCGGCAACGGCTGCTCGATGAGCGTGACGCCAGCCTCGGCGCACGCAGCGAGGTTTTGCTGCAAATTGTCGGGGCTCCAACCCTCGTTGGCATCGACGATGAGCTCTGCCCGCGGCGCGGCGCGGCGCACCGCTGCGATCCGCGGGCCGTCATCGTCAGCGCCGCCGAGCTTCACCTTGAGCAAGGGCCGGGACGCCGCCTGCTCGGCCGCTTCAGCCATGGCCGACGGCGAGGCGAGCGAAATCGTATAGGCGGTGACGCGTGGCACGGGCGCAACAAGGCCGGCCAATTCGTGCACCCGGCGGCCGGCAGCCTTCGCGTTAACGTCCCAGTAAGCACAATCGAGTGCATTACGGGCAGCGCCAGCAGGCAACGCGCCCTGCAGCGCAGGGCGGTCAAGACCCCGCCGTAGCGCCGGGCGCATGGCTTCGATCGCCGCCACAATCCCGTCCGGAGTTTCGCCGTAGCGTGCGTAGGGGACGGACTCGCCGCGGCCGTGGTGGGTCCCATCGCTGAGTTCGACCACCACCACGACGGCTTCGGTCTTGCTGCCGCGGCTGATCGTGAAGGCGCCGGCTAACGGCCAGCGCTCGATCCGTAAGGAGAGCTCCATGCGAGCAGCAAGTATGACAGGAGCTGGGTGCGGTGCTCAAGGGCTGTGCCGTGCACACCGGCTGCCACGGAACGCGAAGCTGTGAGTGCCGCCTCACTCACCGCGACGGTCGACGGCGAACGCGTGGGGCTCGCCGCGACCGACGCCTGGACGGCCGAGCGCGCCGCGGAACTCGAGAAAATCGTCGACGAAACGGCGGGCCGCCATGAGGCCGCGCGCAGCGTCGACATCGATCTTGCCAAGCTCGAACGCCTGGACACCTTCGGCGCCTGGCTCATCGAGCGTCTCAACCGCGCATTCACGGCGCGCGGCTCGGCTACGCGCATCATCGGGCTCTCCGAAAACGATCGCGGATTGATGGAGGTGGCGCGGCTCGTCAACCGGACCGCGGACGACGGCGGCGTGGCGGCAAACCGTATTCTGGTCGGGCTCGATTCCATCGGCCGGGCGGTGGC
>Ga0181536_10002495_pt1 | contig 20756 bp, 17 predicted proteins | sample PEATcosm2014_Bin_41_FD_121105 | JGI IMG/M metagenome (GOLD analysis project Ga0181536, IMG submission 121105) | Peatland microbial communities from MTU Mesocosm Facility, Houghton, MI, USA - PEATcosm2014_Bin17_60_metaG | ecosystem: Environmental > Terrestrial > Soil > Wetlands > Peat | place...
CGAGAGGGCACTCGATGCTGAAATCGAAAACGGTCATTTTCTGTTGCAACTTGCTCACGATTAACGCTTTGTGCCAAACTGCCGCAAGTTTAACCGGACAGTAATGAATCCTAATCGTAATCGCCGTTCTCAATCCAACGGCGAGTAAGATTACGATTACGAGTAAAATTCCGAGGCTGATGACGACCGCTGTTTGACACCCTTCACGAGGCCAAACTATAATTGCCGCCAGGAATGGGCAATCCCGCCTCAACGGTCTCCGGAGGTGCGCCGATGGACTCTCAATATCCGTCCGTTCAGCCCGTAGACGCGCCGACGCCCGGCGCGCCGGCCCAGCCGCCTCAACCGCCGCCGCCGGCCGCGCCCCCGAAGAAGTCCCGGACCGGCTGCCTTCTCTGGATCGTCGGCGGGCTCGCCGTGCTCTTCTTCGCCTTCACGGTCCTCCTCCTGATCGGCTTCGTCGGCCTCCTGACCTCCCGCGGGGGAACCGACGTCCTCGCCGAGAGCGCCGGCGAGGAGGCGCAACTGGTCGAGCAGACGATTCAAGGGCGCGGCCCGAACAAGATTCTCCTGGTCCCCATCAGCGGCCTGATCGCCGACCTGCCGCGCTCGGACCTCCTCTGGTCGGAGCCGGGAATGGTCGCCTCGATCCACAACATCCTGCGCGCCGCCCGCAGGGACCCGCAGGTGAAGGCGCTCCTGCTCGACATTGACAGCCCCGGCGGCGGCATCACGGCGAGCGACGTGATCTACCACGAGCTGAAGGAGTTCCACGAACAGACCGGCAAAGAGATCGTCTCGGTATTCGACGACGTGGCCGCCTCCGGCGCGTACTACGTCGCCTCCGCCTCGCAGCGGATCGTGGCGCATCCGACCGCCGTCACCGGCTCCATCGGCGTCATCATGCCGCTGTTCGGCATGGAGGATCTGTTCGGCAAAATCGGCGTCAAGGCGCGCCCGATCAAATCCGGCCCGATGAAGGATATCGGATCCGTCTTCCGCGATATGACCCCCGACGAGCGGCAGATGCTCCAGGCGATCGTCAACGACTATTACGATCGCTTCGTCGGCATCGTGCTCGATGGCATGAAGGCGCGCGGCGTCAAGATCACGCGCGAGGAACTCGTGAAATACTGCGACGGCAGCGTCTTCACCGGCGAACGCGCGAAGCAGATCGGCTTCGTGGACGAGATCGGTTATTTCGAGGACGGCGTTCGCGCAGCCTGCGACCTGGCGAAGATCAAGCGCGACGAGACGCGCGTCGTCGCCTATCGGCGCAAGCCCGGCCTGCTCGCCACGCTGCTGGCGCGCTCCTCGGCGCCCCCGGCGCAGGGCCTGGCCCTGCGGCTGGGCGGCCGCGCCGCCGATGAAACGCCGCGCTTCCTGTACCTCTGGTCCGTCGGCGAACCGGCCCTCCAACTCGACATCACCGGAAAATAGGAAATCGCCCCGTGAAGGTCTTCAACACGTACGCGCGGCGCAAAGAGGAGTTCACCCCGATCGAGCCGGGCAAGGTCCGCATGTACAACTGCGGCCCGACGGTCTACAACTTCGCCCACATCGGCAATTTCCGCACGTTCGTCTTCGAGGACATCCTGCGGCGGACGCTGGAGCACTTCGGCTACCAGGTCACGCAGATCATGAACATCACCGACGTCGGCCACATGACCAGCGACGCCGACGAGGGCGAGGACAAGGTCGCCAAGGCTGCGCGCGAACAGAAAAAGGACCCCTGGCAGCTCGCCGAGTTCTACATGAAGGCGTTCCTCGAGGACAGCGATCAACTCAACATCCTCCGCGCGCACAAGTACCCGCGCGCCACCGAGCACATCCCGGAGATGATCGCGGTCATCCAGAAGCTGATCGAGCGCGGGCATGCGTATGTCGTCAATGGGACCGTCTACTACGAGGTCTCGACATTCCCCGCCTACGGCCGGCTGAGCGGGAACACAATCGAGGACCTCCGCGCCGGCGCGCGCGTCGAGATCAATCCCGAGAAGCGCGCGCCGGAGGACTTCGCGCTCTGGAAACAGGACCCGAAACACATCATGCAGTGGGACAGCCCGTGGGGCCGCGGCTTTCCCGGTTGGCACATCGAGTGCTCCGCCATGTCCATCAAGTACCTCGGCGAACAGTTCGACATCCACACCGGCGGGGAGGACCACTTCTTCCCGCACCACGAGTCGGAGATCGCGCAGTCCGAAGGCGCCACCGGCAAAGTCCCGTGGGTCAAGTACTGGATGCACGCGCGGTTCCTGATCGTCAACGGGCAGAAAATGTCCAAGTCGCTCGGCAACTTCTTCACCCTTCGCGACCTGCTCGAAAAGGGCTGCGATCCGATGGCCGTACGCTACGTCCTCATGAGCAAGCACTACCGCCAGCCGCTCAACTTCACCCTCGAAAGCGTCGAGGCCGCGAAAAGCGCCATCCGCAGGCTCAAGGACTTCCGGATTCGCCTCAAAGAAGCCGGCGCGAAAGCGGATCCGCCGGAACTGTCCGCCGCGCTGGAAAAGGGGGAAAAGGACTTCGACGCCGCGCTCGCCGACGACCTCAACACCTCCGCCGCGCTCGCCGCGCTCTTCGACATGGTGCGCGACGTGAACAAGCTCGAACTGAGCCGCCCCGGCGCCGACCGCGCCGCCGCGCTGCTCGCGCGTTTCGACAAAGTCATGGGCGTCCTCGGCGAGGGTAGAGAGGAATCCCCCGACGCCGAGATCGAATCCCTCATCCGCCGCCGCGACGAAGCCCGCGCCAAGCGCGACTTCAAGACCTCCGACGAAATCCGCGACCAACTCAAAGCCAAGGGCGTCATCCTCGAAGACTCGCCCGGCGGGACGAGATGGAAGCGGGCGTAATAATCACTGTGGGGCTGTTGAAGAAGCCGTCGGGAGAGACACGCTCGTCGCGCCTCTCCGCCAGGTCATTCTCGCGCAAGGGAATCCAGGACGAGGGCGGGTTCGAGGACGCACGTGACGACACGTCGTTCGCGCGCAAGCGGGAATCCAGGTTTTCGTCCTGCGGCTTGCCCGCCGTAACCCTGAGCGCAGCCGAAGGGGCAACGAGCGGATTTTCGGCCGAGGCCTCAAAGTCGCGCGAATTCCGTTAATTCGGGGTGAATTCCGAGCGAGGAATTACGTGGGGATATCGGGGAAGTTCCGTGCAGGCCGGTAGCTTCGCCGGCTTCGAACGTAGCCCCAGCGTGCGCCGGCGAGCGCAGACTTGGATTTCCCGGAATTCCTGGCGAAAACCCGGGATCCACGGCTTATACCTGGCGAAAGGCCATGCCTGGGCTGAATCGCTTTGCTTAGCGCAATCAGCCAAAACTCACAGTCGGCGCAGGCCATCCTGAGCCATAATTAAGCCATGGTCCCAAAATGTTATTCAGGCTCGGGCCCGTCTCTTCGGCGCAGTAACAACCGCTCGCGTCCCCACCACCGAGTCCACATGGGCAGTGACATATAACCCAATCGTTACCGCTGTAGAACAGGTAAAACTGTCCCTTGGACCAAAACGGTTGGCCATTGTATTCGCCTACGCCGAGGGTGTACGTTCCATTGACAGATATCGAGGCGGAGCCGGAGACGATGACAGTGCGTGGGACTTGCTCTGTCAAGCCTGGGGCGATGTCAGTGCCGGCGACTTGCGCGCATGCGATCCGCGCCGGAACAAGCAGAGCGGTCGTGACGGCGATCACGACCAACATCCCGATGAATGCGTATCGGCTGCGCATTAAGGGCTGCTGCATCTTGACCATCGCGACTCCCTCCTTCCTTAAAGACGCTTCCTACACACGGGTACGACTTGATCGGCACCGCGGCTGACGCCTAATGGGAAGAATGCCACAGTTGTCCACAACGTTGCGTCCGCACTGCCGACGGACTGGTGCGACTTGGCCTCCTTTCCCAAGTTAAGATGCCGGGTCTCTGAATAACCTACCTATGCCGGCATCCCCTGTTGCAAAGGCCGTGCCGTCTTGATGTTCTCGCGTATTCGCTGCTATCTTGCTGCGGCGTAAGGTCTTAGCGAGCAGCGAACGGAAGGAGTTGCGTTGCAAGTTGCCCCGTGGAATTGCATTATGGCACAAAAGTGCTTCCTTCTTGAACGCGGCATCCGTGATTCTAAAACCCTGATTTTCTCTCCGTGTTTCTCCGTGTCCTCCTCCGTCCCGCTCTGCGGTTCGGAGCGGGGCGTGCCTCCGTGTTTAAGCTGGTCGCCGTGTCTCCGTGTTGAAAATGGCCGCCCTTTCTCCCGAGGATCACGATCGTGCGGTTGAGCGATTCGGCGACCTCCGGCGCCCATGCGCAGATCGGCGATTCGAAACGGGCCGCTTCTGTGTACCCGAATTCGCCCGCGACGAGGCGCTCGAGAAACCCTTTTCCTCCGCCGGCGCTCCGGACCAATCCCCAATCGCCGAGATGCCGCCGCAGGATCGAGGAGATCCGGAACGAACGCGTCCCGCTCGCAGCCTGCCCCGGCGCGAACGAAAGCACGATCAGGTCCGCCGGCGGGCGCAGCCCTTGGATCGCCTCGGCCGTCGGCTCGACCGGATGCGCATCGAGGGGCGCGTTGAAACGCGGCATGTCGCGCATGTCGCCGACGTAGAAGATCTGCGTCTCGGCGGAGGCGTGCCTTTCGAGCCACCGCTGCGCGTCGTACTGCGGGTATTCCGACATCACGTAATCCACGCAAAGGCCGGCGAGGCCGATCCACGCGGTCAGCGCGACCGCGGCGATTCTGCCGAAGCCGCCGCCGCGCCACAGCCTCACCGCCCCGCGCCCCGCGAAGAGCGCCAGCACCAGCAGCATCGGCAGGACAAACCGCGGATAGACGTATCCGATGACCGCGAGGAACGACAGGTGATACGAGAGGACCGGGACGAGCGTCGCCAGCCGCGTCCGCCGCTCGCCGCCTTCCCTGAAAGCGACGGCCAGGCCGAAAATCGCCAGCGCCGCGCCCGCCAATGTCCAGGCGTCGCACAGCCGCAGCGCCGTTTCCGCCAGCAGCCGCAGTTGCCCGACCGGCCCGCCGGAGAACTGGCGCCAGCCTTCGGACCCCGGTCCGATGACCACGCTGACGTGTCGCAGGAATTCGGCCGGCTCGAAGAGGATGTTGTGGATCAGCGCGAACGGAACCGCGAAGCCGAGCGCAGCCGGCCACGCGAAGCGCAGCGCGCTCGGCAGGAACTCCCGCAGCGGCAGTTTAAGCCTCGCGCGCAGGCGGAAAAGGAGCGCGACGGGCATCAGCAGCAGGAATCCGTACGCCTGGTCCTTGGTGCACACCGCCAGCGCGGCCGAAATCCCGAGCCAAAGATAATCGCGCCTGCGGTTCTCCTGAAGGATCCGCACGTAGAAGAACAGCGCGAGCGCGAGCCAGAAGAGGTAGGGGATATCCAGGTTCGCGTTCTTGGCGTAATAGAGCGTCACCGGCGAGAGGACGAACAGCAGCGCCGCAGCCCAGCCGGTGCGCTCGTCCCACAGCCGGCGGCCCGTGGCGTAGATCAGGCCCAGCACCCCCAGCGCCATGGCCACGCTGACCAGCCGCGCGCCCAGGATGAAAAGCGTGGAGGCGACCTTCAGGTTCTCGGCCAGGCCGGAGATTCGCAGAAGCCCGCGCGCCGGCAGGAAGAAGGCTCTCAGCACCAGGAAGTGGAACGGCGGATAGCGAAATGCGGTCACCTTCTCGAACGGCGCGTTGACCTGCGCCAGGTTCCCCTGCGGGACGACCGAATCCTGCGCGAAGTCGTACAGGTTCGGAAGTCCCCACATCAGGCCGTACGTGATGAGGACGAATCCCGCCGCCATCAGGATGAACAACCGGCGAGACGCGGCAGGCCACGGACGATCCTCCATCGTCCCGCGTCCCGCCTCTGCCGTCCTGCTTCTCGCTCTGCCTATTTCGTGATCTCCACCGTGTCGCCCGGCGCGAGCATCCCGAAAATTTCCTCCACGTCGGCGTTCAGCATGCGGACGCAGCCGTTGGATACGTCCTCCCCGATGCTCTTCGGGTCAGTCGTCCCGTGGATGCCCAGCCCGTGATGCCCCTCGACGTCGGTGAACGGCATCCAGCGCGTGCCCAGGATGTTCTTCGGGTCGCCGTACTTATAGAGATGGCCGTCCGGAGCGGTCCAGTCCGGGTCCTTCGCCTTGCCCACGTCCAGCACGAACTTCCCCTCCGGCGTCGCCGACTCCGCCGCGCCCAGCCCGACCGGATACTCCTTGATGTAATCGCCGTTGAGCAGGATGATCAGCCGGCGCGCGTCCTTCTGCACCACGGCGGAAAATGTCCCTTGCGGGATCTTCAGCCTCTGCCGCGGACGAATCCTCTTCGCATCCGTGATCCCGTTCACGAGCATGACGACCTCGGTGAAATAATAGTCCTTCCCCTGGTTCGAGCCCTTCGCCTGGTTCTGGACAATCACCGCGAGCGTGTCGCCGGGCTGGACTTCATAGGAGACGCTGTCCGGCGACGGCTTGCTCGAGAAGAACAGTTCTTTGTTGATCGCGTCGAGCATCTTGCGCATCTCCCCGCGGGCGGGGCCTTCGGGCGCGGGCAGGATGAGCTTGGTCAGCATCGCGCGCGCCTCGAACTTCTTGCCGTCGTGAAGGAGCTGCCTGGCGCTGTCGAGCTCGGGGTTGTGTTGCGGCGGCTCATGGATCGTCGTCGCCGGCGCGGGGGCCTCCGCGCCCGACACCGCGTACGCCCCGACTTTCACCTCGCCTGCGGCCGGCAGCGGCCGAGCCGGTTGAAGACCGAACCAGCCCGCGGCGGCCGCCCCGACGGCCAGGCCGATCACGGCCAGGCGCTTCTCTCGATTCATCGCGTCCCTCTTATGCAAAAGTCTCTCGCGGAACCTCGCAAAGGTTCGTACAAACCTTCGCAAGGTTAGACCGCCCCGCGCTCGAAATCAAGATACCGGCGTCGTGGCCGGATTGCAAGGGGCCAGTCCGATCCGCCGTCTCCGAGCCGCTTTACGAGCCAGTCATTCTTCCCGGCGGAGCGCCCGGTAGCCCAGGTGCATCGCGTACTGATCCAGGAGCACCAGCGCCGTGAACGCCTCGGCGACCGGCCAGACCCGCGCGACGATGGTGGGATCGCGCCGCGTCACCGCCGCCAGGTTCGCGTCGGTCAGCGCGACCTTGTCTACCGTCCTCTGCGGCTTCGCGATCGTCGGCGTCGGCTTGATCGCCAGCCGCACCACGATCTCCTGCCCGGTGGCCAGCCCGCCGGTGATCCCTCCGGCGTGGTTGGACGCAAAGCAGACCTTGCCGTCCTTCATGAACATCGCGTCGTTGCACTGCGAGCCGGTCAGGTCCTTCGCGGCGAGTCCGGCGCCGATCTCGACCGCCTTCACCGTGCCGATGCTCATCAGGCGGCCGAGCTCGCCGTCGAGCTTGTCGAACACCGGCTCGCCCATTCCCGCCGGCGCGCCGGTCGCGACCACTTCCACCACCCCGCCGGTCGAGTCGCCCGAATCGCGCACGGCGACGATGCGCCTCACCATCTCGTCGGCGGCGTCCAGGTCCGGGCAATTCATCAGCGGGTGAACGCCGTACTTCGCGCGCGCCTCCGCCTCGTCGAACGCCTTCTTCTCCTGGAGCGACGGGATCATCTTCTCGATCTCGGCCAGCGCGGCCATCTTCTGAAGGAAGCGCATCTCCGGCGTGATGCGCCCCTCGCGATAGATGAACTTGAGGAACAGGTCGTAGTCGCGGCGCAGCCGTTTGAACGCGGCGACCTGCGCCCGAATCCGGTGGAGCGGCATCTCCGGCGCGCGCACGCCCGCGGCCTCCTTCACGTAGGCGCAGACCTCGATGCCGTGTCCGCGGAGGATGTGTTTGGCCACCGCGCCGGCGGCGACGATCGTGGCCGTGTAGCGCCCGCTGAAGAAGCCCGCGCCGATCGCGTCGTCGCACGGGCCGTACTTCAGGTACGAGGCGTACGAGGCGTGTCCCGGCCGCGGCGTGCGGTTCGTCGAGCGGTACTGCTCGATGTGCTCGAAATGCCGGTCGAGGTTCGGGATCAGGATCACCAGCGGCGTGCCGTTGGTCCGGTTGCGGTTCTCGAATCCCGGCATCGTGTCGGCCGCGTTGACCCCGCTGTAGAGGATCGGGATGTCCGGCTCGCGCCGCGGCGAGGCCAGCTCGCCCTGGCCGGGCTTGCGCAGGAGCAGGTCGGAGTAGATTTCCTCCTCCGTGATGAGCAATCCCGGCGGCACCCCCTGGAGGTGGACGCTGAGCCCTTCCTGGTACGACCCGCCCGCGACCGTGGTCCGGAAAAGCCTTCCGTAAGAGCAGCCCATCATTTTCGGGTTCCTCCTGGGCGGTGAGACAGGTTCGAGGCCTCACTCCGCTTCTTCATCCGGTTTTTCCGGCGTCGGACTATCGGCTTCGGGCGCGGTTTCCTCCGGAGCGGGCGGCTCAACCGCCGAGGGACTCGCGGCGATCACTTCCGCATTCTGCGCGGCTTCCTCGGCCGCCTCCGCGTCTTCCTTCGCCAGCCGCGCCACGACCACCGCGCGGTCGCCCTCCTCCAGGGCGATCACGCGCACGCCCTGCGTCGCGCGGCCGATGGTCCGCACGTTCGCCATCGGGCAGCGGATGACCATGCCGCGCTCGGTCATGATCATCATCTCATCGTCGTCATGCGCTTCCACCACCGCGATCACCTTCCCGTTCCGCTCGGTGGTCTTGATGTTGATCACTCCCTTGCCGCCGCGGTTGGTCAGCCGGTACTCGCCGATCGCAGTCCGCTTGCCGTATCCGTTCTCGCAGACGGTCAGCACCGTCGTCTTCTCGTCGGCCAGGATCAGGCCGACGAGCCGGTCCTCCTTCGCCAGGCGGATGCCGCGCACGCCGTGGGCCGAGCGGCCCATCCGCCGGACGGTCTTTTCGGGGAAGCGGATCGCCATCCCGTCGCGCGTCGCCAGGAGCGCCTGCTGCTCGGGGAAGACGTGCCGCACGCCGATCAGCCGGTCCCCCTCGTCGAGGCCGATGGCGATGATGCCGGTCTTCTTCGGCCGGCCGTACGCGGAGAGCGGCGTCCGCTTGACGGTGCCCCGCGCCGTCGCCATCAGCAGGTCGCCCTCGGAGAAATCGCGGACGGGGATGAACGAGGTGATCTTCTCGCCCGGCGGGATCGGCAGCAGGTTGATCAGCGCCCGGCCGCGGCTCATCCGGCCCAGTTCGGGCACGTCGTACACCTTCAGCCAGTACACGCGGCCGAGGTCCGTGAAGAGCAGGATGCTGTCGTGCGTCGAGGCGATGAACAGGTGTTCGGTGAAATCCCCTTCCTTGTGCTCGGCCCCGGTGACCCCTTTCCCGCCGTGCCGCTGCTTGCGGTACGCCGAGAGCGGCTGCCGCTTCAGGTAGCCCTCGTGGCTGATCGTCACCGCCACGTTCTCCTCCGCGACCAGGTCCTCCCGGTCGAACTCCTCCACCTCGCCCACGATCTCCGTCCGCCGCTCGTCGCCGAAGCGGCTCTTGATGTCCAGCGTCTCCTCGCGGATCACCCCCATCAGCACCCGCTCGTCCTCCAGGATCGCGCGGTAGCCGGCGATGCGTTGCAGGAGTTCCGCCTGCTCCTGTTCGAGCTTGTCGCGCTCGAGGCCGGTCAGCCGCGCGAGCCGCATGTCGAGGATCGCCTTCACCTGGCGCTCCGTCAGCCCGAATTGCGCCATCAGCCGCTGCCCGGCCGTCTCCGGATCGGGCGATTTCTTGATGATCTCGATGACCGCGTCAATGTTCGCCAGCGCGATCAGCAGCCCGGCGACGATGTGCGCGCGGTCCAGGTCGCGCTGCAGGAGGAATTGCGTGCGCCGCGTCACAACCTCTTTGCGATGAGCGACATACGCTACGAGCAGGTCGCGCAGCCCCAGCGTCCGAGGTTGCCCGGCCACCAGCGCGATGATATTGACCCCGAAGGTGTCCTGAAGCTGCGTGTGCTTGTAGAGCAGGTTCAGCACGACGCGCTCGTCTTCGCCTTTGCGGAGGTCCACGACCACGCGCGTGCCGGAGCGGTCACTCTCGTTGCGCAGGTCCGAGACTCCCTGGATGATCCCCTCCTTGACCAGTTCCGCTGCGCGGCGCAGGATGTTGTCCGGGTTGGCGCCGTACGCCATCTCGCTGAAGACGATGCTCTTGCGGCCGGTCTTGCTCGTCTCGATGTGCGAGCGCGCGCGGAGGACGATGCTCCCGCGGCCGGTGAGGTAGGCGCTGCGGATTCCCTGCCGTCCGCAGATCAGCCCGCCGGTCGGAAAATCGGGTCCTTTGACGATCTTCAGCAGCTCGGCGGGGGTGATCTCCGGCCGGTCAATCAGCTCGACGATGGCGGTGCAGACCTCGGCGACGTTCTGCGGCGGGATGTTCGTCGCCATGCCGACGGCGATGCCGGTGCTGCCGTTGCAGAGCAGGTTCGGGAAGCGGGCCGGCAGCACGGTCGGCTCCTGGCGCGTCCCGTCGTAGTTCGGCACGAAGTCCACCGTCTCGTGCTCGATGTCCGCGAGCAGCTCCGCGGTGACCTCGGTCATCCGCGCCTCGGTGTAGCGCGGCGCGGCCGGCGGGTCGCCGTCCATCGAGCCGAAATTCCCCTGCCCCTGGATGAGCGGGTAGCGCATGACGAAATCCTGCGCCATGCGCGCGAGGGTCTGGTAGATCGCCGCGTCGCCGTGCGGGTGATAATTGCCGTGCGTGTCGCCGACGATCTTCGCGCACTTTCGGGTCTTCGCGCGCGGCCCCAGGTTGAGGTCGTTCATCGCGATGAGGATGCGCCGCTGCGAGGGCTTCAACCCGTCGCGCACGTCCGGCAGCGCCCGGCTCACGATCACGCTCATCGCGTACGTCAGGTACGAATCCTTCATCTCCTCTTCGATGAGGAGGTCCTTGATCCGGTCGCGCCGTTCCGTCGTTGGTTCTTCCTGCGCCAAGCTTGTTCTCTCAAGATGAAAGTCGTTATGTCGAAAGGACTTACGAGACGCTTCGCCCGTCAGAGATGATGCCCGTCTGCGCGAGCCGCATTATAGGTAATCCGCGGCGAATCGTCAATCGAAAACGGCCTTCTTCAACACGGAGACACGGAGGGCACGGGGACGCACGGAGACAGTATCAATGGATTCTCTAATAGCCTGATTTCTTCTCCGTGTTCTCCGTGTCTCCGTGTTGAAGCAGGCCTCATTTTCCTCGCTTGGCGAGCAACCGCAATTGCTTCGGCTGCAACAGCCACTCGAGCCGTCCCGCCCCGGCCGCCGGGATTCCGTCGAACGAGACGCAGCAGACGCCGGACTTCTTGAACGCGATGTCGAGAGAGGCTTTCGGCGCGAGCAGGGCCGAGGCCAGGCGCGCCAGGTCGGGCATGTGGCCGACGATCATCGCGGACTCCGCGCGAACCTCCCGCAGCCATCGGACGAGCGCCTCGGCGTCGGAGGCGGGTGAGAGGAATTCGCAGTTCTCCAATTCCTTCTCCGCCTCCAGCGCCTCCGCCAGAATTTCTGCCGTCTGGCGTGCGCGCGCCAGCGGGCTCGTCCCGATCCGCCCCGGAGCGCACCCGAGCGCCCGCAGCGCCTTGGCAACGCCGGCGGTCTCCTTGCGCCCTTCGCGCGTCAATTCGCGCTCGTCGTCGGCACGTCCGCGCAGCGCCATCGCCTGTCCCGCCTCGCCATGCCGGACGATATACAATTTCATGCGTTCCCTCCGCGCGCCCGCTCCCGCCAAACCGGAACCGGCCGCGAAAAAACGTTGCGAACGTCTTTGCCACGGATTCCACGGATTTCACGGATTACCGACGGCGAACTGCAAAGTTAAGAGCGGTCGTTATCCTCGTTATCCTTTAATCCGTGTCCATCCGTGAAATCCGTGGCAAAAAAATCGAACGTCTTTGCCACGGATTACGCGGATTTCACGGATTACCGGCGGCGAACTGCAAACGCAGAAGCATTCCTTATCCTCTTTCTCCGTTAATCCGTGTCCATCCGTGAAATCCGTGGCAAAAAAATCGTTTGTCGTCCGCTTGCGGAATCAGAAGCAGCGCATGAGCCGGTCCTGGAGCTTGAACCGCGCGGCCGCGGCGGTCACTCGGCCGCGCAACTCGGCCAGGTACACGCCTCGGGCCTCCTCGCTGAAAAGGACTCTGCGGTACGGCTCGTGCAGGTCGGGGAATTCCCGCCGCAGCAAGCCCGAGACGGACGACCAGACCTTCGGCCGCGGGTTGAGCGCGTCCACCCAGAGATCGTCAACCGCCAGCTCGGCGGCGCGTTCGAACATCGCCTCCAGCGATTCTGTTGTGTCGGAGAGAAAGGGCAGCAGGGGGGCGAACATGATCCCGGTCCGCAGCCCGGCGCGCCGCGCCTCCGCGACGACGCGGCACCGCGCCGCGATGGACGATGCGCCCGGCTCCCAGAGGCGGCTGAGGCGGTCATCCAGCGTGGTGAGCGTGACGCCGATGCGCCCCTTCCGCCCGGCGAAGAGGTCGAAATCGCGCATCACCAGTTCGCTCTTGGTGAGAACGTTGACGGAGAATCCGCTCTCGAGCAGCGGCTCGCAGCAGCCGCGCGTGAGGCGGCGCTCGGCCTCGATCGGCTGCCAGCCGTCGCATGCGCTGCTCATGAACACGTCGCCCGTCCGGGCGCGCCGCAACTGCCGCCGCAGCGTCTCGACGGCGTTGACCTTCACGTCCACGAACGCGCCCCACGGCTCCGCGTGCGGATGGAACCGCTGCATGAACCGCGCGTAGCAATAGACGCACCCGTTCGCGCAGCCGGTGTAGCAGTTCAGGGAATAGTCGCTGATCGAGCTTTGATTGAGGATGCTCCGGCAAAGGTTCTCGCGGACGACGACGCCCGGGCGTCCGGCGACAGGGCCTGCATCGAGCAGGGGCGGAGTCTCCACCGAAGCCCACAGCCTTCCCGCTTTCGCACCGCGTTTCACGATTATCGGTCCCTTGCTTGCTGGAGTTCCTGCTCAACACGGAGGCACGGAGGACACGGAGAAACACGGAGAAAAACTCAAGCTTTTAGGGTCTTTGGAAAGTTCCTCCGTGCGTCTCCGTGTCCTCCGTGCCTCCGTGTTGAAGGTGCCTTCATAACGTCCATCACCGCGCGACGATGAACGTGATATCGTATGGGGCACTGGGGCTTCCCGGGTCGAATTCCTTGCCGCCGTCGTCCTTCAAGTCCGGGCCGATGCTGTAGGCCACGAAACCTTTGGCCAGTTTCTTGTACCGGATCGGCCTGTCGTCGAACGGATCGGCAGGGACAGTATCTAAAAACTTGGGCGTCAGCTCGTCCAGCGAATCGGGAAGCCGGCCGTTCGCCATGCGGAACCGCTCAACGGCGATCCCGGCCCGCGCCGCGCGGAGTCGGGCGAATGCTTTCAATTGTTCTTCGAGGCTGCGCGGCAGCGCGGGGACGACCAGCTTCGTCACGAAATAATACTTCGCCACCTGCTCGACTTCGTTCTGGCTGTCCTTACGCAGGTCTCGCATCTCTTTTTCCGATCCGCTGGCAGCCCGGACCAGCTTCCCCATCAGTTTTAGGTGCGTAAGGTGATCCTTTCCTTTGAGACCGCTCCACTTCCATATCAGGCCTGCGGTTCCTACATGTCTGGTTCCCGGCCCACCATACCGAGAAAAGTCGTTGAGGAACAAATCTTCTCCCATGCAGCGTTCGCCCGCCATTGCACGCCTAAGGCATTCCTGTTTCTCCTGGCATACGATCGCTTTCGTAAGGTCTGTCAATTGCTGATCGCCCAAAGTCGTTTTGGCAAGAACGCGCTCCAGGGTGTTCACGGAGATGGAAACAACAGCTATCCGCACCAGCTGGGATATGAGCATAGGCTCATTCCGCAGGGCGCGAGCTGCGCTGAAGGAATCCGCAATCGCCGTCGCCGCTTCATCCGGCTTGCCGGCCTCGACCTTCATCAGCGCCCTGAGTTCGAGCAGCCGCGCAGCCTGACGGAGTTGACTCAAGTGGGGCACGGGCGCTCCATAACCCTGAGAGAAATCCACGTCAAAACGACAGCCCTCTATCGCAGCCGCCTTGTGGAGAAGCTCCAGCGCCTGCGCGTTGGCGGCCAGGTATGCCGAGATGTCCGCCTTCATCTCCTCCGGCAGCGGCTCGCCGCGCGGCGGGAGTTTTGCGCTGCCTACGACCGGCAGCTTCTTGCCCCAAGGAGTGACGTCCGTGAACTTCGCAAAGGCCTGAGTGTAAACGCCAGCCGCGTTATCGCCGCGAGGAACGGGATAGTAGTTGCTCAATTCCTTCAGCGTCACCGGGAAGCCGGCCTTGCGGATCGCATCCAGTTCGGCGTTGATTTTCGAGCGGAAGTAGAGGTGCCTTCCGACAAGCCCGAGGACGATCGCTCCGACTATCGCCGCCGCGATGACGTAGCCGGCAGGGACTCTGCGTTTCCCGGTCGCCTTCGAGGCGCTCGCCGACGTGTCCGTGGAACCCATCACTGCGGTTTCTCCCTGTTTCGCGCTCGAAGGCTTCGAGAAATACTATAATAATATACCACGTGATCTACACTAAAAAGCGCCTCGTGTCGCATTTTACTTCGCGCCTCGCGGCACGGCCCGAACGCATCGCAGCCGCCGTAAGGAATTCCCCTACGGAAAGAGAGGCGACATTCCCGATATTCAACTGGAAGCGGCCGTGGTAGCATCCGTTGAAGGTTGCACTTGCGTTGGGGAGCGATGAATGGCCTGCAAGGAGGGGGATGACATGAGCGAAATGGATGTCGTCGAGGCCTTTCTGAGTCAGGAGCCGGCTGAGGGAACGTCGGTGGCAACGGACGGCGAGCGGTTGTGCATAAACTCAGAGGTCATCGCGGAGTGGTTTGATGCAGGGATCGTCGTCACGCCGCTGATGCAGGGGCCGTTGCACGAACGACTCAAGGACCGGCTCGTCCATAGCGTTTTGTTGCGCATGGCAGGTCAGCAACCGGCCTCCGCGTCACGGCGGATCGCGGCGGACGTCCGCGCCGTATAGAGCGCCCGGCGTGGGGCACGACCGGGTTGATGGGCGATGCGCCTGAAAGGGCACAGGCGCGGCGGGGCGGGAATTTTTCAGATTACGGCGTGGCGATGAAGGCTGCGCCTGGGCAGTCCGCATCATCGCACTCCCTCCGTTTCGGCGAGGGTGATTACACCTTTGCCACTCTCACCAGCTTGCCGGTCTTGAGCGACTTCGCCATGGCTTCAAGGACGGCGATCGGAGCGAGGATGCGTCGCCCCTCGAACGGCTGTTTCCTCGTTGCGAACATCTTCAAGAAAGTCTGGAGCCCTTTGGCCAAATAGTTGGCGTCGTCGTGGTGGTTCCAATCCACAACGCCCTTCTCGCCGAGGGCGGTCCAGTGAAAGTGGTGGAATCCCTTCTTGATGCAGGTCATGGTGACCATCGGGCCTTTCGGGTACGTGAGGAACGCGGTGGCGTCATCGCCGTGCCGGAGCAGTTGCACGGCGCCGACGCCGGCGCCCAAAAGAGCGATGATCGCGTCCACCTGGTGGATGCCGTAGAAGAAGACTCCGCCGTACTGGCTCTCGATGTCCGCCGGGCCGGCGGTGGCCAGGCTGTACACCTGGCCCAGGTTGGCGACGGCGACCTTGAAATCGGCGAAGTTTTGTTGGAGCGGGTTGGAGCTGAACGAAGTGACCGGCGTCTTCTTGCGCCGCGCGATGGCGACGAGTTTTTTGCCTTCGGCCAGAGTGAAGGTGAACGGTTTGTCCACGAAGGTGGGCATGCCGCTCGACAGGAAGAATTTCGCCGGCTCGAAGTGATATTTCGCGTGGCGGTGGTCAATCATCACGCCATCCACCTTGCCGAGCATCTCGCGCCAATCCTTCACGATGACCGGGATCCGGGCGTCCGTGGCGGTCTTCTGCGCGCACTCGGCCGTCTCGCCCCACACCATTTCGACGCGCGCCTCCACTTGCTTCTCGACGTTGCACAGCCGGGCGACCTGCAGAGCGTGCGAGTTCTCAGCCCCGACGATCCCGATCTTCAGCATCGTTTTCCCTTTCCTCAGACGTCATGACGTGTCGCGGAACAGCCGCGATCTCCCCGGAGAATGACCAGGTTGCGGTATGCTATCGCAGGTGTCCGCACTTGTCAACCAGCGCTATCTCTTGCTTTTCCATTCATATCGCCTGTAACATGAGCGTCAAAGCCGGCGACGGCCGTGAATCGCCGGTCATCCGGCCAATCTCGACCGACAAGGGAATCCAGATGCCTCTGTCAACGCGGTACAAGCAGAACTGGGCGGAGACGCATGAGCGATTCGAGAAGTGGTGGCATCGCGAGCCTGTGGACCGGCCGTTGATGTGCATTGACGCGCCGCGCGACGCGCCGCTGGGCGATACGGCCTGGCCGAAGGAGCCGAAGGACCCCGCGCAGAAGTACCTGAATTTGGACTATCTTATCCAGGGCACGCGCTGCGCTCTCGAACGGAGCGACTTCGGGAGCGACGCCATCCCCGAAGTCACGGCGAACCTAGGCCCCGGCAGCCTCGCGCTCTACCTCGGCGCCGAGCCCGGCTTCGCTCCGGACACGGTCTGGTACAAGCCCTGCATCGAGTCGTTGGAGAAAACGCCGCTGCCGAAGTACGACCCGAAAAATCGCTGGCTGCGCGCGCACCTGGATTTGTACCACAAGCTGCGCGACGTGTTCGGCGCGGACGCGCACCTCACCATCCCGGATATCATCGAGTCCACGGACATCCTTTCGGCGATGCGCGGACCGGCGACCTTCCTTTACGACATCATGGACCGGCCGAAGCAGTGCCACCGTTGGCTGGAACGCATCAACAGCCTCTACCAGGTCCATTACGACGCCTTCTATGACATCGTCAAAGACGACACGGGCGGCAGCATGTTCACGGCCTTCCACATCTGGGGACCGGCCAAAACGGTCAAGGTGCAGTGCGACTTCAGCGCGATGATCTCTCCCGACCAGTTCGGAGAGTTGTTCATCTCCTACGTGAGGAAACAGATCGAGGGCTTTGACCGCGTCCTCTATCACCTCGACGGTCCGAGCTGCATCCGCCACGTGGATCAGCTTCTGAAGCTGGAGCGGCTGCATGCGATCCAATGGGTCTCCGGGGCGGGCGCGGCGTCGCACGACGACGAGCGCTGGTATCCGCTCTATGAAAAGATCCTCAAGGGCGGCAAGGGCCTTCACGTGTCGTTGCCCGCGCGCGCGGTGGAGGGGTTCATCAGGCGCTTCGGCGCGCGGGGGGTTTACATCCTGACATCGGTCCAGAGCGTTCGCGAGGCCAGGGAGTTGATGGCGCAGGCCAAGAGAGCGTCGTGAGCGTCCGCCGGGAGACCGATTACGCGCAATCGAAGCGGCCGAACGCGGCGATCGCCCCTCCGCGCAGCGCCGCGACTGCATCGCGCCGCGAAAAACCTCCGAACCTGGCGCGCCCGGCAGGAGTCAAACCTGCGGTCAGTGATTCTATTCGCCGCCCTGGGCAGGGCTTTTGAGTTGTTTAGCGACGGCGTTCCTGTAGTATGAATCGTCGTGTTGTTGTTTCCAGCCGTCGGTCGGCGGCATGCCGGGGGCGGCGCGGTATTTCGCCCACATTTCGTTGACGAAGTTCTCCCAGCATCTGTCGCTTGGCGCGTCATTTCCTTCGTACATCCAGCGGTCAACGTAGTCGAAGAACGGATCGTGATTCCAGGCTTTCTCGGCGTGGAGGAGGCGGAGGGCGAGGGCTTGGGCGACCCAGCTGTAGCTGGCGGTGTGGCGATAGCCTTCGCTGGTTCTCTGGCCGGGTCCCCAGGTGGAGCGCGGGGTGTGTTCATACGGCCCCCAGGCCTGCGGTCCACGCGCGTAGTCACGGCCGATTCCGGTGACTTCATCAATGCCGGAGTGACCGGTGAAGACGACTTTGGCGCCGGTCCAGCAGTCGCCGTAGGCGGTCTGTTCATCTTCACCGAAGCAGGCGTTCGGGAAGGACTTGTTGATGGGGCCAAGTTCCTCGTCACCGAGGAGGAAGCCGGCAAAGACGATGGGCAGCTTGCGTCCGCTGCCGTGACCGCCCCAGCAATACCATCCGGGATGACCGGCGCGGATCATGCCGCCGTAGTCTATGCCGACTTGGACGAGATTATCCAGGAGCGGCTCTTTCTGTTCGGGGGTGTAGTTGCAGCACAGGAGCAGCGCCGCGTCGCCGACGACACGGCCGACCTCGCGGCCGTAGCCGGGCATGTTGGCATTCGGGTGCTCGAACCCGAAGTAGCAGGTGTTGACCCACGGGCGCTGGGTGTAGCGGATATAGTCGGCGAGACTCGGCGCGTCGGCCGGGGCGGCGACGGCGGGCAAGAACTCGCGCTTGAGATTGCGCGCCAGGTAGATTTTCTGCGTGCGGTCGCAGAACGCCGGGCGGAACGCGTCGGCCGGCAGCGGCTCGGCGACACAGGTCAGCACGGCAGCGTCCTTGATCGGGCTGGAATCTTCGAAGCCCCGGATTCCCTTGTTGCTGGTGTGTTCGATCGCCAGCGGAGGCGAAACGGTCAGCCCCATCGGCATGCTGATGGTCGAGACGAGGGAATCCCCCGGCTTCATGGAAACCGGGAGCTTTTGGATCAGAGACGGCACAAAAAACTCTCTAACGCCGCTGTCGTAAGAGATTTTCCGCTCGGGGGGAGGATTGAGCATGAAGCCGTTGCGAATGCGGTCTTGTTCCGCCACGCGCTTATCGTGGACGTCGAGCTGGTCGGCGGGGATTTCGGCGCCGTAGAGAGGCTTGGGGGTGATCTCGGTGATCGTCACCGGGCCGACGGCGTAAAAGTCGCCATTGAGGAACTGTCCGACCCGGGCCGGCTTGTCAAACGTCCAGGTCATGCCGTATTGCGAGAGGCTGGTTTTCAAGGGGAGATCATCGAGCTTGGGCGCCGCCGGGGCGTTGGCCTTGGTGTAAATGACGACCGGCTTTTCCTGGCCCGAACATGGAGCCGCCAGACCGGCAGCCGCCGCCGCAGAGAGGCCGAACGCAAGAGCCTTCCCGAGCATGATATTCCTCCCTTTCCGTTTAGCCGTGCATCCAGACCGGAAGCGCCCACCGGCTTGCGCGGTCCCTCTCCGCGCTCGCGATCAACGCCGGTTATTTATACCACTGACCCTATGCCCCTTCAATCGGGATTTCCCCTTTGCCCGGCCTTGGCACCCGCGCGCGCCAGGAGCGCCTTGCGGAATGTTTCCTTTCCCGTCCTCGTCCTGAAAATCGTCTTGATGGTCTTCTCCACCTGCTCCGCGTCCCACTGTCCGGCTTCCTGAACAAGATTGACGATATTGTCGGCATCCCAAATGATCCTGAACGCCGCGGTGTCAATTTCGCCGCCGGTATGGTGGCTGCCGACGATGCAGCACACCTCCTCGATAACTTGCTCGCCGAATCCGAGTTTCTCGAGTATGCGTCTGGCTATGGGCGGCCCCTCCGCTTCCTGGTACTCGGGGGCGCCGGACCCGTGTTTGCGCTCCGCTTCTTGAATGCCGATGTCGTGCAGCAGCGCGGCAGCGATGACCACCCGCGGCTCGCCCCCTTCGGCTTGCATGATTTCTTCCGCTCGCTCCAGCACCTGGAGGGCATGCGTGATGCGCCTCTGGTCGGCGCCGAATTCCGTCTTGACCGCTGCGATCAACTGGTCCGCGATGGAATCGTACGGCCGTTTCTCCGCATTCAGGGATTTGGGGTCGAAGCCGAGACATTCCTTCGCGTGCTTGCACCATTGAGCGCAGCCCAGGCTGACCGCCGGATTCGTCACGCGGGCCCCACACCCCGGGCATCGGCGAGAGCCATCGGTCTTGAAGAACTCCACCGAATACCCGCAGCTCCCGCACGCGACTTCCGAGACGTTCTCCGGCCCCCAGTACCGGGTATCCTGGCCCGGGCACTGCGACATGGTCTACCTCCCCAGGGACTTGGAAAGCGGCTGCAAACGCTTGGCGCCGATGGAACAGGAGCCTTCCTCTCGCCGCAACCCTTTCCGTTCTCCGAGAACCTGCCTGAGTTGCGACAACTTCGTCCCGGTGAGCCACCTTCGGAGCTTCGCATCAACCCCTTGAAGCTCGCCGCCAAAGATACAGCCAGTGCCGGCGCAGACCGGGGTCCCGAATACACATTTGAACGGAGACAGCGGGCCCTCGATCGTCTCATACACCTCCACGAGGGCAATCTGATCGCCGGGCTTCGCCAGCACGAACCCGCCGGCAGGCCCCGCAATGGAACGGACAATGCCGCCTGTCGCCAGGCGCTGGAGCACCTTCGCCAGGTGAGCTTCCGACACCCCCAGCGCGCCGGCGATCCCTTTCGTGGACAGAGGCGACGCCTCGTCCGACGCGAGCAACACCGCCGCGTGCAGGGCCAGTGAGACTGCTTTTGACAGCCTGACAGGATTGGACATTCTCGGCACTCGCTACCAGGTATCTCAGTACCAGAATACCGCATCATCCCGCTTCTGTCAAGCCCTAAAACGAAAAACTTTCGTGCGGAACCCGCAGCCGAGCATGAAGCTCCATATCCGCCCGTAATGCGGCCGGCGGCTTCTCAATGAGTGCCCGCGCCTCGTCCTCGGCGCGCGCCGCTGCCGGACTTGGCGTTCCGTAAGCGGGCGCCCGTCGGCAGCAGGGTTGCCCTCGGTGAGGCCGGACCGCGCCGCCCCCTTGAGCGTTTGGTGAAGGCGCAGCCGAAACCACCCGCGCCGATCCGCGCCGGTGCCCTGGCGATGGTGTTCGTGTTTTCGCGCTGCCCGCGCAATCCGCTGTCGTC
>Ga0181536_10002499_pt1 | contig 20748 bp, 18 predicted proteins | sample PEATcosm2014_Bin_41_FD_121105 | JGI IMG/M metagenome (GOLD analysis project Ga0181536, IMG submission 121105) | Peatland microbial communities from MTU Mesocosm Facility, Houghton, MI, USA - PEATcosm2014_Bin17_60_metaG | ecosystem: Environmental > Terrestrial > Soil > Wetlands > Peat | place...
CGTCCAAGAGGTCCTCGCTCGCTCGACGATCCCCGTCCTCGTCGTGCCGACGCCTCGGGTCCCCTCCCCGAGACCGTCGGTGACGAAGGTGCGGGGATCGGCGGCGCGCCCCTGACGGTGGCGTCGAACCGCCTCCCCGCGCTGCCTCCGGAATTGGACCGGCGCTTCGAGGCCGTCGTCCTATGGAGTGGCGTCCCGGCGATCTCGGCGCGCACGGCACATGCCCTGGTGGCCCTGGGTGAAGCCGGCGCTCTTGTCGGCTGGTTGGCTCCGGCCCCGGTCGACGAGTTGACTGAACGACTGGGCCCGCCGGCACCGGGAGCGACCCTCCTCCTCGCCGACAGCGGTGGCACCGGCGCCGTCGTCGTCGATGACTCCGGGTGCCACGGCGTGGGCGAGCCGCTGCGCGAGGGCGATCTCGAGGCCCTCGATGAGGCCGGTGCGGCGCTTGCCGCGATACTGGCCGGGCGGGGCCTGGCGGCCACGGCACGTGCTCGCCCCCCGGGCCGGCCATCGGTCAGCGTCGAACTGGTGAGCGACACGGTGCATCAGCCGACATGGTCGAGACTCAAGCAGCTCCTGCTGGCTCACGGCATCCCCGGCGTACCTCACCTGGCGGACCTCGCCGTGGAGGCGGCCCGCGGAGCGGGGCTCGACGAACCCCGCGTGGTCGTCGAGGGCCCCAGGGTGGAGATCTCGTCCCTCGATGCCGGGGACGTGGCATTCGGCATGCTCGAAGAGCTGTGGCGCCAAGGCGTCGACCCGCAGGCGGTCTTGGTCGTGGTCGACGGGTTGGCGGGCGTGCCCCATCGCCCCGCTCCCGTGACCGACCCCGACGTGCGAAACGCGACGGTAGCCCTGGTCAACGGTGGCCGGGGCTCGGCGCGTTCGGGCACCGTGGTGCTCACCGGCGGCGCGGCCCGCCTGCGCCAGTTGCTGGCGGACCAGCTGCGTCGCCGTCGCCGGCGGGTCGTGCCCGAGGTCGCGACCCGGTCGGGTTGGTCCCTCACCGTGGAGGGGCTCGACGTCGAGCGCGAACGCGTCGACGAGTCGCTTCTCACGCTGGCCGACGGCAGCGTCGGGATGAGCGGTGCGCCCCTCGCCGGCGATCCGACTCGGCACCCGTGGGTGGTGGCCGCCGGTGTCTACGACGGGCACGGTCCCACCACCCACCTGCTCACCGGTCCGGTGGCCTTCGAGTTCGGCGAGCGAGACCCCGAAGCACCACTGCGCCGGGTCCTCGATCTGCGGACCGGCGTCCTCCACGAGTGCGCCGGTGCCGGGACGGGTGGAGCGTTCGAGAGCGTGCGGTTCGCGTCGCTCGCCCGGCCCACGACGGCGGTGCTGCGCGTCCGGCATTCCGGCGCCCGGCGCGCCGGACCACCGCTGTTTCCCCCAGCGGACGACCCTGCGTACGACCGCGGCCGCTCCGGAGACGCCACGTGGATGCGGGTCGCCGCCTCCGGCGGCGGGATCGCGGCGGCGGCTACGCAGACCCGCTCGGCCGGGCGCCGCCCGGCGGGAGAGCGCGACGCCGTCGACAAGGTGCTCGACCGGGTGGCGGTCTACCGAGCCGACCCCGACGTCCTCCCCGACGCTCCCCTTGTCGTCGAAGCCGTCGGCCAGGCCGCCACTGTGGGCTTCGACCGGTTGCTGGCCGAGCACCGCCGGGCATGGGCGCATCGGTGGGAGGACGCCGACGTGATCGTCGACGGGGACGATGAGTTGCAGTTGGGCGTCCGTTTCGCGTTGTTCCACCTCATGGCGTCGGTCGCCGGTTCCGGGGAAGCGGCCGTCGGCGCCCGGGGCCTCACGGGGACGGGTTACAGCGGTCACGTGTTCTGGGACGCGGACACCTTCGTGCTCCCGTTCCTGGCCGCGACCCATCCCGCCTCGGCCCGGGCCATGCTCGAGTACCGCCTGCGACGGCTCCCCGCCGCCATGGAAGCGGCGAGCGCTGCCGGTCGCTCCGGGGCTCGCTTTCCGTGGGAGTCCGCCGGCACCGGTCGCGATGTCACGCCGACGAGTGCCCGAGACCGCTCCGGGCGCCTGGTGCCCATTCGCACCGGTCAGCTCGAGGAGCACATCGTGGCCGAGGTGCCGTGGGCCGCCTGCTGCTACGCGGACTGGACGGGAGACGAGGAGTTCGCCAGTGGGCCCTTGCGTCGGATCCTGGTGGAGACGGCCCGGTATTGGGCATCGCGCATCCGCGTCGAGCCCGACGGCAGCGGCCACATCTACGGGGTGGTCGGGCCCGACGAGTACCACGAACCGGTCGATGACAACGCCTTCACCAACGTGATGGCTCGGTGGAACCTGCGCCGTGCCGCAGAGGCCACGGATGCGGCCGGTGCCGATCTCGGTGTCGAGGTCGGCGAGCAACGACGGTGGCTCGAGCTCGCCGACGTCTTGTTCGACGGCTATGACGCCGACTCGGGCATCTACGAGCAGTTCGCCGGTTTCGGTCGCCTCGAGCCCCTGATCATCGCCGAGGTGGCCCCCCATCGTCCTATCGCCGCCGACCTGATGCTCGGGGCGGAACGGACCCGGGGTGCGCAGGTGATCAAACAGGCAGACGTCCTCATGCTCCACCACCTCGTCCCAGACGAGGTGGTGGCCGGCAGCCTCGAGCCCAATCTCCGCTACTACGAGCCCCGCACCGCCCACGGCAGCTCCTTGTCGCCGGCGATCCACGCCTCGGTGCTGGCCCGGGCGCGCGACTTCGATCGGGCCCTGCCAGAGCTGCGTCTCGCTTCACGTATGGACCTCGACGACCTGACCGGTTCCAGCGCCCTGGGTTTGCATCTCGCCACCATGGGCGGCGTGTGGCAGGCACTTGCCTTCGGGTTCATGGGGCTACGCCCGCGCGCCGGCATGCTGCACGTCGACCCGGTCCTACCGCCCTCGTGGTCGGCGCTCGAGCTGCGCCTGCGGTTCCACGGTGCCAGGGTCCGCGTCCGCAAGGAACGGGGCCACCTTTCGATCCGGGCCGACCGGCGCATCTCCGTCGTCGTCGGGGGCACGCCGTTCGCGGTCGGAGCCGGTGCGCTGGCGTTCCGTCGCCGCGGAGCGAAATGGGAGCCCACGTCATGAAGCGAGTCATCGCCGCCATCGACAACTCCGCCGCTGCTCGGCCCGTGCTGGTGATGGCCCGGGCCGTCGCCGCCCTCCTCGCCGACACGCTGGAGGCCCTCCACGTTGTCGAGGACGGCGACGAGACGGCGCGGGCCTCGGCGGAGGCGGCGGGCGTGACCTTGCGGCTGCTCTCGGGAGACCCGGTCGAGCAGCTTGCCCGGGTGATGGTCGAGGAGGACGTCGCCGCCCTCGTCCTCGGGGCCCGCGGTGTCCTCGGTGGTCCCCGGCCGGCTGGGCACCTCGCCATGGCCCTCGCCGGCCGAACCGACAAGCCCGTGGTCGTCGTGCCACCCGGTGCCCGGCCACCCGAACACCTGCGCCGGGTCCTGGTGGCCATGGAGGGCACACCGGGCAAGGCCCGAGCCCTCGAGCGGACCATGGAGCTGTCAAGCGGCGCCGACCTCGAGATTGTCTTGGTGCACGTCGACGAGGAGATCCCCAGCTTCACCGACCAGGTGCAGCACGAGACCGAGGCCTACGCCCACGAGTTCTTGGCCCGCCATGTGCTCGGTGCACCCCAGGCCCGGCTCGAGCTGCGCATCGGCGTCCCGGCCACGGAGGTACTGCGTGCCATCGAGTCGATCAGCGCCGAGCTCGTCGCCGTCGGATGGCCCCATACGAGCGATCCCGGTCGGGGCGCCGTCGCCCGCGAGATCCTGGACCGGAGTCCGGTGCCGGTCCTCCTCGTCGCCGTGACCGAGTGATCAGTGGGTCTCGACCCGCGTTCACCACAGGATGTCGCGCCGCGATCGAGTGCAGCCCGGGGAGCCCCGCGACGGGCCGCTCCCGAGAGATAGCGTCAGGGGCGTGGCGCTGCGGCTGCCAAAGGCGATACGGGCTTGTCTGTTCGACCTCGACGGCGTCCTGACGCGAACCGCGCAAATACATGCCGCTGCCTGGAAGGAGACGTTCGACGATTTTCTCCGCCGACAAGCGGGCAAGGAGCCATTCGTCGCCTTCGATGTCGTCGGCGACTACGACGAGTACGTCGATGGCCGACCCCGTCTCGACGGCACCCGGAACTTCCTGCGCTCTCGTGGGATCGAGCTATCCGAAGGTGACCCCGACGATCCACCGGGCTCCGACACCGTCTACGGCCTGTCCAATGCCAAGAACCAGCTGCTGCTGGCGCGCCTGCGCGAGAAGGGTGTGGAGGTTTACCCCGGATCGATCCGCTTCGTGCAGGAGGCACGCAACGCCGGGCTGGGCACGGCCGTGGTGTCATCGAGCGCCAACGCGCGTGACGTCCTGGCCGCTGCCGGTATAGCGGATCTCTTCGATCAGCGAGTCGACGGGGTTCTGGCCTCGAAGCGCAGGTTGTCGGGCAAGCCGGCGCCGGACACGTTCCTCGCCGGCGCCGATCTCCTCGGGGTCGAGCCGGCGCACGCGGCCGTGTTCGAGGACGCCCTCGCCGGGGTGGAGGCCGGCCGGGCCGGCCGCTTTGCCCTGGTGGTCGGTGTCGATCGGATCGGCCAGGCCGATGCCTTGGCCGCGCACGGAGCGGACGTCGTGGTCGCCGATCTCGACGAGCTGCTCGATACCCACACCTGACCCCGAACAGCGGTCGACGCCGTCAGGGCGTGGACGCGTCCTGGGCGAGAGCGGTGGTGGTGCCGCGGGCCCTCGAAACGGCGTTCGTTGTGACGTTTGGCTCTGCCCGGAGCGACGCCCCGGTCGCAGCATGACGAGAGAGGGGGCAAAGGAGGTCGGATCTCCATGTGGGTCATGAGCAGGCGCAAGGACAAGGGTTCGGTGTGGGAGCGTGAATTGGCCGACGAATGCGAGGCGTTCCTCTCCGGCCACTATGCGCAGTATCTCAACGACGATGGGCGGCCGGTACCGGAGTGGGCCTGGTTGAACGTTCTCGCCCATGGCAGCGAGGACGACATCAGGGCCTTTGCCACCGGCGGGCCGCGCCTGCGAGACGCCACGTGGCACCACGCGCTGGCGTTCCTGGCCCAGGAGGTGCTCAATGAGGCAGCCAGACGGGGAGGCACCGTGTCCGACCTCCAGCGATCGACGCTGGTGCCACTCGAGCTCGAGCTCGCGGCGACGGACACCCGGTCGGACATGCAGCGGGCCCAGGTCGTCGGCAGCGTGCTCACCACCCTCGCCGAACACTCCCGCAACCGGAGCGCGTGACATGGACGAAACGGGCCACATCACCGTCGACTCGTGCCACAGCCGGTGGATCTTCGATACCGAGAACCACCGCTTTCGCCGGGTGCTCAAAGGGCTCGGGCACGGGACCGAGGCGGCCACGACAGATTGGCGCCCCTATCACAAGGTTGACCTGGATCCGTACTCGGAGTCCTTTGTGGTCGTGCTGGACGAGGCCGGTACGCGGATGCTGCGATCGTGGCGCCACACGGGGGTCGCCTGCCCGCAGTGCGGCGACACCGGGACGGAGGAACTCTCCCTGGACGACATAGCCCGCGTCGAGCCGTAGCGCCCGGGGAGAGGGCGAACGTGTCGTTCTCCGACTCACCGCCGGTTCCGGCCCGGCGGGTGGCGCTGGCGCTCGGGAGCGGTGGCGCCCGCGGTTACGCCCATATCGGCGCCATCCAGGTGATCCAGGAGTCGGGGTTCAACATTGTCAACGTGGCCGGCTCGTCGATGGGGGCCCTGGTTGGAGGTCTTTACGTAGCGGGCAGGCTCGATGATTACGGCGCGTGGGTTCGCGGACTCACGCAATTCGACGTCCTGCGTCTCCTCGACGTGTCGCTCTCGGCGCCGGGGGCCTTCCGGGCCGAGAAGATCCTCGCCCGTGTGCGGGACCTCGTCGGCGGTGTGTGCATCGAGGACCTTCCCATTCCGTTCACGGCGGTTGCCACCGACCTGCTGGCGCGGAAAGCGGTGTGGTTCCAGCACGGCCCGCTCGCCGTGGCCATCCGCGCCTCGATCGCCATGCCGGGCGTGTTCACGCCGGTGCGGTTGCATGGCCGGCTGCTGGTCGACGGCGGCGTGATGGAACCCGTGCCCATCGCGCCCACGGCCTCGGCCCATGCCGACGCCACCATCGCCGTCGACCTCGGCGGCGAACGCCGTGGCGGGGAGGTCGCTGCCCCTGTTCGCGAGGAAGCCGAGGAGCGTCGGATCGACGAGTGGATCGATTGGGTCCGACACGGCACCTCGCGGCTGCTCGATCGCGAGGCGCTGCGCTCCGTGGTGAACCGCCTTCCCGGGATGCAGGGCTCAGAGGCCGTCGGGGACCGGGCGCCTCGGGGTGATGAGTTCGAGGCGCTGCCGGCGGGATTGGGCATGTTCGACGTCATGAACCAGTCGCTCGAAGCGATGCAGTCGGTGCTCACCCGCTACCGCCTGGCCGGCAACCCGCCCGACGTGCTCGTCACCGTGCCGAAGGACGCATGCCGGAGCCTCGACTTCCACCGCGCCAGCGAGATGATCGAGCTCGGGCGCGCCCTGACTCTCGAAGCGCTCGGCCGCTCCGGCCTGACCTCTGGGTGCGTCCAAGAGGACTCCCCGGGTCCGGCGCCGACGACGGCCCCTGATGGTCGAAGGGCCAATCCTTGATCGAGTCCCCCGTGTTCGTGCTCGGGTAGGTTCGATCTGTGGCGACCGATCCGCCTGGTCGCACGGTGCCGGGCCCCGTGCGCAGAGCTTCGGCCGACGAGGCCACCACCCTCGGTCGCCTGTTGGCACGGGCGTTCGTCGACGACCCGATCGAGCGCTGGTGCCTCGCCTGTGACGATCTCGGCGCGCTGCTCGAGCTCCAGTTCGTTCACGTGGTCGCTCAAATCGCGCCGAAGGGATGGCTGTGGGTCGCAGACGATCTGTCGGGCGTCGTCGCATGGATTCCCCCCGGCTGTGGTTACGACGGCGCCGCCATTGACGCCATCGTCAACCCGGTCCTGGCCGAGCACGGTGGGCAGCCCGGACGGGTGGTGCGCTTTTGGGAATGGATCGAGGATCAGCGCCCCGCCGGTCCCCATTGGTATGTCGATCTTGTGGCGACCGACCCCAAGCGGCGAAGGTTCAGCGTTGGAAGTCTCCTTCTCAACCACGGGCTGGCGAGGGCTGATCGCCTCGGTGATCCGAGTTTCCTGGTGACCGGCAATCCCCGCACGGTGCCGTGGTACGACCATCACGGGTTCGCCGTCCTCTCGGATCGAGAGGCGCCAGATGGCGGACCGCACGTTTGGTTCATGTTCCGGCCCCCGTCTGGCTGACGAGAGCGGGTTCCGACGAGAGACGCCTTTTCCATGCGAGGGACCGCGCCGCGATCGTCGGCCCTGGGCCCGGACGATCAGCGTTTTCGCTTAGGATCGGCTGGTGGATCGGCCGGCGGATCTTGCGGCATCGTTTCGGCTCGACGGGCGGGTCGCGGTGGTCATCGGCGGTACCGGCACGCTGGGGAGCCTGATGGCTGGGACACTCGCCGAGGCGGGCGCTCGAACAGTGATCGTCGGGCGCGATGGAGCTCGTGCGCAAGCGATTCTCGATCGCCTCAGGCTGAACGGTTGCGATGTGGTTTTCGAGCCGTGTGACGTCGTCCGGCGAGCCGAACTCCGCAACCTGGTCGAGCGGCTGGTCACCTCCCACGGCCGGATCGACGTCCTGGTCAACGGGGCCGGGACCAACTCGGCAACACCGTTCTTGGACATTTCGGATGAAGAAATGGAGTGGGTCGTCGCCGTCAATCAGTTCGCCGTCACGCGCGCCTGTCAGGAGTTCGGGCGTTACTTCGTCGACCGGGCCACTGCGGACGGCGACGGTGCCAGCATCATCAACATCGGCAGCGCCTCGGGCCTCACACCGTTGTCCCGAGTCTTCACCTACTCCATGACGAAAGCGGCCGTGCACAACCTGACCAAGAACCTGGCGAGGGAGTGGGGGCCTCTGGGCATTCGTTGCAACGTGCTGGTCCCGGGGTTCTTCCCGGCCGAACAGAACCGGGCGATGCTGAGTGACGAGCGGGTCGACGCGATCGTGAGCCACACACCTCTGGGGCGCCTTGGCGACGCACCGGAGTTGGCCGGAGCGACGTTGCTGTTGGCCAGCGAGGCCGGTCGGTTCATCACCGGCGCCGAACTCGTAGTCGACGGTGGCTTCAGCGCGATGACCATCTAGAGGTTCGGCCATGGGTGCTCGCTTTTTGGACGAGGACTTCCTTCTGTCGGGCGAGACGGCGCGAGTGTTGTTCCACGGGGTTGCGAAACGATCACCGATCGTCGACCTTCACAACCATCTGCCGGCGGCGGACATCGCCGGCGATCGTGTCTATGAGACGCTCGCTGACTTGTGGCTCGGCGACGACCACTACAAGTGGAAGCAGATGCGCCTGGCTGGATTCGACGAGCAGCTGATCACCGGCGATGCCGATCCGTGGGACAAGTTCGCCGCCTGGGCGGAGACCGTCCCGCGATTGATCCGCAATCCCCTGTACATCTGGACGCACCTCGAGCTTCGCCGAGTGTTCGGAATCGATCTTGCCCTCGGTCCCGCGACGGCGCGGGAGGTCTGGGACGAAGCGAATCGTCAGCTGCCAAGGTGGTCGGCGCACAAGTTGTTGTCGCTCTTCGATGTCCGGGTGGTCGCCACCACCGACGACCCGGTCGACGACCTGGCCGGCCATCGGCACTTTCGCGAGCACGCGGCTCGGCCTCGCGTCACGATGATCCCTACCTTCCGTCCCGATGCCGCCCACCGTCTGCTCGATGACCCATCGGCGTGGAACGTATGGGCCGACCGCCTGGAAGTGGCATCGGCGGCCTCGGTCCAGGACCTCGACTCGCTGCTCGCGGCGCTCACCCGTTCCCATGGACGCTTCGCCGAGCTGGGAGGACGAGCCAGTGATCATGGTCTCGAAAGCCTTCCCGACCGTCCGCGGGATCCGATGCTCGCCGATGCCGCCCTGAGAAGGGCAAGGCTCGGCGCGCCGGCCACCACCATCGAGCAGCACGCCGTCTTGCTCGAAGTCGTGGCCCTCGCCGCCGGGCTCGCCCGAGGCGACGATTCGGTCCTGCAGTTGCACCTCGGGGCGCTTCGTGACGTGTCGCCGCGGATGCTCGAGCAGTTCGGGCGCGATGGAGGCGCTGACGTCATGGGCGACGAACGCCAGGCGCCCGGACTGGCGCGGTTCCTCGGCGGGCTCGAACAAGCCGGCACCCTGCCGCGGGCAATCCTGTACAACCTGAACCCGGCCGACAATGCCCTGTTCGCGACGATGACGGGTGCCTTCTCCAGACCCGGCGTGGCCCCGCTCGTGCAGTGGGGACCGCCGTGGTGGTTCAACGACCACGAGACGGGCATGCGCCTCCAGCTCGACGACCTGTCGCAGATCGGTCAGCTGGCCGGATTCGTGGGAATGTTCACCGACTCGCGGTCCATCTTGTCGATGACGCGTCACGAGCTGTTCCGACGCGTCCTCTGTGACGTCATCGGACGAGACGTGGACGAAGGCCGGATTCCGGCGGACCTCGACTGGCTCTCCACGGTCGTGCGCAACGTTTGCGTCGACAACGCCGTGCGCTTCTTCGACCTTTCGGCCACCTCGACCCAATGATGGCGCCCGACCGCGTCGTCGTCATGGGCGTGGCCGGCTCAGGAAAGTCGAAGGTCGCCGCTGAGCTGGCCGCCCGCCTCGGTGCCCGGTTCCTCGAAGCCGACGAATTCCACTCCGCATCGAATCTCGAGAAGATGAGCGCTGGTGTTCCACTTGGCGACGACGACCGATGGCCGTGGCTCGCCGCACTTCGTCGGGTCATGCGCCACGAACGGCGGGTTGTGGTGGCGTGCTCCGCGCTCAAGCGGGACTACCGGGATGCGCTGCGCGCCGCCGGCCACGTGCGGTTTGTGGACCTCGTTGCCGATCGTGACGAGATCGTCCGCCGTATCGCCAGGCGCAAGGATCATTTCATGGGCGCCTCCCTGGTGGCGAGCCAGTTCGAAGCGCTCGAAGTACCGGGCGAGGACGAGACCGACGTGGCATCGGTGGACGCCGGCGGAGCCACGGCGACGGTCGTCGACGCGGCCGAAGCGGCCCTGTCGGCTCTTTCCGTCGGTACCGCGATCGCACCCTTGCTCAGCGTGGGTGGTGTCGACCGTACCATCTCGAACGACAGCCTACGCGAACTCGTGGGCCAGATCGCCACGACCGAGGTGATCGGCACTGGTGCGCAGCGAGTCTTGCTGGTCCCACCCGACCACACCCGGCTCCATTCGCGGGCCGGAGAGATCGTCGGAATCCTGTTCGAAAGTCTGACGGCAGCAGGATGCGAGGTCGCCGTGCTTCCAGCACTCGGAACGCACGCGGCGATGACGGATCGCGACATCACCTTGCTGTTCCGTCATCGGGTCCCGCCCGACCGCGTGCTGCGTCATCGCTGGCGCCAGGGACTGGTCCGCCTCGGTGAGATCAGCGCCGCCGAGGTGTCGGCGCTCTCGGGCGGCCGTATGGCCGAACCGATCCCGGTCGAGGTCAACGAGGTCGTGCTAGCCGGATGGGATCTCGTCGTTTCGGTCGGTCAGGTCGTCCCCCACGAGGTGATCGGGATGGCCAATTACACGAAGAACCTCGTGGTCGGGCTCGGTGGCGCGCCCACCATCAACCGCAGTCACTTCCTCGGTGCCGTCTGCGACTTGGAGGCGATCATGGGACGCGTCCACAGCCCGGTACGCGATGTCGTCGACGCTGCGTTCGACCGATTCGTGGCCGGACGCATCTCGGTGCTGTGGATTCTGACCGTGGTGCAGGATACCCCGGCGGGTGTCGTGCACCGAGGGCTCTTCGTCGGGCGGGGATGCTCGGGTGAATCGGGCGGCGCCGCCTACCGGGCGGCTGGCGACCTCTCGGTTCGCTGCAACATCGAAATGGTGTCCGACCCGCTCGTACGCGTCGCATGCTGGCTCGACCCCGGCGAATTCACTACCGCCTGGCTTGCGAACAAGGCGGTGTATCGCACACGGATGGCCCTTGCCGACAGCGGGGAACTCATCGTGCTTGCGCCTGGCGTATCCCGATTCGGTCCGGATCCCACGATCGATGCTCTCATCCGCCGCCACGGCTATCGCGGCACACGCGCCGTTCTCGATGCGCTGGAACGTGATCCCGAGTTGGCCGAGAACTTGGGTGCGGCAGCCCATCTCATCCACGGCAGTAGCGAAGCGCGCTTCCGCATCGTGTACTGCACCGACCCCGCGTCCGGGGGTCTGACCCGAGACGACGTCGAGGCCGTCGGCTATGAGTGGCGCCCCCTGCGCGTCGAGCTCGATCGTCTTGGTGTCGGGGCGGCGACGCCCACCGGACCACGACTCGATGGTGAGGGCATGCCGTTCACCCACGTTGCCAGCCCGGCTCTGGGCCTGTGGGCCACCTCCACGCACTTCCCCTGAACCGTGACAGGACGGATCGGTGGGTTTGTGAGCATCGGTGACGTCGTGAAGAGCACGATCGAAGGGCTGAAGAGGGACAAGAAGGAACTGTTCGACTCCTTCAACGGCCGTTGGCCAGAAGAGCTGGTCATCAGCGAGTCAAGAGCGCCACCGGGTGCCCTTCCGGTACAATTGGCGTTACGAGCGTTCCGAGGGGGATTGGTCGACTATGGCTGCGCTGATCATCGTCATCGTCATCCTCGTGCTCCTCGGCCTCGGCTTGTGGGCCGCGTACAACGGCCTTGTCAAGAAGCGCAACCGGACCCAGGAGGCATGGTCCGAGATCGATGTGGAGCTCAAGCGCCGGCACGATCTCATCCCCAACCTGGTGTCGACGGTGCAGGGCTACGCCGCTCATGAGAAGGGGACCTTCGAGGCGGTCACCCAGGCCCGGGCCAACGCCGTCAGCGCCGGAGCGACGGGTGACCCGGCGAAGATCGCGCCGGCAGAGAACGTCCTGTCCGGAGCGTTGCGGTCGCTGTTCGCGGTGGCTGAGAACTACCCGCAGCTGCGAGCGGTCGAGAGCTTCCTCCAGTTGCAAGAGACGCTCACGGCCACAGAGGACAAGATCGAGTACGCCCGCCGTTACTACAACACGAGTGCGCGCGACTACAACATTGCCCTGCAGACCTTTCCTCGTAATCTGATCGCGGGGCCGTTCGGCTTCAAGGCGGTGGCGTTCTTCGCCACCGACGAAGAGGATCGAGCCGTGCCGCAGGTGACCTTCTCCGGATCGGACCCGAGCGCCGCCGGCCCGGCATCGTCGGGACCCCCGCCGGCCACCGGGTCCGAGGGTCCACCGCCGGCCGGCTGAGATCACCCGGTGGGCCGCCGGCGGATCAGACGGACTGCCCCGAGACGATCTTCTCGAGTTCGGCGATCCGCTCCTCGATTGGAGGGTGGGTGTCGTAGAGGCGGTGGTACCAGGCCTCGTGGTGCTGCAACGGGTCATCGATGCACATGGCCGCGGTGGCGTGGTTCATCTTCTTGAACGGCTGGTCGTTCTGCTGGAGCTTCTTTAGGGCGCTCAGCAATCCTGCCGGGTTGCGGGTGAGCTCCACGCCGCTCACGTCGGCTAACGATTCGCGTCGGCGCGACAGGGCCAGGCGAATGAGCGGACCGAAGATGAAGCCGACGACGGCGAGCAGTGTCCCGGCGGCGAGGACCACCAGCATGAGCTGATTACCCCGACCTCGGCCGCCACCGGCGAAGAAGGCGCTCCTCCACATGATGCTGGCCAGCAAAGCGGCCATACCGATCATGGTGCCCACCACGAGCAGCAGACGGATGTCGTGGTTCTTGATGTGGCTCATTTCGTGGCCGGTCACACCCTCGAGCTCTTCGCGGTTCATGGTGGCGAGCAGTCCCGTGGTGAAGGTGATGGCTGCCTTGTCCGGGCTGACCCCGGTGGCAAAGGCGTTGGGCGAGGAATCGTTGATCACATAGACGGCGGGCTTGGGGATCCCGTCGCCGATGGCCAACGCTTCCACCAGATTGTGGAGCTGCTGGTAGCGGGCTGGGTCGGCCGGCACGGCCCCCGAGATCCGCAGCACCATCCCGGCCCCGGCGTTCAAGGAGTAGAGGATCCCGGCGACGGCCAAGAGCCCGCAGATCACCATGCCGACGATGACCGGCGACCAGCCGTAGTTGGTCGGCGGGGCCGGTGTGAAGCCGGTGCTGGCCGAGTGGCGGTAGAGGGCCTTGAAAATGAGGCCGCAGACGGCTCCGATGGCCAGCCAGATCACGAAGAACAAAACGATGAAGATGACGCTGCGCCGTTTGTTGCTGGCGATCTCGCTGTACACGTGCCGAATCCTACGGTACCGGGGCTCCTTCCAGGCTCCCGCTGTCCGGATTCGTCACCTCGACGCCTCGGCGTCCGTCCGAGGTGGTCCAAACCCGTCGGACGGTTTCGTGGCGCCTGCGGGACGCCGAGCGGTGGGACTTTCGACTCTCGTTGCGCCACTCGTCGAGCGCGACCGTGAGTTGTGAGGAGTGGAGGGAGGTCGATGATGACGATGATGGTCCCGTCCCAGCCTCGGTCCCCTTCGGCCGTTGGGTCGATGCGCTGTCCGAGTTGTGGAGCCGATGACCCGTTTCCTCCGACGGCTTCCGACGACGGTACGACGACCTGCCCGAAGTGTGGCCATCGGTTCCCCGTGAGCGATCGGGCCGAGCCCCGCCGATAGGAGACGGTCAGGAGGGACCTTTCGGAAAGGGGCGAGGACGATGAGCGAAACGCTGTTGGGCCTGAAGCAGTGCCCCAAGTGCTATGGCGAGAACCTGATCCGGGTGAACGCCGGAGAGGTGACGAACTTCTTCTGCGAGGGCTGCACCATGTGCTGGCATCTCGACGGCGATCGGGCCAGTCTCGTTGACTCCAGGATGTGTCCGGGGTGTGAGTTGAGGGCGTTGGGTTGGTGGTGTGGTTAGGCCCCGAGGGCCCTAACTCGACAGAGGTGTTTCAGAGGAGGCGTGTGCAATGCGAGCAGCGATCGGAGACAAGATCGTGGTGCGGGGACACCACGTCGGAGAGCCTGACCGTGACGCGGTCATTCTCGCCGTCGAAGGTCCCGACGGGTCCCCGCCGTATCGGGTGCGTTGGAGCGACGACGGCCATGAAGGGGTGTTCTTCCCCGGGGCGGACGCCGCCGTCGAGCATTACCCGGCCGAGTGAGTGACACGCGGCGGCCGCCTGGTGGTCAGCTTCGGACCACGACTCGGGGTCACGGTTCCGTGACCGTTGGCGAGGACGGCCCCACGATTCGCTGCGGGGTACGGGGCGGCCCGGCCGAGTTGCTCTCCGGCCCGACGGATTCGGGACAGGACGCGCCTCCGGGGACTGCACCCCCGATCCCCCCCGGGCCGCCCCCGATCCCCCCGGAACCGGTACCCCCCCCGGAACCGATGCCCCCGCCTGCACCGGTGCCGCCGCCCTGGCCGCCACCGATCCCACCGTTCCCCGTCCCGCCGGAGCCCCCGGTCCCCCCCGACCTGGGCCATCGCTGCGGCAGGCCGTTGGCGTCGTCGAGGAGACGGTGATGCGATTCACCGATCGCCACGATGCCGGCCGCCGCCTTGCGGTGGCCCTCGAGCAGCTGCGCGGCTCGGACGTAGTGGTCGTGGGACTGCCCCGCGGCGGGGTGCCCGTCGCCTTCGAGATCGCCCGTGTCCTCGAGGCCCCGCTCGACGTCATCGTGGTCCGGAAGCTCGGCGTCCCCTTCCAGCCCGAGCTCGGCATGGGGGCCATCGGCGAGGGCGGGACCAGGGTCGTAAACGATGCGGTCTTGCACATGGCCGGTGTCTCGGACGCGGAGCTCGCGGCTGTCGAAGCGAGCGAGCGGGTCGAGCTCGAACGCCGGGTGCGCCGCTTTCGCGATGACCGTCCCCCGTTGCCCCTGGCCGGGCGCACCGTGGTGATCGTCGACGACGGCATCGCCACCGGGTCGACGGCCCGTGCCGCGTGCCAGGTAGCGCGAGCCCAGGGGGCGAGCCGGGTGGTGCTGGCCGTGCCCGTTGCACCCCCCGAATCGGTCGCCGAGCTGCGCGGTGAGGCCGACGAGGTGGTGTGCCTCGAGATGCCGGCGCGGTTCTTCGGCGTCGGTCAGTTCTACGCCAACTTCACCCAGACGAGCGACGACGAGGTTGTCGCCCTGCTCGAGGAGGCCGTGGCCGCCCACGGCCCGACCCCGACCGTGGTGGGTGCCGGTGGCCGCCCCGAGGATCCCGATCCGCCGCTTCGCGACGACGACGTCGAGGTCCATGCCGGTCCCGTCGGGCTCTCGGGGCATCTGACGGTGCCCGAGGCGGCGACGGGCATCGTGGTGTTCGCTCACGGGAGCGGCAGTAGCCGCCATAGCCCCCGCAACCGCTTCGTCGCCAGGGTGCTCAACCGCGACGGCCTCGGGACGTTGCTGTTCGACCTGCTCACCCCGGCGGAGGAACTCGATCGGGCCAACGTCTTCGACATCGCCCTGCTCGGACACCGACTGGTTCAGGTGACGAGCTGGCTCCGCAGCGAGCCGGCGGTCGGGTCGTTGCCTGTCGGGTATTTCGGCGCCAGCACCGGAGCCGGCGCCGCCCTGTGGGCTGCGGCCGAGCCGGGAACAGACATCGGCGCCGTCGTCTCGCGGGGGGGACGCCCCGACCTGGCCGCCGACCGACTGGCCACGGTGACCGCTCCGACGCTGCTCATCGTCGGTGGTCACGACGAGGTGGTGCTGGAGCTCAACCGCCAGGCCGGGGCGCAGCTGCGTTGCGAGCACGGCATCGAGGTCGTCCCCGGTGCGACCCATCTGTTCGAGGAGCCCGGAACCCTCGAGGCCGCTGCCAACTTGGCCAGTGCGTGGTTCACCGGTCACATGGTGCGGGCACGGACATGAGTCGGAGCTCGTCGAGGAGGTACGGGTGGAGTTGCTGACGGTGTCGATCGACAAACCCGACGACGTGAACGTCATCTTGGGCCAGTCACACTTCGTGAAGTCCGTCGAGGATCTCCACGAGGCCCTGATCGGCAGCGGTTCCCAGTTGCGCTTCGGCCTGGCGTTCTGCGAGGCATCAGGTCCCTGTCTGGTGCGCCGGTCGGGTAACGACGACGAGCTGGTCGATCTGGCCGTTCGCAACGCCCTCTCCGTTGCCGCCGGGCATTGCTTCGTGGTCTTCTTGCGCGACGGCTATCCCTTGAACGTGCTCAACCAGTTGAAGCTGGTCCCCGAGGTGTGTGGGATCTACTGCGCCACCGCCAACGCCGTCGAAGTGGTGATCGCCGAGACGGCGCTGGGGCGATCGATCGTCGGGGTCGTCGACGGCTCACCGCCAGTCGGGGTGGAGAACGAGGACGACGTGGTCGAGAGAAGGCAGCTGTTGCGGACGATCGGCTACAAGCTCTGACGTTCTCACCGCTCGGGCCCGGTCGACGAGGACGGGCGGGGCGCTGATGGCTCGAGACCGGGGTTCTTGATTCCCTCCTCGCTTCGGTGCCCGGATCGAGCGGGCACGACGAGAACCGGGCATTCCGAGAACTCGAGTACCTGCTCGGTCTCGCTCCCGACGTAGGACGACCGCACCCCGCGACGATCCGACACGGCCATCACGACGATATCGGCCGGCCACGTCCTGGCCTGCTCGAGAATGCGACGGAAGGGCGCTCCGGTCTGGACCACCATGTCGATCGACGCTGTCGGTACGCCTTCGCCGTGGACGTCGGCCACCACGTGGTCGAGAAGTCGTCTCGCCCCCTGCATCCGCCGTTCGGCGGTGCCCGGCCCGCCGACCGCTTCGAGCTCTTCGCCGACGACGTCGTCCTCGACCACCGTCAGGACGCGCACCCACGCCCCCCAGCCGACCGCCAGGCGCGCCGCGGTGCGAGCCGCCTCGAGGCTTTCGGGCGAGTCGTCCACCGCCACCAGCACGCGCTCGATCATGCCCAGCTCCCGACATCCGGGCGTGATGTGCCACCAAGGGGACCTCCTCCGCCACCCGCAGCCTGCATCCGTTGGGCCCAGCGGGTCACCACGCGCTCCTCCAGCTCGCGCTCTTCGAGCCGGAGCACCAACATGGCCAATGCCTCCTCCAACGATGGGATGCGGTGGTGCTCGAGTGCCCGCAGGCGACGTCGGACCATCGCCAGTCCCGCATCCACTTCTCGCAGCGCGGTGGAGGTCACGGCATGGGCCACGGCGGCTTCGATGGCTCGCCCGTAGGCGGCGGCGGCCGGCCCGACGGCGGCGTCGGCCGCCGCCAATTCGGCGGGGTCGAGGACCGGGATTCGGCAGCGAGCGTCGTCGGGATGGCGCACGCCCATCGTGTTGCGCCACACGACCTCGACCTCGGCGCGACCGGCGACGGGTCCGGCGGTGCGCACCGCCGCGGCCGTCCCCCCGAGCACCGCCGCCCGGAGCCCCCAACGCTGAGCCTCGACGAGCGCCTCGCCCCATGCCTGTCCGGTCTCCTCGACCAGCAGCGACAGCCGACGTTGCTGGCGCCGGAGGAGCTGACGTTCCCGGTCGAGCAGCTCGGCGCCCCGTCGCGCCGCCTCGAGGCGCTCCACCAGCCACAGTCGCCCGGCGCGACCCGGCGGCACGTCAACCATCGCTCGCCTCGCCGGACAGAGCATCGACGGCGGCCGGCCTGTCCATCGAACCGACGTAATAGGCGGCGAGGTCATCGGCACTCACCATGGTGAGCTCGCGCGCCGGCAGCTCGGAAGCGACTTTCCATGCTCGCGCCAGGGTGTCGTCGAGAGATCGTGCCTCGTCCGCGCGCTGGCTCACGAGCTCGGACGTGAACACCTCGGCCAGCGCAAGATAACAGCGGTCCGTCTCGGTCAGTGCGGCGGTCCCGATGAGATCGGCGAGGTCGCGCACCTGGCGGGCGCGCGCCAGGGCGGCGGTGAGCTGGGCGGCCACGGCCAGATGATCAGCACGCGTGCGCCCCGCGCCGGCCCCCTTGCGCATGAGCCGGGACAGCGACCCCAAGACGTCGACGGGCGGGTAGACGCCGGCACCGTGGATCTGGGCCGAGAGGACGATCTGGCCCTCGGTGATGTACCCGGTGAGGTCGGGGACCGGGTGGGTGATGTCGGCGGCGGGCATGGTGAGCACCGGCACCTGCGTGACCGAACCGGGTCGACCCCGGATGCGGCCGCAGCGCTCGTAGATGGAGGCGAGGTCGCTGTACAGGTACCCGGGATAGGCGCGACGGCCCGGGATCTCCCCGCGCGCCGCGGAGACCTCCCGCACGGCTTCGCAGTAGCTCGTCATGTCGGCCAGGACCACCAGCACGTGCTGGTCGAGCTCGAAGGCCAGGTACTCGGCCACGGTGAGCGCCACCCGAGGTGTGAGGATCCGCTGCACCACCGGGTCATCGGCCGTGTCGAGGAAGAGGGCCAGGTCGCCGGCGGCCGAGCGCGACTCGAGCACCGAACGCATGGCGGCGGCGTCCGCGTGGGTGAGACCCATGGCGGCGACGATGACCGTGAAGTGGTCACCACCCGCATTGGCCTGCGCCGCGATCTGGGCGGCCAGGTCGAGGTGGGGCAGACCGGCCGAGGAGAACACGGGCAGCTTCTGGCCGCGGACCAAGGTCGTCATGGCGTCGATGACCGACACGCCGGTCAGGATCGGGTCACGGGGCACGTCGCGTATGGCGGGGTTGATCGCCGTCCCGGCCACCGGCCGCAGGTCACCCCCGAGCATGGGTGGGCCGCCGTCGAGCGGTTCGCCCATACCGTTCCACACCCGACCGAGCCATCCTTCGCCCACCGGGATCGAGTAAGGGTGGCCCTCGAAGGCCACCGCCACCAGTTCCGGGTCGATGCCGGCCGTCCCTTCGAGCACTTCGACGACGGCGAGGTCGCGGTGCACCTCGAGGACCAGTCCCCGGCGGACCTCGCCCGACGGCAGGCGGATGGTGGCCATGTCGTCCCAGCCCACCCTCTCGATTCCGCCCACGACGAGCAACGGTCCGCCGACGCCACGGGCTCCCAGGTACTCCACGGGCGTGTCCAGCTCGGTCGCCGTCGCCGTCGCCGTCGCCGCCGGCGAGGTCGAGGTACCGGGGTCCGGCTCGATCTCGGTCACGTCAAATGCTCCAAGACGCCCAGAAGTTCAGCGCGGCGAGTGGCGACCGCCTCCGCGTCGTCGGGACCGAACTCGTCGCGGGCCCGGGTTACGCCCGACAAGTCGAGTTCCTCGACGACCGATGCCGGCAGGCCCCCGTCGACCAGCGCCACGCATCGGTCGTAGACGGCGAGGACCATGTCGAGGAGGGCAGCCTGCTTGTTCGCCCCGCAGGCGGCGTCGTTGTCGCTCAGGGCGCTCTGGGCGAGCACCGCATCGCGCAGGAACTGTCCGGCGAGCAGCGCCATGCGCTCGCGCCCGGGAAGGGCCCCGAGGCCGACGAGCTCGACGACCGACGCCAGCCGGTCGCTCTCGGCCAGGAGTGCCACGGCGCGGGCCCGGTCGGCGGCCCAGCCGACCCGCCCTGCGGTTGCGTGCCAGGCGGCGACAGCTTCGACATCGCGCGAGAACGACCGGCGCCACGTCACCGCCGGGTAGTGGCGCGAGTAAGCCAGATCTCGGTCCAGCGACCAGAGGCACCGCACGAATCGTTCGGTGTGGGCCGTGACCGGCTCGGTCATGTCTCCGCCGGGTGGCGATACGGCCCCGATGGCGGTGACCGAACCCTCCGTGTTACCGAGGGTCGTCACGCGCCCGGCCCGCTCGTAGAACGCGGCCAGGGCGGAGGCGAGCCCCGCCGGGTACCCCTCCTCGGCCGGGAGTTCGCCGCTTCTCGACGAGAACTCGCGCAGGGCCTCGGCCCAACGCGAGGTGGAGTCGGCGAGCAGGACAACGTCGTATCCCATGTCGCGAAAGAGCTCGGCCACGGTCATGCCCGCATAGATGCTCGCCTCTCGGGCCATGACCGGCATGTTCGAGGTGTTGGCGATGACGACGGTGCGTTCGAGCAGGCTGCGCCCGGTCGTGGGGTCCTCGAGCTCTTCTAAGTCCGTCAAAGCGTCGGCGAGTTCGTTGCCGCGCTCGCCGCACCCCACGAAGACGATCACATCGGCATTGCACCACCGCACGATCTGTTGCAAGAGCACGGTCTTGCCCGTCCCGAATCCCCCCGGCACGGCCGCCGTCCCCCCTTTGGTCACCGGGAACAGCAGGTCGACGACGCGTTGGCCGGTGTGCAGCGGAGCGGACAGCTCGAGCCGGGCCTTGGCCGGGCGGGGCGTGCGTATCGGCCACAGCTGGCTCACCGATACCGGCGTGCCGGCCACCACGGCGACCGCATCGTCCTGGCCGACCTGGCCGTCCGCCGCCGTCCACTCGACGGCACCGGTCACATCCGGAGGGACCAGGACCTTGTACTCGACGCCTCCGGCCGTCGCCACCGAGCCGAGGTGCGCACCGGGGCCGACCGTGACCCCCGTGGCGAGCACCGGTCGATAGGGCCACCGCTGCGGCCCCGCCGAGGCGCCAGTGGCCGAACGGTCCTCCGACCCGGGTCCGAGCCAGGTGCGACCCGGGTCGAGCCGCCGCAGCATGCCGTCGAAGATGCCCCCGAGCAACCCCGGGCCGAGCCGGGCGGACAGGGGGACGCCCAGGGCGATCACCGGATCGCCGACTCGGAGTCCCCCCGTGTACTCGTAGGCCTGGGCGGTCACGAGGCCGGAATGGATCGACGCCACCTCGGCGGGCAGCCGGGCATCAC
>Ga0181536_10002502_pt1 | contig 20745 bp, 17 predicted proteins | sample PEATcosm2014_Bin_41_FD_121105 | JGI IMG/M metagenome (GOLD analysis project Ga0181536, IMG submission 121105) | Peatland microbial communities from MTU Mesocosm Facility, Houghton, MI, USA - PEATcosm2014_Bin17_60_metaG | ecosystem: Environmental > Terrestrial > Soil > Wetlands > Peat | place...
AAGACCGTGCTCGATATCGGGTATGACCATTCCGACATGGGATTCGACGGTGCGAGCTGTGGCGTGCTCAACATCATCGGCAAGCAATCCCCCGACATTGCGCAGGGCGTCGACCGGAAGGATGAACGCAAGCAGGGTGCGGGCGATCAGGGATTGATGTTCGGTTACGCCACGAATGAGACGGATGTGTTGATGCCGGCACCCATCACGCTCGCGCACCGGCTGGTCAAGCGCCAGGCCCAGGTGCGCAAGAACGGCAAGCTGCCATGGCTGCGGCCTGACGCGAAGAGCCAAGTCACCCTGCGTTATGAAAACGACAAGCCGGTGGGGCTCGAAGCGGTGGTGCTTTCCACTCAGCATTCGGACGATATCAGCACCAGGCACCTGCGCGAAGCGGTCATGGAAGAGATCCTGAAGCCGGTTCTGCCGATCAAATGGATCGACAAGCGAACGAAGTATCACATCAATCCCACCGGCCGGTTCGTGATCGGCGGTCCGGTCGGGGATTGCGGCCTGACGGGACGCAAAATCATCGTCGATACCTACGGCGGCTTTGCGCGGCATGGCGGCGGCGCTTTTTCAGGCAAGGACCCCTCCAAGGTCGATCGCTCAGCGGCCTACGCTGCACGGTATGTCGCCAAGAACATCGTCGCTGCGAGGTTGGCGGAGCGCTGCGAAGTGCAGGTTTCCTACGCCATCGGTGTCGCTGAGCCGACCTCGATCATGGTCGAGACGTTCGGCACGGGTAAGCTGCCGGATCAGCGCCTCACGCAGATAGTGCGCGCGCATTTCGATCTTACCCCCTTCGGGCTGCGCGAAATGCTGGATCTGGCACGTCCCATCTATCAAAAAACCGCCTCTTACGGGCACTTCGGCCGTAAGGAACCAGAGTTCAGCTGGGAGCACACCGATAAAGCGGACGTGCTGGCAGCTGAACTAAAGACCACGCGCGCTGCCTGAGCAGCGCCCAAGGAGTCATTATCGATGAATGCAGCAGTCAAACCCCCCGCCGATTACCTCGTCAAGGACTTGAGCCTCGCCGAGTGGGGCCGCAAAGAAATCAAAATAGCCGAGACGGAAATGCCCGGTCTGATGGCCATCCGTCACGAGTACGCTGCGCAGCAGCCGCTCAAGGGCGCGCGCATCACCGGCTCCTTGCACATGACCATTCAGACGGCGGTGCTGATCGAGACGCTGAACGCACTGGGAGCACAGGTGCGTTGGGCCTCGTGCAACATCTACTCCACGCAGGACCACGCGGCGGCCGCCATCGCTGCCGGCGGCACTACCGTATTCGCCGTCAAAGGCGAGACCCTGGCCGAGTATTGGGATTACACGCACCGCATTTTCGAGTGGCCCGACGGCGGCTATTCGAACATGATCCTGGACGACGGTGGCGATGCGACGCTGCTGCTGCATTTGGGCGCGAAGGCCGAGAGGGATGCGTCGCTCATCTCGCGCCCAAGCAACGAGGAAGAAGAGCTTCTGTTTGCTGCGATCAAGGCTAAGCTGAAGGTCGACCCCAAGTGGTATTCGACCCGGCTCGCCAAAGTCAAAGGCGTCACCGAGGAGACCACAACCGGCGTCAAGCGCCTCTATCAGATGGCCAAGGATGGTCAATTGGCGTTCCCCGCGTTCAACGTGAACGACTCGGTAACCAAGTCCAAGTTCGACAATCTGTACGGTTGCCGCGAATCGTTGGTGGATGCCATCAAGCGTGCCACGGACGTCATGATCGCCGGCAAGGTGGCCGTGGTCGCGGGCTACGGCGACGTGGGTAAGGGCTCAGCGCAGGCGCTCCGCGCGCTCTCGGCCCAGGTATGGGTTACCGAGATCGATCCGATCTGCGCGCTGCAGGCGGCCATGGAGGGCTATCGCGTTGTGACCATGGACTATGCGGCGGACAAGGCCGACATTTTCGTCTCGGCCACCGGCAACTTCCATGTCATCACGCACGATCACATGAAGCGCATGAAGGACCAGGCCATCGTCTGCAACATCGGCCATTTCGACAACGAAATCGAGGTGGCCGCGCTCAGGCAGTACACCTGGGACAACATCAAGCCGCAGGTCGATCATATCGTTTTCCCGGACGGCAAACGCATCATCCTGCTGGCCGAGGGCCGTTTGGTGAATTTGGGATGCGGTACGGGTCATCCGTCCTACGTCATGAGTTCCTCCTTTGCCAATCAAGTCTTGGCGCAGATCGAATTATTCGGCCACACGGCGAAGTATCCGATCGGTGTCTATGTATTGCCGAAGCATCTCGATGAAAAGGTCGCGCGGCTGCAGCTTTCCAAGTTGCGCGCCGAGCTGACGGAGTTGACCGACATCCAGGCAAACTACATCGGCGTAAGCAAGCAAGGGCCTTACAAAGTCGATCAGTACCGTTACTAGGAAAATCGCGGGCAATGAGGCGGGCGGGACGGCAAGGCCGTCGCCCGCCCGTGTGCACCGCATAGGGCCCTCGCAACACGTTGAAGGGTAGGCAATCGCATGAACGTTAACTCGGGTTCCAAGGTATATCCCGATGCCGCCAGTGCGCTGCGCGGTATTCTCACGGATGGCATGACCCTGTGCTGCGGCGGGTTCGGCCTTTGCGGCGTCCCTGAAAAGCTCATCTCGGCAGTGCACGATTCGGGCGTGCGGAATTTGACCGTAGTGTCGAACAACGCAGGCACCGACGGTGAAGGCCTCGGCATTCTGCTGGCATCTCGGCAGATCCGTAAAATGATCTCCTCCTATGTGGGCGAGAACAAGGAATTCGAGCGCCAATATCTAGCGGGTGAGTTGGAGCTCGAATTCAATCCCCAGGGCACGATGGCCGAACGCGTGCGCGCCGGCGGCGCCGGCATCTACGCGTTTTTTACCAAAGTCGGCGCCGGCACGTTGGTGGCCGAAGGCAAGGAAACGCGGGTCGTGAACGGCGAAACCTACATCCTGGAGACCGGCATCGTTGCCGATCTATCGCTCGTCAAGGCCTGGAAGGGCGATACCGAGGGTAATCTCATCTACCGCAAGACGGCACGCAACTTCAATCCGAACATGGCGACGGCGGGACGCATCACCGTCGCTGAGGTCGAGGAGTTGGTCGGGCCCGGAATGCTGGATCCCGATGCAATCCATACGCCCGGCATCTATGTGCAACGCATCGTCAGCGGCAGTCCGTACCAACGAAAGATCGAGAAACGCACCGTGCGCAAGCGCAAGGAGGGATCCGATGCCGTGGTCTCGTGAGGATTTGGCCGAGCGTGCCGCCCGTGAACTGCAGGATGGCTTCTATGTGAATCTCGGCATCGGCATCCCGACGCTGGTGGCGAACTACATCGCACCGGGCGTGAAGGTCGTGCTGCAATCGGAGAACGGCATGTTGGGCATCGGCCCCTTTCCCTATGAAGGGGAAGAAGATGCCGACCTCATCAACGCCGGCAAACAAACCGTCAGCGAACTCCCAATGAGTTCGTATTTTTCGTCCGCCGACAGCTTTGCGATGATCCGTGGCGGTCACATCGACATGGCGGTGCTCGGCGCCATGGAGGTTTCCGAGAAGGGGGACCTGGCCAACTGGATGGTGCCCGGAAAAATGGTGAAGGGCATGGGCGGCGCCATGGACCTGGTCGCCGGCGTGAAGCGGGTGGTGGTCGTCATGGAGCATACCTCCAAGGATGGCGACCCGAAATTCAAACCGCGCTGCGAATTGCCGCTGACCGGCACCAATGTCGTCGACATGCTGATTACCGATCTTGCGGTCTTTTCGCGTGCGTCGCGCAAGGAGCCCTTCAAACTCATCGAAATCGCCCCGGGCGTTACGATTGACGAGGTTCGTTCCAAAACGCCCGCGCACTTCCTCGGCTGAATGGCGCGCCTCGATCACCTGCAGCGGCTGGAGGCCGAGAGCATCCATATTTTGCGCGAGGTGGTCGCGGAGTGCGAGAAGCCGGTCATGCTGTATTCGATCGGCAAGGACAGCTCGGTGATGCTGCGTCTGGCATTGAAGGCGTTTGCCCCGGCGAAGCCGCCGTTTCCGCTGCTGCAGATCGCGACCGGGTGGGATTTTCGCGAAATGCTGGAATTTCGCGATGCCACCGCGGCGCGTCACGGTCTCGAGTTGCTGGTGCATACCAACGAGGAGGGAGTGCGCGCCGGCGTGAAGCCCTGGTCGCACGGCACGGCCTACGCGGACCTGATGTTGACCCAGGCGCTGCGTCAAGCACTCGATCAGTACGGATTCGACGCGGCGTTCGGCGGGGGTCGTCGCGACGAGGAAAAGAGCCGCGCCAAGGAACGGATATTTTCGTTTCGTTCCGCCCAGCATCGCTGGGATCCGAAGAATCAGCGCCCCGAGCTCTGGCAACTCTACAACACCCGCAAGAACCCGGGGGAAAGCATTCGAGTGTTTCCGCTGTCGAATTGGACCGAGCTCGACGTGTGGCAGTACATCCACGTGCACAACGTGCCTATCGTTCCGTTGTATCTGGCGAAACCGCGCCCGGTGGTGCGGCGCGGCGGACGTCTGCTCATGGTCGATGACGACCGCTTGCCGTTGGGCCCCGAGGACCGCATCGAGACGCTGAGCGTGAGGTTTCGGACCCTGGGGTGTTATCCGCTGACCGGCGCCGACGAAAGCACTGCGGATACGCTGCCGCTGGTGATTCGCGAGATGCTGTTGGCGAGGAGCTCGGAGCGCCAGGGCCGGATGGTCGATCATGACGGCGCCGCGTCCATGGAGCGAAAGAAGCAGGAAGGATACTTCTGATGGTCCTGAGCGCGGCGGCGACGTTGGACGACATCGAGGAGTACTTGGATCGCCACGCGCACAAGGGACTGCTGCGTTTCATCACGTGCGGCTCGGTCGACGACGGCAAGTCGTCGCTGATCGGGCGACTGTTGCACGAATCGAAGATGATCTTCGAGGACCAGCTGGCGACGCTGGAAGACGACTCGAGGAGAGTCGGCACGCGTGGCGCAGAGCTGGATTACGCACTCGTGGTGGATGGACTCGCCGCCGAGCGGGAACAGGGCATCACCATCGACGTGGCGTACCGGTTCTTTTCCACGGACAAACGCAAGTTCATCGTGGCCGACACGCCGGGCCACGAGCAATACACGCGCAACATGGTGACGGGCGCGTCCACGGCGGACCTCGCCGTGATCTTGATCGACGCCCGCAAGGGAGTGCTGACGCAGACTCGCCGGCACAGCTACGTCGTGTCGCTCCTCGGGATCCGGCATGTCGTGCTGGCGGTGAACAAAATGGACCTGGTCGATTATGCGCAAGATGTCTTCGCCGACATCGAGCGCGACTACCGCGAATTCGCGCGCCGGATCGATCTCGAGGCGATCACCTGCATCCCCGTATCCGCCGTGGCCGGCGACAACGTCGTGGCGCGCAGCGAACGGATGCCGTGGTACCGCGGCCCCGCATTGCTCGAACACTTGGAATCCGTTCCCTTGGCGGATGAGTCCGCCGGCCGCGCCTTTCGCATGCCGGTGCAATGGGTGAACCGGCCCAACGCCGATTTTCGCGGCTTCGCCGGGCTGATCGCGAGCGGCAGCATCCGCAGCGGAGATGCCGTGCGCGTCCTGCCGTCAGGACGCTCGAGCACTGTGGCGCGCATCCTGCTGGGAGACGCGGAGATTCCCGAGGCGGTGGCCGCGCAGTCCGTCACGCTGACGCTGACGGACGAAATCGATGTGAGCCGGGGCGATGTACTGTGCGCGGCGGGCGCACCGCCGGGCGTCGCCAATCAGTTCGAGGCCACGATCATTTGGATGCACGATGAGGCGCTGCTGCAGGGGCGGACGTATTTACTGAAAATCGGCGCCAAGACCGTGAACGCCACCGTGGCGCCGATCAAGTATCGCGTCAACGTCAACACCCTCGAACATCTCGCGGCCAAGAAGCTCGAACTCAACGACATCGGCGTCTGCGGAATCGAGCTCAGCAGCCCCGTGGTCTTTGAGCCCTATGACGACAGCCGGGTCCTGGGCGGTTTCATTTTGATCGATCGGTTCACCAACAATACCGTGGGCGCGGGGCTTCTACACTTCGCGTTGCGCCGGTCGCAGAACGTGCATTGGCAAGCGCTGGATGTGAACAAGCGCGCACGTGCGCAATTGAGCCATCAGAAACCCTGCATCCTCTGGTTCACGGGCCTCTCCGGCGCGGGCAAGTCCACGATCGCCAACTTGGTCGAGAAGCAGCTGCACGCCGACGGTCGGCACACCTACTTGCTGGATGGCGACAATGTCCGTCACGGACTCAACAAGGACTTGGGCTTCACCGACGAGGACCGAGTCGAGAATATTCGCCGAGTCGCCGAGGTGGCGTGTCTCATGGTCGATGCCGGGCTCATCGTCATGGTGTCGTTCATTTCGCCGTTTCGCTCGGAACGGCGCATGGCTCGCAATCTGGTCGAGACGGATGAGTTCATCGAAGTGTTCGTCGACACATCGCTGGCCGCCGCTGAAGCGCGCGACGTGAAAGGCCTCTACAAGAAAGCCCGCCGCGGCGAATTGAAGAACTTCACCGGCATCGATTCACCTTATGAGGCGCCTGAGACCCCGGAAATCCATTTGGACACGGCGTTGTTGGCGCCGGAGGCTGCCGCCTCGCAGGTAATCGCTCACCTGCGCGAAGCCGGGATCATCGACGCCTTTACGGGCGGCGCCGGGCTAACCTGGGAGATCTAGACCGCGGCTGCGGCCGCGGTCCTCAAAGCGGCGCGCCGATGTTGCTCGTCGCGCACGTCGGCCTCCGTGAGGCCGGTGTTCGCGGCGATGATCTCCACGAGATTGTGCGCGGAGTCGCGCGGCAGCGTCACCTCGTGAATGCGTTCCCAAATGCGGATCCGTTCCTCAGCAGTCTTTAGGCGCGAGCATTGCTCCGCCAGGTCGGTGCGGCGGCGCTCCGCGGCTTCGGCTTGCTGGTGCACTAGGCGGGCCCGGAAGTCCATCATGGGATCTTCGCCGGACGGTATCGAGGGGCGCCCCAAACTGGGGCTTGGCTTGTATTGATTCACGCGAGTCTCCTGACAACTTATCCCGTCAAGGTATCATTGTATGGGCAGTCGCGAGCCAGTTTCGTACGGTCCTAGCCTGAATCGCTGGTAACATTCGCTGGTGGTCACCCGAATAGGCAGCCGAGTGTGAATATGGATCGTCCGCTGCCCAACACTTACTGGGTCATTCCCGGCCGCTTGCTGGCGGGTGAATATCCGCTCGGCGCCGACGACGCGGATGCGCGCTCGCGGCTTGCCCTGCTTCGCGAGGCCGGCGTCGACTACTTTGTCGACCTCACCGAGGATGGCGAACTCCCGGGCTATCGCCATCTGTTGCCGGCGCACAGCCAGCACGTGCGGTCCGCGATTGCCGATACCTGGGTGCCCAAGAACGTGGCGCAAATGCAGCATATCTTGTCGGATATTCGTGCAGCGCTGGCGCTGGGACGCTGTATCTACGTGCACTGCCGCGCCGGCATAGGCCGCACGGGGTTGGTGGTGGGTTGCTTTCTAGCGGAGGAAGGGGGGGGCGGCAAAGCAGCGCTCAAACTTCTGAATCGCCTGTGGCGCGAGAGCGAGCGCGCCAAGACCTGGCCCAAGGTACCGCAGACCGTGGAACAGGCGGACTATATCCGGCGCTGGCCGAAGCTCGGAAAACCGGTCCGCTAGCACGCGCCGTTTAGTGGAAGGCCATCCCGCCGTAATAGCCCGCCAGGCTCGGGCTGATAGCGCATTGATCCAATATCCCGGAAGCCTCGATCGTACAGATCGATATTCCGCCGCCGCTGCCGTAGCCGCTGAGGTACGCGTAGCCATTGTTGAACGCGAAGCTTTGAACCTCCGTTTGCCCGGGCCCTGCACTTTCGATGGTGCACGAGGTCCCCGTCGTGAGCGAGCACGGGTAATTCACGGTCACCGTGCCATCACTGGCAATGGGCAGGATCAGGATTCCGGCAACTGTGCCGATGTATAGATTGCCACCGTAGACGTGTGCGCTCCTCGGATAGGCATTGGGGGTATTGCCACCGCCCGGGTCGGTACCGATCAGCGTGGTCTGCGTGCAGGCGGATAAAGTGCCGTCGGTCGGGCTGACCGTGCACGTGGAAAGTTGTTCGCCATTGAAGTCGACGATGTAGGCATCGGTGGCCGTGACGGCAATGCCGGACAACGTATTGATAGTGCCGCCGATGAAGTTCTGGTTGCACGCACTCAAGCTGCCGTTCGCGTTATTGATGGTGCAGTCGTACACGTAGTCGGGACCGTTTGCATCGGTCACATAGAGCTGGCCGCCGCTCACTGCGAGCGCGGTTGGTATTACAAAGGTTTGAGCGCTGGCGCAAGCACTCAACGTGCCGTCGGGGTTAACCGGGCAGACATCGACATCGGTCGCTGCTGCGCCCGGTGTGACGTAAGTCCAATTGCCGCTGAAGGCGATGGCGCCCGGTGCGCTGAAGCCGGTGGCTACGCTCGCGCACGAGGATAGGCTGCCGTCCACGCCGCTCACGGCGCAGCGAATGACATTGCTCCTAGTGTCGGCAATGTAGAGGAACCCGGGAATGCTGGCGTACGCAATACTCGCCGTGCCGGTCTTGGCGGTTCCCGAGTCATCGTTGTAGCTATAGCCGAGCGTGACGCTACCGCTGCCATTGACCGTCGGCGCGTAGGTCAACGGCAATTGACAGCCGGTTCCCGTGCTGGCCGAGGCACACGAGAAGGTGGCCGGTCCGCTCCAACCGGCCGGCAATGTGCCCAGACCGGTCATCGTGATCGCCGTTGCCGGATTGCCGTCGTCGGTGGTAAAGGTCAGCGTCACCGGAACAGAACCGCTGTTGACCACGGCGCTGATCGGTCCGTTCGGATTTTGTGCAACAACCAAATTGTTATGCGTGGTGGCGACGTACGCGATCGAAATCGAACCGGTTTTCGTATTGCCGGAATCGGCGTTGTAGCTGTAATTCAGTTGTAGTGAGCCGCTGGCGGCGGCGGTTGGCGTAAACATCAGGCTGAGTTGGCAACCACTGCCGGTACTGACCGAAGCACAGGTGAACGCGGCCGGGCCGCTCCAACCGGCGGGTAGGGTGCCCAATCCCGCCGTGACCGCCAGTTTCGTGGCCGTTTGGCCGTCGTCGGTCGTGAACGTGATGCCGACGGTGCTCGTACCGCCCGTCACGACCGCGATCTGGCCTGCGGGGGAGGGCGTCGCGATGACGTTATCGTTGCTGGTGGCCGCGTAGCTGAACATGGCCGTGCCGGTTTTGCTGGTGCCGGCATTATTGGTGTAGCTGTAGTTGAGGGTCACGGTGCCGCTGCCGACCGCCGTCGGATGATACGTGAGATCGAGCATGCAGCCGCTGCCGGTGCTGACCGAGGCGCAGGTGAAGCTCTGCGGGCCGCTCCAACCGGCCGGTAGCGCGCTCAATCCTGTCGTGATCGTCAGGTTCGTGGCCGTCTTACCATCGTCAGTTGTGAACGTCACACTGTACGCACTGCTGGATCCCACGACGACGCTGATGGCACTAGCGGTAGAAGTGGCCACGATGCTGTTGTTCGTCAGAGCCGATGCGGCCGGCATCCCAGAAGAGGATACAACACTAGAACTACCATAACCGCATGCGGCCAACATCGCCAAACTCACCACGGCCGCCCAGCGGCTTACTGATTTCAGAGCACTCGTCATAATGAGTTCCGATCGCTGTCGAGGCTCCCTAGGAACGATCGAGCGTGTGCTGAATATATGCGATTTGACACGTGCCTGCACTCATCTGCCTCAGTGCACCGCTATCCCGCCGTAATAAAATGCCGACAGGCTCGGGCTGGTAGCGCAATTATCCAGGATCCCGGAAGCCTCGACCGTGCAGATCCCGATGCCCAAGGCGCCGTATCCGCTGGCGTACGCATAGCCATTGTTGAATGCGAAGCCGTAAACCGATGATTGAGCCGGCGTATTTTCTTCGATCGTGCACGGGGAGGTCACGATCGTGGTCGAGGCCGAGCACGTGGCAGGCGCGACAGGCACAGTCACGGTGCCATCGCCGGCAATCGGCAGGATCAGGGTTCCGGCACCTGTACCGACGTATAGATTGTCACCGTAGACGTATGTGCTCCTCGGGGCGGTCGTAGTGAGGGTATTGCCAGGGTCAGTACCGATCAGCGTCTGCTGGGTGCAGGCGGATAAGCTGCCATCGATGGAGCTTACAGTGCACGTGGAAAGATTTGCGCCATTGCTGTCCACCATGTAGGCATTGGTGGCCGTGACGGCAATGCCTTGCAACGTATCGACCGTACCGATGTAGCTCGAGATGCACACACCCAAGCTACCGTTCACGTTATTGATCGGGCAGTTGTACACGTAGGGGTTGTCGGCATCGGTAACGTACAGGTAGCCGCCGCTGACGGCGAGCGCGGCCGGTGCAGCAGAAACAAACGTAGGTAGAGCAAACGTAGTAGCAATGGTAATGGGGGTCGAGCATCCCAAACTGCCGTCGGCGTTAACCGGGCACACATCGACATCGGTCCCTGCCGCCCCCGGCGTGACGTAAACCCAATTGCCGCTGAACGCGATGCCGGTCGGTGCGCCCGTTGCGCTGAAGCCTGTGGCTGCAATTCCGCACGAAGGCAAAGACACACTGCCGTCCACGCCGCTCACGGCGCAGCTAGTGACGTTGCCCCTAAAGTCCGTGATGTAGAGGAACCCGGGAATGCTCGCGTACTGGATACTCGCCGTGCCGGTCTGCGCGGTTCCCGAGTCATCCAAGTAGCTATATCCGATCGCGACGCTGCCGCTGCCATTGATCGTCGGCGCGTAGGTCAACGCCAATTGACAGCCGGTTCCCGTGCTGGCCGAGGCACAGATGATAGTGCCCGTGCCTGTGACCGGGCTGCTCCAGCCCGGCGGTAGAGTGCTCATGTTGCTGGTTATCGTGACCGCCGTAGCCGGATTGCCGTCATTGGTGGTGAAGGTCAGTGTCACCGGAACAGAACCGCTGTTGACCACGGCGCCGATCGTTCCGCTCGGATCTTGGGTCGTGACCAAAACGTTGTGCGTGGTTGCGACAAACTGGATCGTGACCGAGCCGGTTTTCACCGTGCCTGAATGGGCCTGGAAGCTGTAATTCAGTTGCAGCGAGCCACTGGCGGCGGCGGCGGGATTGTACGTCAGACTGAGTTGGCAGCCATTGCCGGTGTTGCTGGCCGAGGCACACGTGAAAGTGCTGCCGCCCGGGCTGCTCCAGCCGGGTGGTAGCGAGGTGAGGCCGCTCGTGATCGCCACGTTGGACACCGGGTTGCTGTCGCTGCTGTTGAAAGTTACCGTCACGGCCTGGCTGGGCGCCCCGACCACGCCGCTGACAGTGCCGCTGGGCGACTGTGTGGCGTTTACCGTGTTGTCGGCAGAGGCCGTATAGGTAATGGTGACGGTGCCGGTTGCTGCCACGCCCGAGTTGTTGGTGTAGCCGAAATTCAAGGTGACCGTGCCGCTGCCGGTCTGTGTGGGCGCATAGGTGAGGCTGAGTTCACAGCCGTTGCCGGTACTCACGGTGTTGCAGGTGAAGGTCGCGGGTCCGGTCCAGCCGGCCGGCAGTGAAATCAGATTCGCCGGCGTAACGGCCAGGTTTGACGCAGGATTACCATCATCGGTTGTAAAATCCACTTTCACCGTTTGACCGGCGCCGCCAATCACCGCGACGATCTGACCGGCGGGCGTGGTAGTCCAGTTCACGTGGTTTTGGGTGGTCGCACTATATTGAATGGGGATCGATCCCGTCTTGGCCGTTCCTGAATTGTTCTTGTACGCGTAGTTCAGCGTGAGCGTGCCGCTGGCGACCGCCGTAGGAGCGTAGGTCACGTTGAGCACGCAGCCGCTGCCGGTGCTGACCGAGGCGCAGGTGAAGGTCGTGGGGCCGCTCCAACCGGCCGGTAAGGCGCTCAAGCCTGCCGTGATCGACAGGCCCGTGGCCATTGCGCCGTCGCTGGTCGTAAACGTAATGGCGACGGTACTATGTCCGCCCGTCACCAACGCGATCGTGCCTGTGGGGGAGGGCGTAGCGGCCACAATGTCGTTGCTGGTGGATGCGTAGCTGATCGCGGCCGTGCCCGTCTTGCTGGTGCCCGCGTTATTAACGTAGCTGTAGTTGAAGGTGACGCTACCGCTGCCGGCAGCCGTCGGCGTGTAGGTGAGATTGACCACGCAGCCGCTGCCGGTGCTGACCGAGGCGCAGGTGAAGCTGGTGGGTCCGGTCCAGCCGGCCGGTAAGGCGCTCAAGCCTGAGGTAATCGACAAGTTCGTGGCCGTCTTACCATCGCTGGTTGTGAACGTCACGCTAATTGCTTGGCTTTTCCCGACGGGTACACTGATGACACCGGTTGGCGAAGGCGTGGCCACGATCGCGTTGTTCGTCGTGGTCGGAGTAGTCGGAGTAGTCGGAGCAGGGGATCCGCCGTCACCTCCACCGCATGCGGTCAAGATCGCCAGGCTCGCCACGACAGTCCAGCGGTTAAGTAACTTGACGGTCTTCATCATTTAGTTGTTGCCTGCGGCGTTAATTTAATTACCGAGTTAATCTACGTAACGATCCAAACTCAATTAACGGACAGGATACCAGCATGTGACCAGTAGACTAGACCAACCCAATGACGGGGATCGCAAAATTTTGACTGCATCTCAAAACAAAAAGCATATTGTCAAAGGACTGCAATCGCGCAGCTTATGCCTGTATCAGTTGGAGGCGGGGGCGGAAAGTTACTCCCGTTTGTTGAATGTTTCCGTAGACTCAATGCTGCCGGACCGCGCGCGATAATGCGACAATGAACAGTGCTTAACGTCGCCATTATTCATCCCATCGATCCGGCAGGCCATGTGCCCAGCGGAATCGACGCCTTTATTCGGGGCATCCTTAAATTTGCGCCACCAGACATTCGCTACACGTTGTTCGGCGCCACGAGTGATCCTGTGGCGCGGCCGCCGGGTAAACTCGCGAAGGTCGTGCTGGGCGAGCGCGAGATCGAGTATTGGCCCCTAGTCACGATGGATGCCAGAGCGGAGCGGGGCTTCGTGCCGCTGACCGTTCGATACATGCGCGCCTTGCGCCTGGCACGCAAACAAGGGTTATTGACACCCTGCGACATATTGGATTTTCATCGCATCGAACCTAGTTTTTTATTTTACGGTGATCCTCGTCCCAAGAATGTCTTGCTGCATCAGGACATGTCGGTCATCCGCGATGCCAATAGTGACATTCTATGGCGGCATATCCCTTGGCTGTACGAATGGCTCGAGCGACGGGCGTTTGGGCAAATGCAGAAGATATTCACGGTGCGTCAATCGGCCGTGCAGCGCTATCGTCGGCTTTATCCGGAGTTTGCGGATCGTTTCGCCTTCATTCCAACCTGGGTGGATTCGACGGTGTTTGTGCCGTCGCCGTCCGATTCGAGCCGCACGTTGACCCGCGCCGCGTTGCGCCGCCAGATTGGGATATCGCCGGATGCGCCATTGTTGGTTTTTGTCGGCCGCTTGGATCAGCAGAAAGACCCGCTGCTGCTGATCGAATCTTTGAAATTGAGCGTCGCGGCGGTACCGAATCTGCACTTGGCCGTTGTCGGCGATGGCGTGTTGCGATCGCGCATGCAAGAGGCGGTTCGCGTCAGTCGTCTCACCGCGCAAGTTCATTTTTTGGGCGTTCGACCGGCGCCGGAGATTGCGGACATATTGCGTGCCGCCGATCTTTACGTGTTGTGCTCGGCGTACGAGGGGATGCCCATCGCGTTGCTGGAGGCCTTGGCGACCGGTACCCCGGTCGTCAGTACCGATGTGGGCGAAGTGCGACTCATCGTGCATGATGGCATCAACGGGCAGATCAGCGCCGCCCGTGATCCGAGGTCATTTGCCGACGCGATTCTCCGAGCCTTGAGCTGCACCGAAATCTGGCGTGGCGCTGCCTGCGAGCAGGCCGTGAGCCAATACCGCCCGGAGCTGGTTTTGGAGAATATTTATGCCAATCACCGTTTGCAGGGAGCGTGAGATGCGCCGCGGCCACATGCACCTTAAACTTGACTTAAAAAGAATCGAAGATTTGCGGGCGAATCGATATGATTACTCGTTTTGAAATCATAGGCTTAAACTCAAGCCGGGTGGAAGCCACGCACATGCTGGACATTGTCGCGCTTGCAGGCATTGGGTGGGAGCGCGTACATCGCTCGAGGATGGAGTTCGTGCAACGTATTTGCAGTTATTTGTCCAATCAGAGCCCTCGCTGCGTTTGAGCGCAAGCTGCGTGTCGCCGCCGGATCCCACACTCAAGGGCCAGTTCACCCGACGTCTCGAGCGAGTGCTCGAAGCATCGATCGACGTCATCAGCTGGTCCGAGGTATTGCAAACCATCCACGGTTGGGCGAGCCGGCATGAAAGTCGATATGTATGCATCTGCAACGTTCATTCGGTCGTCACGGCGACACAAGATCCCGGGTTTGAGCGCGTCATCAACGAAGCGGATCTCGCGACACCTGATGGCGCGCCGATCGCGTGGATGCTGCGGCGCTTGGGGTATTTGCAGCAGCAGCGCATTAATGGACCTGATTTGATGCTCAAATACTGCGAACAAGCGGCGTTGCGCGGTGAGAGCGTGTTCCTGTATGGGGGAACGCCGGAGACAATGCAGCGATTGCAGACGGGGTTGCTTGAGCGTTTCCCGGCATTGAAGATTGCAGGCGCGATTTCCCCACCGTTTCGGGCGTTGACGCTGGACGAGGATGCCGACGTCATCGCGACGATCAATGCATCGAATGCGGGAACCGTGTGGGTGAGCCTTGGCTGTCCCAAGCAAGAAAAATGGATGGCTGAGCATCGGCACCGGATTCAAGCGGTCATGATCGGTGTCGGCGCGGCGTTTGACTATCATGCAGGCACGACCAAGCGCGCTCCATCGTGGATGCAGAATCATGGACTCGAATGGCTGCATCGCATGGCCTCGGAGCCCGGCCGGCTCAGCCGGCGCTATTTGCAAACCAATTCGATTTTTCTGTTCAAGGCGTTGCGTCAGTTGGCGCGTCGCCCAAACGCTTGAATCTGGAGTTCGAATTGCTCCATCATCCGGCTTTCCGAGAAAAGCGACTCCACGCGCTCGCGCGATGCCGATCCCATGCGTTGGCGTGTCGACTGCAATTGCAACCCCGCCAATTTGTCGGTCAGTGCTTCGATATCGCCGGGCTCGTATAGAAAGCCATTTTTCCCATCGATGACCTGTTCCTCTGCGCCTCCGATGCGGGTCAACACCAGCGGCTTGCCCATCGCCATGGCCTCCAAGGCGGCGATCGAGAACGTCTCGATCGCATGTGATGCGAGAACGATGACATCGCATATCGCCAGGTACGGACGAACATCATCCTTGAAGCCAGTGATGAAAACGCTAGAACTCAAATTCAACGCGGCGATTGTCTGCTCGATGGTGGAACGTTCGGGCCCGTCACCCACGATCAGTACCTTGGCCGATATTCCACGTTCCCTCAGATTTGCCAAAGCCCGCAGAAGGTCGCCATGCGCCTTTTCCGGACGCAACGCCGCGCAGATGCCGATCAGCAGATCATTCTTCGAAGCACCGCATTGTTTGCGCAACGCTTCGCGTTGACTCGAATCGCTCTGATCGCGAAAACACTCCAGATCGACACCATTGTGGATCACGGTGTCACGCTTGCCTGATAGGCCTTTGCTGCGCCAATACTCGCGCTGCTTTTCGCTGACATACACCAGAAGATCGCAGCGCTTGAATACCTGGCGATACAATAGCATCTGTAGCTTGCTCTTGAAGCGCAGGTATTGAGTCGTGTGAAAGACTTCGATTAGCTTTGGAATGCGCTGGGCACCACGTCGGGCCATAAGCGCATACAGGGCCGGATACTCGTTGGTCGCGACGATGACATCGATGTCATGGGATTCAATGAACTCGCGCAACCGAGACGCCGCTGCCCGATCGATCCGCTTGCCGACGTGCAAACAAAACGTTCGTGTCGCTAACTCTTCACGGACCTGATTTAGCAGCACTTCAGAAGGTTTCAGATACCCCAAATGCACGTTGAACGTGCGCGGATCGAGCAAATTAGCCAGTTTGACCGTGTGTTTTTCGGCACCGCCGATACACAGTTCACTGACGAGACAAAGTACGTTGATTTTGGATGAACTCACAAGCGCTCCGGGGGGCGCTCACGTCAAGTTTTCAGCAACCCTGGATATTCCCCAAAGATCTTGCGTGCGGTTTGTTCGTTGAATGAGTCCGCGCTACGCCCAATCGTCCGCCGTAATCGCGAGGTTTCCGGGCAAAGGAACGGCCGATCATTGGCGCGTTGGCGCTCGGGCACGGATTTCACTTCGACCTTGAAGGGCAGCACGGAGGTCAGAATTCGCAACGCCTCGCGCACCTCGACGGCCCGCCCTGATCCGAAATTCAAAATCTCAAGACCGTCGATCTTTGCGGTGGCGTCGACAATAGCCGACGCCATTGAATCGACATCCACATAGTCACGAAGCGGCCATAGGTTGCCGACCTCCACCAGTCGTTTGCCGTCAATCGCGATCTGCTTCGTGACTTCGGCAAGCAAATGCGGGTTGGTCTCGCGCGGCCCGGCGGCGTTAAACAGTCGTCCGATCAGCAAGGAGCGAAAACAAGTTTTGGATTCAAAATATCGAATGCACATCTGTTCCGCCATCATCTTCGTATGGCCATAGATGTAGACGGGACTTACCTGATCGATTTCTCGGTGCGGCACAAAATTCGGGGGATAGACGTCCCCGGAAGAAGCGATAAAAAAATCACTCACCGCATGCCGGCGCGCATATTCGAGAACGTTTAGCGTTCCATACACGTTTAACTGATACGCGGCGTAAGGCTTGTCTTCGCATAACGGGATAAAATGATGAGCGGCCAAATGGATCACGGTATGGGGCTTTGTTTCGCCTATCACGCGGTCGCAGGCAGCGGGATCACAAATGTCTTCGATCAGCAGCGTTGGTCTTCGTGCGGCCCCAACCCAGCGATCTTTGCCGACGCTGAGGTTGTCCATCACGACGACGTCTTCGCCGCGCTCCAGCAGGCAGTTTACGACCGCCGACCCGATGAATCCACAACCGCCCGTGACCAGATATTTCCCCATCAGGCTCGCTCCCTCTTCACTAAATTGAATGGTTTTTATCATAGCATTCCGGCCACGACGTCGCGTGGATTAGGCAGCAGTTTGTGAACCAATCGCCAATGCTGAGGGTTGCATAACGCGCCATGCACCGGCGGAACGTGGTCAACGCAAGATGGCGCATCAACCGCGCAAACACGAGCTGGGCTTGATGCATCGATCGACTCCGCGGCGGGGACCGCGGACACGGTGCGCGAGGCCGAATCGAGGTTCACATCGAGATCCGGAAAATATCGCGCTTTCTGTATCATGTTCAATGACTTAAACGCGTCGCGCGGTTCAACGTTGGGACACTACTGGCTCGATGCCTTGAATGGCGCATACGAAAACTGCAGTTTGGCGTCGATTTCTCATCGAGCTAGTCGATTATGAAGCGCCTCACGCTTTGTGCAGCCGCATCCGTTTATAATGCGCTGCTAAAATTGTGCCAAAGGATTTTGCGCGAAGCAGAGTCGAGCGAGGCGCAAGTTAATCCCGAGTTGACGTGAGAGCAATGACCACACAAATTATTTCGGTGGTCGATCAGATGCGGGCTGTTTTTACCGCGCTGTTCGATGCCATACCGCAGGCCGTTATGCGGCGATCTTGCGAGATAATGGCGGTAGACGCGCCGCCGGTGACTCAGACTTCGACTTCCGGCGCGTAGCGAACGGCGCGTACATGGCTGGAATAGCAAAACAAGCGGCGGTGGTCTCGTTGTCCCGCTTCGCCAACTACGGGCTCGTGCTCATTAGTCCGATAGTGCTCGTGCGGCTATTCACTGTCGGGGAATTCGGGCGCTACCGCGAGTTTCTGGTCTATTCGAGCGTGCTTGCGTCGATCGCAGCGTTCAGTATTCCTAATAGCCTCTTGTTTTTCGTACCCGCAAATCCGGCCCGATCTTGGCAGTACGTCCGCCAAGCCGTGCAGCTCACTGCGCTGACGAGCTTTGCCGTGGTGCTTTGCGTAGTTATCGCCGACCTCGCGACCGGAGGCACCGTCATCGGCAAGTACTTGTGGCCGGTGGCGATATACGTGCTGGTCTTCACCAATATCGACTTTTGGGAATACCTGTGGTTGGCCACTCAACGGTCGATGGCCGTGTTCGGCTATACCAGTGGCCGGCTGGTCTCGCGCATGTTGGTGGTCATCACCCTGGCCTATTTTTTCCATCAAGTTAAGATTGTGCTATGGGGACTGATCGCGCTGGAGAGCGTCCGGCTCGTCGCATCGGCGGTGGCATGGAAACTTGCCGCCCCGAAAGCCGGCACGCCATCGCCCGAGCCGGGCGACTGGAGGCGAATGCTGCATTTCTGCCTGCCGATCGGCGGATCGAATCTCCTAGGCATGACGAATCGCTACGCGGCGTCCATATTCGTTGCCAAAGCAATGGGTCCCGTGGCGCTCGCGCACTACACCATCGGTACGTATGTGGAACCGATCATCATCGTACTGCGAAACTCTCTCTCCGACGCCTTGCTACCGGCCATCGTGAATCGCGGCAGCCGCTCCAGGGGGGAGGCGGTCACCCTATGGCAGCGGGGAACGGTCATCGCCGCCATACTGCTCTTGCCCATCGGCTGTCTGATCGAGCGGTACGCGGATACCTTGATCGTCACGCTGTTCTCCAGTACATATGAGGCCGCCGTGCCGGTGTTGCGCATCTTCCTGATCGTGCTCATTCGGGAGTGCTTCGATTTTTCAATGGCACTGAAAGCCATCAATAGAACCCGATATTTTCTTTACGGCGATGTTGCGGCGATCGTGGTCAATCTGGCTCTGTTGGTGGCGTTTGTGCCGATCTGGGGATTGGTCGGCGTCACGGCGGCCTACGTGATATCGATCTGGTTGCAAGGCCTTTATCTCGGCTGGTGTACGATTCGGTTTTACGACATACCGCTACGGAAATTCATACCCTGGGCGGAAATGTGTAAGGTCGCGCTAGCGGCCGTGTTGCCGCTAGCCCTGACGTACGGGTCGTACCTAACCGATCATTTCAAATTATTTGGTGTGATCGTGGGTTCTATGTTGTATATGCCAGCCTACGCGCTGCTGTTGCGGCTGTTCCATGTCCGCGAGGCACATATCCTGTTCGAGCGTGTCCGCGGGCGTTTGGCGACTTACATGCCGACTCTTCGAGCATGACGGGGTCGAATCCAGTCGAGAGATCCGGCATGGGGCGCGTCTTGGTCTCGGCACACACATATCAGCCCGAGGGCGTTTCTGAGGGCTTCACCGCCGCGCAGCTCGTCGCCGCGATGCGCCAACGGGGTTATCGGGTGACGGTGCTCACGGCCGCCCTACCGAGCTTAAAGTATGGATTCGGCGTACTGGGCGTTCATTGTTCGACGAATACGGAAGTTGCCTATTTCTCGCCCGCCAACTACCTCGAATATTCGGCGCGTTCGCTGCTCATGATGCGGCGTTTACGCAAGCGCTTTGCGCTCGTGCACCATGTGTCGCCGATCGTCATGCGCGTTCCGAGCTTTTTTGGCGCATTGGGTAGACCGTTCATTTGGGGCCCGGTCGGCGGTAGTGTGCCATACCCGCCCGGATTCGAGGGTTATGGCCAACGTTATAGTCTCGTGAATGCGCTGCGATTGTTGGACCGTCCGCGGCTCAGTCTGGATCCGACGCTAGGCATGACCATGCGTAGCGCCGATCGAATCGTGGTCACGACCTCGATGGGGGCCGAACTGATTCCGGACGCGCACCGTGCGAAGACCGTCGTGATCCCAGAGGGCATTCCAGAAAGCCTGGTTTTGGCGGCGCCCCCGATGGAAGAACCCTATATTTTTTCGAGCGGTCGCCTAATCGAGTATAAGGCGACGGACCTGTTGATCCGCGCCTTCGCCCGAGTACGCGATAGCGGGGTCAAGCTTGTGATTACTGGGGACGGTCCAAAAAAAGCGGAGCTAGCTGCGCTGATCGCAACTCTCAGGCTCGGTGATCGGGTTCGGCTACTAGGTCGCGTTTCACGTGAAGAGAACCACCGGCTCATGAGCCAATCCTTGTTCTGCGTGTTCCCGGCGCTTCGTGAAGCGTTTGGTCATGTCAATTTGGAGGCGATGGCGGCCTGGAAGCCCGTGGTTGCCACGGATTGGGGGGGGCCGAAAGACTTGATTGTTGATGGTGTGACGGGATTTAAAGTTTTGGGCAGAAATCCGCAACAGCACATCGACATGCTGGTCAGCGCGATTGAACGATTGATCGGCGATCCGGAACTTCGTCGGCGCATGGGAATCGCCGCCGTGGCGCGGGTTCGAGATGAATTCGTTTGGCGTCGGCTGGCTGACCGCTATGAGCGATTGTATAGGGCGTTGGCCTAATCGCGGCATGGGCTGGTTATGTCGGCAGTTAGCGACTCTTGTAATGGCACATTCGCTTGGTTAACGTAGTTTTGGTTGAGGGCAAAACCCCTCCAAATTCGGCGACGCAATATTTCTGTTCTGGTTTATTCGCAGTCACCACGATTGCTATTTTGTCGCCGCGTTGGTTGTACTGCCCCATGTGGGCAATTTATCGTCGCGCGGGTTGACGTTGCTCGGGCAAGCGTTCGCCGCTCTTGTCAACGACTGAACTGCGCTATCAG
>Ga0181536_10002505_pt1 | contig 20729 bp, 20 predicted proteins | sample PEATcosm2014_Bin_41_FD_121105 | JGI IMG/M metagenome (GOLD analysis project Ga0181536, IMG submission 121105) | Peatland microbial communities from MTU Mesocosm Facility, Houghton, MI, USA - PEATcosm2014_Bin17_60_metaG | ecosystem: Environmental > Terrestrial > Soil > Wetlands > Peat | place...
GGAACGGTGACCTTAAAGCTGCTTCCCACACCGCTGATGGAACTGCTGCTGATGCCCGTGTTGGCAGTCGAACTGCCACTCGTGAAGTTGGCGTTGCCAAAGTTGTATTGAGTGCCCGTGCTGGCAAGCGTCGCGCCGGATATGGCTACGGTAACGGCGGTGCTGTTGCTGGGGTCGTCATTGAGGAGGATCACGCCGGTTTGGCCATCGGTCCGCTTGACGGCGTGCACCCGCATCAGGGAATTGGTGGAACTGGCCGTAACCATGGTGTCTCCGGGGCGCGCAATGGTGCTGCTCAGGCTCGCGCCATACCAGGGTCCGTAGGGGGTAGTCCAGTCGGTGCTGGTGGATTCCAGGAAGCCGTTGTGCAACTCCTGATACTCGACGTTGACGGCGCCGTTTTCGATCCAGGTAAGGTAATCGTCGACGGACCAGAGGAATGGGAAGAGACCTCCCGCGGTGCTGGTGCCGGACTCGGTGACGGCAAGCTGAATGGAACTGGCGTTGCTAAGGGTGTAATAGTTGGCAATGTCGGAACGAAGCTGGGCAACCTGGGCTGGAATCGCCGTCTGGGCCGCCAGATACTGCGCATCGGAGCCGCTCGGATAATAATGCTCGATGACGAAATCGAGGGTATAGCCGGTGCTTTTCAGGGCGGTGGAGATTGCCGTGAAGACATCCTGGTCCCAGTTGGGGTAGGTGCCGGCGTCGCTTGCGAAGACGCCGCACTTGATGCTCGGGTCGACGGCCTTCATGGCCACAATGAACGCAGCCGCGTTGGTGCCGTAAGCGGTGGGCGAGAGCGCCGAGTTGCCCACCCGATCGGCTGCGGTTTGATCCGTGTCGTGCAGATCGTATTCCCAATCGAGACCGCTGTAGTAGCCGTTGCCGTAGATCTCGTTGCCGATCTCCCAGTACACTATGCCGTAGTTGTTGGTGACGTTGGCATATTCGACCCAAGCGGCAGCCTCGCTGGGCTGGCCACCGCCAGTGGCAGTGGGATTGGAACCGTAGTTGACGGTAATCATGCCCTTGACGCCTGCCGGAATGACAAGGTCGGGCATCCAATAGTTGAAGGTGGCGTCGGCGGCAAGGTAGCCGCCGTCGTTCATGGTCTGGTCGGTCCCGCTGATGAAGTTGAAGATGTCCGCATAGGAGCCGCCGGGGTAACGGAGCACGTCGATGCCGGCCGCCTGGACCTCGGCTGCCACGCCGCTGCTGGTCAGGTAGTTGTCGTAGACCGAGGTATCGACGCCATAGGCTTCGGCACCCACGGTCGCCATGGTGGAAGTGGTATTGACTGAGACGGTTGCGGTGGTTTGGCACCAGGCGGCGGAGCCAATCAGGCAGAAGGCTACTGTCGTTATTAGAGCCATAAATTGCCATTTCATCGGCTGTGGAACTTGCGAATTCAAAAACATAGATTCCTCTTTTCCGATTTCTTCGGTGGGGAGTTGTCTCCGAGCAGCCGGCAACTCGGGAGGAAGGCGGTTTGGCGTGGAGGCACTTGCCGGTTTGTAGAAAGTCGCTTGCCCTGATCTGCCGCCATGCAATACTTTTAACGTTTCAAGCCAGAAAGTAAATGGATTTACATAAGGTAAACACGCTAACAGCGCCAATGGATTGGTGTCAACAAATTTTTCCGGGCAATCGCATGAACGTCTACCCAAACGGAAAAAGCAGGTTTGGTTCCGTCCGGGACCGAGTCTTTTTTCCGCTTTGTGCGACTCTTTTCTGTTGCGGGGATAAAAAACCCATGCCGCTGGTATCGGTATCTGCCTCATTTGCGCTACAATTTTCTCTCCATGCCCGATCGTCCTGAAGAGACCGTAGAGACCGTGCAAGTCAAGTTCGAGCTGGCCGTCGGCGACGGCAAGATGGCAGCGTCCGCAACCGTGCCCGCGGGGCAAACCAACCTGACCCAAATCCTGCCCGTCCTACAGTCGCTCGACGACTCGATCATTGCCGGCGTCGTAGCGCAGGTGAGCCAAACTGGCCGCACCGTCTCCTGCAAGGCCGGCTGCGGCGCCTGTTGCCGTCAGATCGTGCCCCTCAGCATCTTCGAGGCCGAGGCCCTCAGCGCCTGGATTCGCGCCCTCCCTGAAGCCCGCCGCCAGGAACTCGCCGGCCGCTTTCATCAAGCGCTCCTCAAGCTGGCCGCCGCCGGACTCATCGACCGCATGGTCAATGAGGACTGGCTGGCCGACACCGAATCTTCCCGCCAGTTGGCCCTCAACTACCTCTACCAGCGCGTCCCCTGCCCCTTTCTCGAAGAGGAGTCCTGCTCCATTCACCCCATTCGTCCGCTCATCTGCCGCGAGTTCCTGGTCACCTCGCCGCCCGAACACTGTGTCGATCCGGCCAACTTGCAGACCGTTCCCGTATCCCTGCCACTTCATCTTTCCCGCGTTCTCAACCGCATTGGCGCGGAGGTCGAAGGAGATTCGCGCGGCTGGATTCCGCTGCTGTTTCTCTTTGCCTGGATGAAAAGCGGAGCGCGCCCCGGCGAAGCCGTAGCCGCCACCGGCCCCCAGGTGCTCTATGAGTTTTTGAAGCGGATAAACCAGGCGCAAGCTCCCCGCTGACGGTCAGTCGATCGGCGCCAAATTGTTTCAGTATCTGCTATAGGCGAGTCCGGCCAAAAGCCTAAAGCATTGAACCTGGCGATCCACAAGCTGAATGCGCGCGAAGCCGCTTGAAAGCCGTCGTCGCCCGGTAGTCCGCCACTTGCGATGTCGGTATAGATTGACCGAAGCGAAGGTCGCCAGATGCCAGTGGCGATTCTTCTTCAACCCGCGATAGCGCGCCTTGGCATAATTGAAGACGCGCTTCAAGATGCGAAAAGGCCGCTCCGCCTGTCGCTAGGTATCCCGGTGCTGGCCACTTATATCTCCGGTCCAAGCGCTACGGCGGATATTGAAATGACACGCATCAAAGGCGTTCATGGACCGCGATTTCTCAACGTGATCCTGGCGCAACGAGGATAAATGAGACGGGGACTTTTAGTGCCGCAGACTGCGCGAGGATACTTATCTGCCGACTTATACTCTGCTTCTGGACAAGCAGCGCCTTACCCGGCTGTCCATTATCTGGCGTAACACTGCGGACAAATGGAAGATTGTCTATCATCAGGGAACGATTGTGCAGGACGTTTGAGGCGAACTGGCCTGTGTGCCTCTCCGGCACCGATCCCAGCTCGAAACCAGCCTCGCCCGACAATGTGAGTTTTGGCAGCCGCAGCTACTTATCCCGCGCCACCACGAAATCCGGCACCCACAGCAACGCGCGCTTGAACTCGGAGTCGGGGAAGGCGGCGAGGGCCTGGCGGCTTTGTTCGGCGTAGCGGTCGGCAACGCTCATGGCATACTCGACCGAGCCGTTGCGGACCAGTATGCCCTGAATCTTCTCGCGGCTCACGCGCTCGAAGCTGCGGTCGTCCAAAACTCTCTGAATGGTTTGGCGGTCGGCGGCGGTGCCGTGGTCGATGGAGTGGATCACCGCGAGTGTCGCCTTGCCCTCGCGCAGGTCGCTGGCCACGGGCTTGCCCAGAACCTCTTCGGTGGCGGTGAGATCAAGCACGTCGTCGACGATCTGAAAAGCCAGACCGACGGCGCGGCCGTATGCGGCCAGGCTGGTCTCCTGAGCCTCGGAGGCGCCGGCCAGCACCGCGCCCAGGCGCATGGAGACCGAAAACAGGCAGGCGGTCTTGCGAAAGATCAGGTCGTAGTACTCGGCCTCGGAGACGGCGCGGCCCAGCTTTTGAATTTGCAGCAGTTCGCCCTCGACCATCTGCTGGGTGAGGCCGATCAGCAGGTCGAGGACGCGCAGGTTCTTCTCTTCGAGCGCCACTTTGAAGGCCTGCATATAGAGCCAGTCGCCGGCCAGGACGCATTTTTCGTTGCCCCAGGTGGTGTTGGGCGAGGGCCGTCCGCGGCGCAGGTTCGCTCCGTCGATGATGTCGTCGTGGACCAGCGTCGCCGTATGCACCATCTCGACCACCGTGCCCAGGCGGATGGCGCTAGGGCCGAAGTAACCCAGCGTGTGCGCGGCAAGCAACAGCAGCGAGGGGCGAATGCGCTTGCCGCCGCCCTCGCGCAGGTATTCGGCGATCTCCGTGATGGTGCTGACGCCGGAGGCGGCGTCGCGGCCCAACTCCTGCTCGATCGCCACGAGGTCGTCCCGCAGCAGATCGAAGACCTCTCTCGCCGTCGCTATCGCCAATGCGCTCAAAGTGCTCCGGACCGCACCAATCAGGGTTGAATTGCGTTCTTGTTGGCTTTCACAAAATCAATGAGTTTACCGCCAATATATTCGCCTGATCTGTAATATAGCTGGTCGCATTCATCAAGCTCCTGATCGTCAGCGCCGCAATAAGCGTCCAACGCTTCCGCGAGCGCCATCGGAGCCAAACCTTGGAATCCTGCCGCTGCGATTGCGCTTTTAGTGATCTCAGCGGTTTTTGGGCAGCCGATGCTGAGCAGCGCATGAACAATGATCGGTATATATTCGCGCGATGAGTTAACAAAGAATTGGCTGTATCCGCCGTTATTCACCTCACGTTCCAGTGCTTCAACGGCAAGAACGATAATCTCTTCTTCAGTCATGTCATCGACGCCAACCCTTTCGGATTTCTGCTGAATCGCCATCTCTAGAGCTTGAATAAACTCGATCTCGTTGCCATTCGTGATGGCAAGCAATTCGTCGACGGACTTTCCAGCACATCGTGCACGCTGATTGGCGTACTCGCGCATGATTTCCTCAAGGCCCATTTGTCTATCCCCCGCTTAGTTCGTGCGGTAGTTGGTGAATTGCAACTCGATGCCCAGGTCCTTGCCGCGCAATAGAGCAATGATCGCCTGCAACTCGTCGCGGTCCTTGCTCGATATTCTCACCGTATCGCCTTGGATGCTGGCCTGCGCCTTCTTCTTCGCGTCCTTGACCAGACGCACGATCTCCTTGGCTTTTTCGATGGGGATGCCCTGCTGCAGCTTGATCTTCTGGCGCACGCTCTTGCCGGCGGCCTCCTCAATCTTTTCGTAGGTCAGATTCTTCAGCGAGACGCCGCGCTTGACCAGCTTCTGGCCCAGAATCTCCTTGACCGCCTCCAGCTTGTACTCGCCCGCAGAGGCCAATTGAATGGCCTCCGATCCCTCCAGCGCGATCTCCGAGTGGGAGTCCTTCAGGTCGAAGCGCTGGCGAACCTCCTTGAGCGCCTGGTCGATGGCGTTGCGCACCTCTTGTATGTCCACTTTGCTGACGATGTCGAATGAATTTTCCTGAGCCATGGCTTTCTTGTCCTCGAACGCTGCCGCGCGGAGGGCGAACGCTGCTGCGCGCCGCTCCTGCCGCTCACAATACCTCTATCAGTTTCCCACGTCCGGCTGGAGGTGAAACAGCCTCAAGAAGTTTTTCGTGGTCGCGGAGGCGATTTCTTCGTCTGAAACTCCCTGCAATTCGGCCAAAACCAGGGCGGTTGCGGTCACGAAAGCCGGTTCGTTGCGCTTGCCGCGCTGGGGGGCGGGAGCCAGCCAGGGAGCGTCGGTCTCCACCAGCAGCCCATCCAGGGGCAGGCGGGCGGCCACGTCGCGGAGCGGCTGGGCCTTGGGATAGGTCAGGTTTCCGGCAAACGAGATCAGAAAGCCCAGTTCGAGCGAGCGCCGCGCCTCCTCCCATCCGCCGCCGAAGCAGTGCATGATGCCGCCCAGGCCGGTGGGCCGCCAATGCGCCTCCAGAATCTCGAAGAGATCGTCCCAGGCATCGGTGGCGCCGTCTGTCCACTCCAGCGACGAAGACCTGTCGCTGGGGACCCCGGCGTCGCTTGGCCGGCAGTGTATGAGGATGGGCCGCTGGCGGGCGGCGGCGATCTCCAGTTGGCACATCAGCCCCTCGCGTTGGACCTCATGCGGCGCGCCTTCGTGATAATAGTCGAGGCCGATCTCGCCGCAGGCGATGACCTCCGGCTCGGCCAGCAAACTGTCGAGCTTGGCCAGAATGCCGTCGTCGATCTCCGGCGCATTGTGGGGATAAACGCCGGCGCTGGCGTAGAGCTTGGGAATGCCGGCCTGCCCGTTGAACCGGCGGCAGATTGCGAGCGCCCGGTCCATTCCGCCGGCTTGCTCGCCGATGCCGATGGCCAGCACCGTACCCACGCCCGCCTCCCAGGCGCGGCGCAGCATCGCCTCGCGGTCGTCCGCGTAGCGCTCGCTGTCCAGATGGGCGTGGGAATCGATCAGCATGGGGGCCTCGTGGAATGATTTGCTCTAGTTCAAAGCGTCGGTGGATGGATCGAGAACATCGAGTCCCAAATGAGCTTCGAATGGATCGAAATCGCTGTCGTGATGAAGAAGCTGAAAGCCGTTCGCAATGCAGCAGGTGGCAATCAGGCAGTCGATGGTCTTCCGAACGGTAATGCCCCGCGCGCGTAAAAACCGGTAATTCTCCGCCGCTTCGATTGCCAGACCGGCGGAATAATTCTCAAAAACCGGGAGGAGTTGCAACTCGTCCCGAACCTCGCGGAAACGCTTCTCGCTGCGCATTCCTTGCAGAACTTCGCAAAGGATGAGAGTGGTCAACCCGATCGGCTCCCGGTCAATCCGCCGATGCAGCCAAATCGCTTGCGCGGACGGGACTCCATTGACGGCATCGATCCAGACTGAACTGTCCACAATGACCATGAGAAATCCCTCTCAAAGGGCAGGCGCATCTTTGCCGCTTGCGTTCAAATCATGGTGCGCGGCGCTCTGCTCCGCTTCCCACTCTGGAAGGCGGCCCTCCCGCATGGCAGCCAGATTTCCCTCCCAGCCGCCTATTCCGAAGATCTTCCGGATGCGCCCCTGCCTTCTAAGCTGCACCACCTCACGCAAACAGGCCTCGACGGCTCCCTTCTTGGTAGTGGTTTTTGTGGCCTTCATGGCCTGCTTCATCAACTTGTCGTCGATATCGATATTGGTCCGCATGGCCGCACCGCCTGATGTGTAAGGATAGCATGATTGATGTGTATAAACAATCAAGCCTAAACCAAGTTGTGCAATGCTCTGGGAGTAGTATGCTCCGGGTTGTTGCCTCGGCTCCGATCTGCAATACTCTCTGCCATGAACCAAAAAGCGGTTTTGCGCACTGTAATTTTTACGTTGGGATTGGGCGCATCTCTTCCCGTGTTGGCGGACGACTCGGCCGCTGCCATCGCCGCTGGAGGGCTGGTGCCTCGCCGCGAGACTCGCATCGTGATGGCGAAGGAAGTCTTGCGCATTAGCTTAAAGAAGATCGTGGTTGATTATGACTTCCGCAACGATACCGACCAGGACGTGACAACCGAGGTGGCGTTTCCCATACCTCCGTATGCGAATGAATTCGCAGATGGACCGGCACTGGAAGAGCAGTCCTTTCAAAGCTTCAAGCTCTGGGTGAATGGTAAGCCCGTCAATTATGAATCCGAGGCCACAGCCACACTCAACAGCAACGACGTGACCGCTATCCTCAAGGCGAATCATATCGACATTCGAACCTTTGGCCATTTTGTAGATCAGGTGGACTCGAAGCACCAAGAGGTGATCGACACGCCTGATTTCAATCGACTTTCCAAGAGCACAAGAGATCAACTGGTCAAGGCCGGGTTATTCGAAGTTGACGGTGCTCCCTGGGGCAAGTGGACTGTCCATCTGCAATACCACTGGACGCAGAGTTTTCCGGCGCATTCGACGGTTCACATCCGGCATGAATACTCGCCTGCCATTGGCTTTACACAGGTTAATCTGTCCGCCGTGGAGGATTTCCTTGCATCACTCACCACCGGCCACAGCGTGGGCGATGACCAGGGAGGGGCAAAACTGCTCTGCGGATTTTGTGCAGACCGCCCTTTTTTGAGCATACTTAAGAGTCAGCTTAAGGAGAGTGAGTTGCAGGCAAAGACGGAAGACGAAAAACTCATGTCAGGAACCTCTTACCCGCATTGGGTAGACTTCATCCTCACCTCCGCCAATACCTGGCAGCGGCCCATTGAAAACTTTACGCTCATCATCGAGCGACCGAAGCCGGAACACGCCGGTCGCGTTCTGATTAGCTTCTGCTCACCAGCCAGCGGCAAAGTCGAAAAGCTCGATGCAGACCATTTCCAGGTTCACCTGACCAACTTTGTGCCCACCAATGAACTGCACATAGGTTTCTTCGAGGTGCCGTTGGCCAAGCCTACGCCGACTGCAACGAAGAAGTAATCGAAGTGACGGCTGGCTCGCCCCGGTAAAATCGTCTGGTGGGTCTAGACTTCGAAATTCTTGCGGCAACCGGGGTGGGCGGGCGGCGGGGGCGGCTTCATCTGCCCCATCGCACGGTGCAGACGCCGGTCTTCATGCCAGTGGGCACCGCCGGAACCGTCAAGGCCGTCGCGCAGGACGTGCTCGAAGGCCTGGGCGCGGAGATCGTCTTAGGCAACACGTACCACCTCTACCTGCGCCCCGGCCACGATCCGATTCGCCGCATGGGTGGCCTGCATCGCTTCATCGGTTGGCCCCGCGCCTTGCTGACCGATTCAGGCGGCTTTCAGGTCTTCAGCCTTAGCCCATTGCGCAAGGTCACCGACGAGGGCGTTCACTTCCGCTCGCATCTGGATGGAAGCAGCCACTTTTTCACTCCCGAGCACTCGATCGACGTGCAAATCGCTCTGGGCGCGGACATTGCGATGGCCTTCGACGAATGCACAGAGTACCCCGCCGACCGCAACCGAGCCGAGGAGAGCTTGCGGCTCACACTGGCCTGGGCGCGGCGCTCGCTTGATTACTTCCGCGCCCATTGCCATGAAGTTCCCTGGAGCGAAGAGCAAGGCTGCCGCACGCAGTGCCTCTTCGGCATCGTGCAGGGCGGAATGTACCGCGATCTTCGCCGCCAAAGCGCCGAGCGCCTGGTCGAGATGGACTTCGACGGCTACGCCATCGGCGGCCTCAGCGTGGGCGAGCCGCGTGAGCTGACCCTGGAGATGATCGCCGAGGTGCTGCCCCTGCTGCCCGCCGACAAACCCCGCTACGTGATGGGCGTCGGCTACCCGGACGAGATCGAGCAGTATGCCCGCCTGGGCGTGGATATGATGGATTGCGTTCTGCCCACCCGCGCCGCGCGCCACGGGCTGCTCTTCACCAGCGAGGGGCGGCTGAACATCAAGGGCCAACGCTACGCCGAGGACCAAGGCCCGCCCGATTCGGCCTGCAACTGCATGGTCTGCCGCCGCTACTCCCGCGCCTACCTGCGCCACCTGATGCAGTCGGGCGAGGCGCTGTCGGCAACGCTGAACACCATCCACAACTTGGCTTACTACCTGGGCATCATGGAGCGGGTGCGGAAGAGCCTTCATCCGGAAGGATGAAGGCTCTTGGCTAGCCGCCGATTGCCCCGCCTAGCAGTTGCTTCAAGGCCTGGACGTATTCGGTCAGCGCTTCGCGGCCGGCTTCGGTCATGCGGTAGAGGCTCTGCGGCTTGCGCTGCACAAACTTCTTTTCGACCGTTACGTAGCCGGCTTCTTCCAGCTTCAGCAGTTGCGCGCCCAGGTTGCCGTCGGTCGAGCCGGTCTTCGAGCGCAGCCAGGTAAACTCCGCCTCTTCCACGCCTGAAAGCAGCGAGAGCAGGGCCAGGCGCAGCTTCCCGTGAATCACAGGATTCAGCTCCGGCAACTCAAGCATGGACACCCCCCTGCCGGCGCTCGCGGGCTTCGCAGATCATTCCGTAGACGCCGAAAACGATCTGGCAGAAGAAGATCGCCGCCAGAAATACGGCTGTGCATTGGTTCTCGGAGCCGAAACATGCAGCCACGCTTGCCGCCCACCAGACCATGGCGCTGGCAATCTGCGCCTTCCAGCGGATAATCATGCCCGACGCTCCGTTGGCAACACCGAACATGGCTGCCACCACCGCTACGAAAATATGTTGATTGAACCTGCCGCTGAAGCCCAGTGCTGGAAACAGAAATGTCATCGAGATTCCCATAGCAATCCAGATGGAAAAAATGGCCCGTCCAACCGTGGTCTCCGGCCTTCGATTTGACGGGTTCTTCCGCTGGCGGCGGATAATGTACCAGCATGGTACCCAGGCGCTTACCATCGTGACCAGCCAGGCCCACGGCCATTGGCTCCAGGCGGTCCAGCCGATGGCGACATAGTAGGCCAAGCCCCAGAATACAAAGGTCCAGGCCCAGCTTCCGGTGCTCCGCCGGCCCTCGGCGATCATGGTTTCGATCAGGCTTAGCCTGTCTTTGAGTTCCAACTCTTCAGCATTTGCAGTCATTTTATTCTCTCCGGAGGACTCTGATAATATCCAGAGAAATCCTCAATTGAGAGTACTCTACACAATAGAGTTTAGGTTGTCAAGAACTATTTTGCTTAAAATGAATATCAATCTTGCTCAGGCGGATCAATTGTGACGGTCGAGTGTGCGGGAAATCCGGCTTTGTAACAGGGCACGACTTCAGTCGTGCCGATTGCCACCCAATCGAACTTTCGGCTTTAGCCGCTGCTAAAGCGCAAGTGGCTGAAAACAAATGCAGCAGGGGCTAAAGCCCAACCCATTTTCTCGCATGTTTTCGGCACGACTGAAGTCGTGCCCTGTTACAAGCCAAGCTGTTTTCATTGCTTGTGGAGAAATGCCGGAACTAAATTGGATATTCATCTTGCTTTATATTGAACCTGGAAAAGATTACGCCGGAATGAGCCGCGAACTCCTGGACCCCGTACGCATTTCGCCGCCAGTCTGCCTCAGCCTCGCCTCGCACAGTGCGCTCAACTCCCCAGTCACCCGCTCCAGGACTTCGGCCCAGTCGCCGGGAGAGCGCTGGCGGAAGAGCCGCGCAGTTGGATACCAGGGGGTAGTCTCGATCTCCTGCATCCAGCGCCAGTCGCCCAGATGCGGCAGCAGAATCCAGACCGGCTTGCCCATGGCTCCGGCCAGATGAGCGATGCAGGTATCGGTGGTGACCACCACGTCCAGAGTGGCTGCCAGCGCCGCGGTCTCGGCCAAGTCCCGTTCCCGGCTACAGCCGTCCCAGACGAACAGATCGTCCGGCAGATCGGCCAACTGCTCGGCCGCCGCGCCTTTTTGCAGCGAAATCCAGTTGATTTCCGGTGTGCGCAACAGGGGCAGCAGGGTTATCAGCTTCATGGACCGCTGCCGGTCCGCCTTATAGCGGGGATTGCCCGCCCAGGCCAGCCCCACGCGCAGCGCCGTCCCCCCCGGTCGAACGTAGGGAGTTTGCACACGCTTCTCCGCCGCCAGCTTGGGGTCTGCTCCCAGGTAAGCGCCCGGCCAGGGAACCGTCTCGACCGTGGTTGCGAAGACGGCGGGCAAGCTCAACAGCGGGCACTCCAGCGCGAATTCCGGCGGCTTTGCGCCCAGCACGGCGGTCTCCGCCTGCCCTGAACGAACGATGGGCAGCGAACTCATCAGCCGCGCCGCGGGCGCCTGCACCTGTAGGATGACCGCGCCGCCGCGCGCCGCCACCAGGGTCGCGTAGCGGCAAAACTGAATCGTATCGCCCAGCCCCTGCTCGGCGTGGAGCAGAATCCGTCGGCCCTCCAGCGGCTCGCCCTGCCAGCGGGGCTGGCGGAAGACCCGTGGGCTGCGATGCACCTCGCGGAAGCGCCAGCGCGCCTCATACCCTGGCCAGCCTTGCGCCCAGTAACCCAGCCGCAACTGGGTCAGCGCCAGGTTATATGCGGCTCCGGCGCACTCTGGATCGCGCTCGACCGCCGTTTCGTGCGCCCTCAGAGCCTCCTCCATTCTGCCCATATCGAGCAGCGAGTTGCCTCGGTTCGAGGCCGCGGCGCGGTGGCCCAGCGCCTCGGCCCGCTCAAAAACCTCAATTGCCTCCGCAAAGCGGCCCTCCTTGTGCAGCAGAATGCCCTGCATATTCACGCCTTCAGGCTGGTCGGGATCGCGCTTGAGCGCCCAGCGCAGCCACGCCCATGCTCCGGCCAGGTCCTCCTCAGCCGCGCGGAACTGGCACCAGGAGATCAGCGTCTCCACCTGCTCCGGATTCAGCGCGAACGCCTTGCGCAGATGCGCCTCAGCCTCGGCTGGCCGGCGGCGCTCCCGTTCCAGAACAGCCAAATTAATCCAGCCCGCAATCAGGTCCGGCCTCAGTTCGACGGCCCGCAGCAACGCGGCCTCGGCATAGACTTCGCGTCCCTGTTCGCGCAACAGGCTGCCCAGATTCATCCAGGCGGCGGCAAAATCCGGCCGTTCGACCAGCGCGCGTCGGTAGCGGGTCTCGGCCTGCTTCGGCTTTCCCAACCGCGCCAGCACAAACCCGGCGGCAAACTCGGCCTCCGGCAGCCGTGGCTGGAGCGCCAGCGTTCGCTCGTAGCTCTCCAGCGCTTCCACATTGTGTCCCATGCAGGCCAGGGCATTGCCTAGGCCCAGGTGGGCTGCCGCCAGCGCAGGCTGCCGCCGCAGCGCCAACTCAAACTCCTTCACCGCCTCTTCCGGGTGATCGGTCGCATTTTTCAACTCACCCAGCCCCATCCGGGCCAGCGCGTTCATGCCGTCCAGCCGAATCGCCCGCCCGTAGGCCTGCTCGGCCTCCTCGACGCGGCCAGCGGCCTTCAACGCCTGCCCCAGCGCCACCCAGGCCGTGCCCATCTCCGGCGCCGCGTCCACGCCTGCCAAGGCCATGGTGACCGCCGCCTCGAACTGACGGCTGGCCAGCGCCACCAGGCACATGCCCACCAGCGCCTGCGGGTGGCGCGGATTCTTCTCCAGCATCCGCTGGTAGTCGAGCGCCACCTCGTTCAGCCGCCCGGTCAACCCTTTCGCTGAACTGTTTTCGCGCCGCTGCATTGCCAACTTGCCAACTCGCTATCCCCGCGAAGCGGATGCCAACTTGCTGCCCCGCGAAGCGGATGCCGTCTTGCTGCCTTTGCCAGAATCTCAATGAAACGATCCACCCCCGTTTCTCGGAAGATCGACACTTGGAAGCTAGCCCGTATCCCGCCTGCGCTCAATGGAAATCTCTTTCCACGCGCAGTTTTCCCTTCCGGGTTTTCCGCTTTTTATGCAGGTTTGATTTTGGGACTGAAGCCGAAGGCCGGGGATTTACACTGGCGGTAACAGTTTCCCGGAGACATGTATGACCGCCGCAACCTCATCCGAAGCCCGCGTTCCGCTGCTGGAGCGCGAGCAAGTTCCCGCCGAAGTCGCCGCCCTCTACGACAAGCTCTATCTGGATCGCGGCGTGGTGCCCAATATGTTCAAGGCGCTCTCCAACGTTCCGCCCCTGGTGCTGGGCATTGCCGCGCTGCTCAAGCCGCTGATGGGCGAGGGCGCGCTGCCGAGCTGGTATAAGGAGCTGATCGCCACCCGCGCGGCCGCGCTCAACCAGTGCCTCTACTGCGTCAGCGCCCACCGCTTCCTGGCCCTCCAGCGCGGCGCCACGCCGGAGCAGGTGGCTAGCCTGGAACTCGAAACCGGTCAGGAAGGCGAAGCCAGTCAGGCCGGCTTCGAGCGAGGCCCCTTTACCGAAAAAGAAAAGGCCGGCTTCCGTTACGCCGAACTGCTCCACGTCTCCGGCAACGCCATAGACGACCATGCCTTCGCCGCTCTGAGCGCCCACTTCAGCCACCAGGAGATCGTCGAACTCACCGCCGTCGCTGCGGCCTTCGAGTTTTTCTCCCGCATCAACAGCTCGCTGCGCATTCCGGTCACGCCGCTGCCGCCGCTGCCGTAAACCCATCCCTCGCTGCGCCGGTCGCCAGACCCCCGCCGTTATGGTTCAGGATGCGCGGCGGAACGGCCGTCCGCTCCATCGGCGCTTCCAGCGTCGTCCGCCTTTCGCCCGGTCGGGCCGCTCCCCGATTTGTCGCTGCTTTCCAGGGATACGGTGATCGATTTGCCCAGGTTCATCCTCTTCACCAATCGCTCCACATCCTGGAGCAACTCGCGCTGCGGAATCTCATACCGAATGTTCAGATTCGAGATTCGTTCGGCAGGCAAGTAAAACTTGGTTCCCGGAATGTCCTTCCAGTAGTCTTTGGGATCGGGTTTGAGACCGGCTTTCCTATCCTCTTCCAGATGCTCAAACCGGAAACGCTTGAAATCGGCCAGCAATAAACCGCTCAATTCGCCGTCCGCCTTCAGGAAGTAATCGTCAACCGTCCCGGCGTACAAATGATTGTCGGTGGTCATCGCATCGACGGCGATTTGGGGCCGGGATCCGCGGGGAAAGGCGAATCCGGTAAGCAGGACTTCCCAGTGAGAGGCGCGCCCCAGAACGATTCTGCCGAAGGTCCATTGGTAAACACCAATCTTGCTGAGCGAGCCGAAGAAGTAGGTGAGCAGGACCACGCAAACAATTTCGAGTGCTAGGGCGCAATACATCCAGAAGAGGAATCGGCATTGATGGAGGCGAACATGGTCCATGGCCAGCCACGCCGCGTCCGTATTCGCGCGAAAAAACTGATCGCTGCAAAGCGCGGCGACCGCGGTTCTGTAATCCGAATACTTGCCGGCGACGCTTTGTTCGAGGGGGAAAGGCCAATGGCCTACGAACCAGGAGAGTTTCGAGGCGAAGTACGCGCATAGAAACGGCAGGAAGGAGACTTCGATGCCTGAGACAATTTCTTCAAAGCGCGCCCTTTGCGTTCTGGTTACAACGCGAAAATTGAACGCAAATTTTCTGAATAGTATCTCCGGCAGAAGAACATAAAGCCCTAGCAGGACGGAGGCGACAATCGCGATCATAAGCGGAAGTTAATCGTTTCCCGGCGACGACTGGATCAAAATCGTCCCTTTCGGCGTTTTGATACGGTATTCCCCGGAACTGATCAGCGATTTACGAATCGCCCCGGAATCCCGCCTCAGCCTTTCAAGAAACTGGCTGCCCTCGTTGTCGCGAATCAATGCGTCTCGAAGTCGAATGATGTCGTTTGTCACATCTTCACCCTGCCACTCATTATAGACGCAAACGAAAAATTGCTGTCGCAAATTTTTAGGGGGCATCTCTTTCGTAATCCGCGCCCCGATTCCGGTCCTCGTTTCCGGAACCCCCGACCCGATCTTCCCGTTCGCAATGAACTGCCGCCCCGTTTTCGACTGTAGTTCCCGCATGGCTGGCCTAAAGCATTTTTCGATTCAAGTGTTAACACAAATTAGGGTGCCCCACCCTCGCCGCGTCTTTGTTTTTGCGGCTAGGGTGGGAGACCGCAGATGCCAGATCGTATGCAGATGGGTCGAAAACGCTCGAGTATCTCTACGCAACCGGAAAAGGCAAGCCGGCGGCGGTCAAGCCGAGGGCGCGGCAACTGCCGGTTAGCGTCTGTTCGCGCGCACGACAAAGGGGAGCGCTCAGATAGCGCTCCCCACGTTGGTTGGCTTTCCTGCGCCCTAGTTTGGCAGCACCAGCAGCCCACTCTCCAGCAGCTTCTCCGTCAGCCTATCCAGGGCTTGGGGGAACTTGTAAGAGATGGCGCGCACGCTCATCCCCAGCAAGCTGGCCGCTTCGGCCTGGGTGTACTCCTGGAGCACGATCCGGCTTAACATTTGCCGGTCCAGCGAGCCAAGCTGGTTCAGGCATGTCTCCACGTCGAGGACGAAGATCACCGCGTCCTCGAAGGTGCGGACGGGGCGGCTGGAGCACCATCCCCGCGCGATCGGATCGCCCAGAATCGACGGCGCCCTGCCTACCTGCATCGAGGCATACAGATAGCGGCGCAACATGCTCTCGGTATGCTTCCGGTAAAAGCCCAGGCTGACCAGCAGTTCAGCAGCGTGCGCTTTGGCGGCGGGCTTGACCGCCGGGATTTCTTCTCTTGTCCTCCTGTTTTCCTGGTAGGCAACCTGGGGACTGCCTACTCCCCAAATCATTGGCAATTGCAGTGCGGCTGCGCTCATCGCGCACCGCCTGTCGCCTGCGCCACAGCCCAGACCTTGACTAGCGGTTTCCCGGATGGGCGCCCGCGGCGCTTCCGGCTCTCCGGCGATGGAAAGTCCTTCAGTTTCTCCTCACAGCCTTTGCAGTACACCGTCCCTTGAGTCTGAGCGCGGTACCAAAGACAGCCGCACCCCTCGCAAATTTTCAATTGCACGCGCAATTCCATGACTTAATCTCCATGTTCGCGTCCGCTCCCGACGGTTTTGCTTTGTCATCGCGGTTCCGCGGAGTGAAGAGAACCAGGCGCGGCATCTCAGGTTTCTCGTGTCCCGATGGGGGATTGCCGCCCGTATTCTCTCGTTTGTTGTCATGCTCATAGCGCGCAGATCCAGGAATTCCGGCATCGGTTACGCTGGGCGCCTCTACTGCGCGTCCAGGGGTGGGAATGGGGTCGCCGGACCGGACCCACGTCCTCCGGCAATTGTTCATTTGCCGCCGTTGGGGGCGACTCATCGTCCTGTTCAACCTTTCGGCAATGAAACGTTTCCAAAAAAATTCCCACAACCTGTGCGAGATTAAGTAAAGCCAATCTATGAACTTTGTTCTCTTGCGTCAATCCCCCCGACGCGTTTAGGCCATCACGCTTTTCATTCCGGTACAAAGCGCGGAGAATGTAGGCCGATCTGCCCTGATAGGTTTGCGTTAGGAAAACGGGGACCATTCGCGCCGATTGCTGGTGGCGAATTTTCCACAGATGAATTTTACGCAGATGCATGAACGGCTCCGTCTGGAACTGCTGCGCAGGATACAGCGGGGCACCCTTAGTGTGTCTCTTTTGGCCCGCCAGACCGGCTTCGGACAGCCGCATCTCTCCAATTTTCTGCACAGCAGGCGGCAACTTTCGCTGGAGGCCATGGACCGCATCCTTGCTGCCCAGCACCTGACGGCCGGCGACCTGCTGCCTGTTATCTGGAAAGCAGCGGACCAACTGGCCGACGGGGAAGGCAGCGCGGTCCCCATCGTCTCGCACGCCGCGGCGCTCTTTGAACCGTATATCCGCGCCTCTGTCACGCAGGCCATGCTTCAGTTGCCCGCCGGTATCCTCCGGTCCACGCGCGCGCGCGTCTCGAATCCCCGCCGCGCCTGGGAGCGGTTTGTCGCCGTGCGCGTCCCGGCCGCCGACGCCCTGCCCATGGAGCCGCTGCTGCTGCCCGACGCCATCGCGCTCATCGACCGGCACTACAACTCGCTGATGCCCTACCGCCCCGACCGGCCCAACCTTTACGCAGTCCGGCATGGCGCGCGCTTGACTCTGCGCTATGTGGATTTTGTTTTCGGGCACCTGGTGCTGCGCCCGCACAGCATCGCCTTCCCCGTGGAACTGATCGATGTCGATCCCGGCGAGTCGCCCAGCAATCTCATTGTCGGCCGTATTGCGCTGATTCTGAACGAGCCGTAAGGGCAGAAAGCGGCCTACTGAACCAGTATTCAAATCGGCACTATCCGCAATCGTCTGAATGGATTATCTTGTCCCATAGATGAATCCGCCCAAGACAGTCCTCGATCTGGTTGAACACTTTCGGCGCAATGCCGACGATCTCCGCTCCAACCGGTACAACGAGACCGAACTGCGCCGCGAGTTCCTCGATCCCTTCTTCGAGGCGCTCGGCTGGGATGTGAACAACCGCCTCCGTTACGCAGAGACTTATAAGGACGTTGTTCACGAACCAACCAGGGAAACGGAGCAGGGCGTTCCCGATTACTGCTTCCGCGTCGGAGGCACGCCGAAGTTTTATCTCGAAGCCAAAAAGCCCTCGGTGCGGCTAAAGGACAACCCCGAACCGGCAATGCAACTCCGGCGCTACGCATGGTCGTCCAAACTGCCGCTCTCCATACTCTCAAACTTCGATGAACTGGCGATTTACGACTGCCGAACTGCCCCCAAGCAGGGCGACAAGGCCTCGGTTGGGCGCATCTCGTATTACAGCTTCGATGAGTATCCGTCAAAGTGGGAAGAAATAGCCTCGCGTTTTTCCAAGGAGGCGGTGCTCCAAGGCTCGTTCGACCGATTTGCTGTTTCTTCAAAGGCGAAAAGGGGCACCACCGAGGTTGACGCGGCGTTCCTGGCAGACATTGAGCAATGGCGGCACGATCTGGCCGCAAGCATCGCGGCTAGAAACCCCGGCCTCGGCCAGCGAGAAGTTAACTTTGCCGTGCAGAGAACCATCGACCGCGTCATCTTCCTGCGCATCTGCGAAGATCGCGGTCTGGAAAGCTACGGTCAGTTACGCGGGCTGACCGAGCAACCCGATATTTACCCGCAACTCTGCCAACTGTTCCTGTTGGCGGACTCGCGCTACAACTCCGGTCTCTTCCATTTTCATAAGGATCAGGAACGCGACGAAGACCCGGATACGCTCACGCCTACTATTGCTGTCGATGACGCGCGGCTCAAGCCGATCTTGAAGAAGCTCTACTATCCCGACAGCCCGTACGCTTTTTCGCACGTTCCAGCCGACATTCTTGGGCAGGTCTACGAGCAGTTTCTCGGCAAGGTCATCCGAATCACGCCTGCGCGCCAGGTGAAGGTCGAACTCAAGCCGGAAGTCAAGAAAGCCGGAGGCGTCTACTATACGCCAACCTATATCGTGGATTACATCGTCAAGAGCACCGTCGGCAAGCTCCTGGAGAATAAGTCGCCAAAGCAGATTGCTACGGTGCGAGTTTTGGACCCGGCTTGCGGTTCCGGCTCCTTCCTGATCGGCGCCTACCAATACCTGCTCAACTGGTATCGCGACCGCTATGTGGAGGATGGCCCGGAGAAGCACAAGAACGAGATTGTCCTCGACACCGTGGGAAACTGGCGGCTGACACTGAACGAGAAGAAGAAGATTTTAACCCGCCACATCTTCGGAGTGGACATCGATTCCCAGGCCGTCGAAGTTACAAAGCTCTCACTCCTGCTCAAGGTGCTGGAAGGCGAAACCCAATTGAAACTCTTCCACGAACGCGCGTTGCCGGACCTCGGCAAGAACATCAAGTGCGGCAACTCGCTGATTGGGCCCGATTTTTACGATAACGAGCAGATGTTTCTGCTGGATGAAGATGCGCGTTACCGCATCAACGTCTTCAGTTGGGAGCGGGAGTTCCCGGATGCGATGAAGAACGGGGGCTTCGATGCAGTAATCGGAAATCCGCCGTACATTCGCATTCAAACGCTTAAAGCATGGTCGCCCATGGAGGTCGATTTTTTCAATCGAAGCTATACCGCTACTGGAAGCGGAAGCTACGACATATACGTTGTATTTGTCGAGCGGGGACTGTCGCTGTTAAATCCTGAAGGGCTACTCGGTTTTATCTTGCCAAGCAAGTTCTTTGTAACGGATTATGGTAAACCGATCAGGAGACTGATCGCCTCACGGTCTTGTTTAGCCTCAGTTGTGGACTTTCGTCACGAGCAAGTATTCAATGGACCAACCACTTATACCTGCCTCTTGTTTCTTGGCGCTCAGGCACGCCAGGATATGAATTATGCGGAAGCCGTGCCGGCTGAATCCGTCAATGAAAGTCTGTCATTTCGGACGATCCCCTCGGCTTCTCTAACCGAACTCCCGTGGTCATTCGAATTTGCTATCCAAAAAACTCTGGCGACAAAGCTGTCCAAGCAATCTGTCGCTTTGCTGGAGATACCCGCCGATATTGCAAGAGGCTCATCGACCGGCGACGATGGTGTGTTTATGCTCACCGCAAAGGGGAAAATTCTATCAACCCTCGCAGGTGAGGAGATTGAGATTGAACCCGAATTGCTGCGCATACCGGTCTTCGCTACCGATTTCGGTCGATATAGATTCTATCCAGATCAAAGGAATAGGATTATTTTCCCATACAGAGTCAATGCCAACGGCTACTCCTTGATTTCTGAGGCGGAACTGCGCAGCAAATTCCCACTAGCTTTCTCATATCTTGCAAGCAAGAAAAAGACGCTGCAAGCACGGAAACAGTTTTCACGCTGGTTTGGCTATAGCGCGCCCAGGAATCTTCATATTCACGACTCAGCTCAACTTGTGGTTCCTCTTTTAGCGGAGAGGGGCATGTATGCGGAACTGCCAAAGAACATGAAACGCTACTGCCTGATGGCAGGAGGCGGGTTTAGCATCTCAGTAAAGATGAGCGACTGCTCGCCGCATTATCTGCTCGGCCTGCTGAACTCGACACTCTTATTCTGGCGACTAAAAAACATTAGCAACATCTTTCGAGGAGGCTGGGTCACCTGTACAAAGCAGTACGTCGGCACACTCCCGATATTGGTGCCTGATCCGTCATCAAGTGCGCAGATGGGCCTGCCTGACCTCATAGAACTGCTCGTAGAAAAGATGTTAGAGGTTGTAGGGCAACGGCGGAGCGCCCGAACCGACCAGGAACGCACCGTTCTTGAGCGTCAAATCGACGCAACGGACCGCCAGATCGACAAGCTGGTTTATGAATTGTATGGGCTAACTGAAGAGGAAATCGAGATTGTAGAGTCCTCGGTGAAAGGTTGAGCAGAAGATAGTTGCTTATTGATATTCATCAATCTTATTTCTTCATCAAGGGGCACGACTATAGTCGTGCCCCGATAAGATCGCCATATAACAGTACATCGCCGCCTGTCAGGCCCTGGACTACTAACTCCGGGCTACGCCAGCTTAGTCAAGAACTCCTTCATGCGGCGGGTGCCCTCGTCGATGTTCTGCTTGGTCACCGGGTAGGAGACGCGGATGTGCTCGGCGGTGCCGAAGGCCTCGCCGGGAACCGTGACTACGTGGGCCTCGTGCAGCAGGCGGGTGGCCATCTCGGTCGCGGTCTTGATGCCGCCCTTGCCCAGGTAGGCGGAGATATTCGGGTAGAC
>Ga0181536_10002506_pt1 | contig 20728 bp, 17 predicted proteins | sample PEATcosm2014_Bin_41_FD_121105 | JGI IMG/M metagenome (GOLD analysis project Ga0181536, IMG submission 121105) | Peatland microbial communities from MTU Mesocosm Facility, Houghton, MI, USA - PEATcosm2014_Bin17_60_metaG | ecosystem: Environmental > Terrestrial > Soil > Wetlands > Peat | place...
AAGTGACACGCAGGTGAGTTCTACGGCAGCACAGATGCACAATGCTGTTGCCAAGCAGGTGATGATATGGCGGCCGAAGCTATGCTCGTGATCGGTTTTCATGGGAGGTACAGGCGCGTCTCTGGAAAGTCTTGCTCACAGCAATGTCACGCGATGGACTCTTGACTTCTTTCCTGACGGTAACGTACTGCCCGGCACGCCAGCCGGGGACTTGTCCACGTCAGAAGCCACTTCACCGCGATATTGAAGGTCGGATCCAGCCGCATCGCCCGCGAGATAGCTTCGCGCGCCTTTCCGTATTGTCCCGTTGAGAGATACCAATTGGCCCAACCGCTGTGGATTGAGCCCAACTGCTCCTGAATGAGCTTTACGACGTCCCCTGGCAACCCCTCACGCAGGCGCAAGAACCCCTCCAGTCGGAGTTGGCTATTTCGAAGCCAAAAATCCAATTTGGTCCACTGTGCGCTCACTCCTACGTGGCGCTGTTCCACGGGTGAGCGGTCAAACCTAACCAGCGGGCGGTTCACATAACAGAAGCTCGTCAACCTCGCCAAGCGGAATAGAAATTCGCTGTCCTCACCGTACAGCAGCTTGAGGTCGAATCCTCCTGTCTTTCTGATCAGCTCGGTGCGTCCCATAAAGGAGGACAGGCAGATCACCATGCCCGCGCCGCCGGGTCTTACCAGCAGTCTCAGGGCCTCCTTGCTGACACCCATCTCTCCTTGGTGCCGGCAGCTCTCTTCCGCAAGTTGGAAGAAGGTGCGCGTTTCCGGGTAGTTGACCAATCGAACGTCCGTGTAACACCCGCCGCACTGTGGGCTAAATCGCTTTAGGGTCTTGCACTGCCATTCCAGCTTGTCGCGTTCCCATTCATCGTCGGAGTCGAGAAAGGCGATCCACTCGCCCCGTGCTTCGGCGATTCCTTTGTTCCGAGCCGCGCTGGCACCTTGATTGGCCTGGTAGTAGTAGCGGATCCGATCGCCAAAGGTCTTCGCAATGGCATTCCCCGTGTCGTCGGCTGACCCGTCGTCCACAACAATGACCTCGAGGTCGGAAAACGTCTGGGTTAGTACGCTCTCAATGCCTTGCAGAACCTTGGCCGCCCGGTTATAGGTCGGGATCACGACGGATACGCTAGGATTCATGGGAGTCATCACTTGTCACTTTGCGTACGCGGTTTCCCGGAGCGCGCCCGCTCGGTGGGCCGCAATCGTTTCACGATAAACTTCCAGGAGCTTCACTCCGGCGGCATCCCACGTGAGCTCTGAGATTGTTGCGAGCGAGGCTGCCCGGAGCTTTTGGAGAAGAGCGCGATCGTCATCCAGCATAGTGAAGTGTTGCGTCAGGGCGGCAACATCGCCAACGCCGTGCACGAGGGCGTTTTCCATGTGGCGGCAAACGGCTCCGGCGGCTTCCGAGACCAGCAGCACGCAGCCGCTGCCTCGAGCCTCCGAGGTCACCAGCGCGCTTCCCTCTTCAATGCTGGGCAGAACGAGAATGTCGCTTTTTCGCATCAACTGCGGTACATCGTTCCGGTGACCCAGAACCTTCACGCTCGGATGCGCCAGCATCGGTGCCAGCTTTTCTTGGTAGGCCGGCAGGAATTCTCCGGCGATGAGAAAAGTTCCGTCCTTCGAAGCCGGAGATCGTAGCCACGCCTCGAGTGCAAAGTGCAGGCCTTTCCGCACAGCGCAGACGCCTGCGAAGAGCACCGTCAACCCGCGTCCGTTCTTTCTGGGTTCCGCGTCGGGGTAAAAGCCTTTTTCGTCGAAGCCGTACTGGTGCCGAGCCAGTTTCTCCCGAGGAAATCCGCGATCGACAAATGTCTTCACTACGAAATCCGAAGGACAGAGCAGGCGATCGGCCAGTTCGTACTCGTCCTGCTCTTTGCGCAGCTTCCACGCATTGTAGGCGTGTTCCTGGTTCGGCGGCAGCAAAACTCCCAGGCGTTCGCATTCCTGCTGCACAACTTCCATGGCGTAGCCTGTGTGGGCGTTGCATCGTTCCAAAACCGTCGGGATACCGAGCCTGGCGGCCGTTTTTAGGGTTTGACGCGCGCCCAGAGGCCACGTGTGAACGATATCGATTTGTCCCACCAACTTCTCGAGTCGGCGCGCCACAATCTTGTCGTGAAAGGCTACGGTGCGAAACACACCCAACAGGCGGTAGGGCAGGCGCACCTTCCCTACGGCCAGCGTCGGCCAAACCCTGACGCTCTGCGGGAGCGGCCTGGACAGCGAGGCCGGAAAAACCAACATCTCGGCACCGGCGGCCGCCAAACCGCCAACCTGCTTCCAAGCCGTGTAACAAATGCGGTCCGCGCCCAGCCTGTTGGGAAAGCTGTAGAGCACCCGCACGCGCTCGTTACTTTCCCTCACGAGGCACCAACCAGGTCGGGAACTGAGTGAGAATCGTCAGGGATTTCGACCTTGGCCTCCGCCGGCCGCCTGGCCTCGAAAGTTGCCACAGAAATGAGAGTCCAGAAAGTGAACAAGCCTATCTCCATCATGGCCGGGTAATTGATGCCGAGGTGCGCTACGACAAGAGAAAACAGCGCGGAACCCAGGCACCAGAGGAGCCATTCGCGGCCGCGATCTCCCGCCACGTTTTTCCTGGCCTTCCCAATCGCCCCGAAGCTCCTGCTGAAAATCGCGATATAAGCAACCAGAGCCAACAGCCCCCCGTTCAAGGCTTGGACCACAAACTGATTGCAGACGTCAAAATATCCGTATCCCCACTGGTCGTAATTCTTGTATCCAAGCAGCCACCAGTCGCTGAAATGCCGGATGCAGCCATCCACTAACTTGTAGCGGTGATCGCTGGCCGAGGAGCCGGTGAGGTCAATACGAGCGATCAGCGCCCAAACCGGCGCTTTCATCACCAAATGCACCGCCACCAGGGTCAGCGCCAATCCCCAGCGGACGAGGCGCATCTGCTTGCGCAGAGACCAGAAGGCAAGCGCGACGATGCTCCCGTTAAGAGCCAGCAACGCCGTGCTGGAGCCGGTTGTGATAGCCATGGTCATGGCCCCGGCAATTCCCGCATACGCAAGCATCCGGTTCTTTCGTTCCGTCCACAGCCACAGAAACAGCGGAATCAAAGTGCCCCCGAACGCTCCGGCATTGATAGATCCCAGCACTCCCTCCGAGCGGATCTTTCCGTCTCTTACGGTCAGGCCGGGCCCATACCCTCCAACGTAACCGAAGACATTTACGTGAGAGATGTGCTCGTTGAGCATGCAGACGCCCTGGATGATACAAATAACGGCCAGCGTCTTTATGGTTCGCCGAACGGTCTCGCCGTCGGGGATGAAAAACCTGACCACCAGGTAGCCGCCAAGAACGTCTATGCAATCCCCCAAGTTATGAATAAAAGACTGCATCTGCATCCACTGGAGCGAAAGCATGATCTCTATCGATACCGCCCAGAGAATCACCGCGCGGTCCACACCGTTGAATCCACCGGGAAACTTGCCGTCCGATGACTTTCCTCCCAAGATGGCTCTCCGGATTAGTGCGGCAATAATCACGATGCGCAGCACCGTGAAGTGCAGGCCGCCCACCACCACGACCTGTTGTAGCGGGATCGTAAAACAGCCCAGAAGAAAGGGCACGATCACCTTGTTGCGCGGCCTGGTGAAAATCAACCCGATGACGATGAGCATCCCCAGCGCCACCACGGGGGTCAGCATCGTGTCAGCGGCGCCACCGCCAAATCGGAAGTGTTGAGGTTCCATAGCGTTCAGGCGTCGGCCTGCACGGCCTCTTTGGGCCTGGCATGGTTGCGCCAGGTCTTCTTGACCTTCTGCAGGAGATTCGTGCGCGCCAAGCCTCTCTTGATTGTCTGATCGATCCCCACAATGGAAGATCTCACCAGGTTGAGGCTGATTCCCTTCAATGACGGCGCAAAGATGTACAGGGCGGTCTCCCGCCATCTCTCGTTGGAAAGGACTTCTTTGTATTGGGCGTCCCCTGGACCAAAGTCAACCGCGGTCACACCCTCGCGGTTACCGTCGCAGAAGCCTTCGATCACCCTCGTTGTGAGGAACATGCCGGGTGAATACTTCCCGAACTCGGTGTCAAAGCCAATATAGTCGCTGCCGAATGTGTCTTGATTGATGTCCCCGATCCAGAAGGCACACGGACGCTCTGCGAGATAAAGGACGTAAGCGCGCAGCCACCCATTTTCAGCCATCAGTCGCAATCCCTGTCGCGTCTTCGGGCTATCCACGAACCCCACTCCCAGGCCGCGCTGGTAAGACCTCTTCGCCACTTGCTCGACGTCTTGAATCATCTTGTCGAGGTTTGCCGCTTCACGGAAGCAATCAATTCTTACCGCACCTGAAAACTGGTTTATCAATTTCTTGGCCTGCCACCTCTGGTTCTTCCGGACCTTTGGCGATAGGGACTGATAGAATTCTTCGACGGTGGCGGGCAGCGTGGCGGCGAAATGCGGCTGCGTGATGCGGACGTAATCACGGCTCAGCAGGCGGGGCTTTTTCATGGACAGGCCGCATAGGTCTGATCCCTGCCTGAGGAAATTCATGTACGCCACGTCTGCTTCCCCATCCGAAAGGGACTGCAAAATGCTACTCACAATTAAGTCGCAGTTTTCCTTGGAGGGGTTTCCCCGAAGCGCCCCATAAACAAAGTACAGGATTCTTGCTGGCAAATTCAGCCGCAAATAGCCCAGACCGCAACTGATGTGGCCGAGGTCAATCCGGCCAACCAGAATGGCGTCGGGCCTTCCCCCGCGATTGACCACCACCACGTGGGGACGCATCGTTCTTGCGTTTGACCGGAGAAACGTCAAGAAAGAGACCATTTCAGAATCGCGATTGCCCGGCCACGATTCCCAAGCCTGGCGGATTTCTTCCAGCTCAGGCAACGTTCTCAGTACTCTGACAGAGGCCTCTTTGCCCATCGTCGTCTCTAAGTCCTGTTGCGGGCAACTCGGTAAGTGCTCCGACGTTGGCGGACACTCCACTTGTTTTGGAGCCACCCCACCGGATTCGAACCGGCAATCTGCTGATCACAAATCAGCCGCTCTACCATTGAGCTAGGGTGGCTTAGGGGGTGTGTTTTAGCGCGGAGAATAAACAGCATTCCAATTTCGTTGACGACTGAGTCGATTATAGCGCCGGAACTGCCGTGGCTTCACAGAATGCCTCGTCTAGTCGATTGCTTATTCTTCCCTGGCCCTTGTCATGTTTCGCCATGCCTTCTTCACCTTTTGAATCAGTTCCGTGCGCGCCAAGATCGCTCGAATGGGTTCGTGAAGCAGGAGGGCAATCGCTCTTTTTGCGTTAAGGGAAAAACCCTTAGGGGTCGGTGCAAACAGGTGGAGCGTTGTCTCCCGCCAGACTACGTTGCCGAAGCGTTTTTTCCACTCCTCATCACTGAAACCGAAGTCCATTGCTTTGATTCCTTGGGAACAGAATTCCTCCATCATCTGTGAAAACAAATACATCCCTGGAGAATACAGGGCATAGTCTGGATCGTATCCCATGAAATCGCTGAAAAAGGTCTGTTGGTAAACAGCACCGATCCAAAACGCGCAAGGCTTATCCGCAAGATGCAATGTGTAAATCCGGAGCCACCGTTTTTCAGCCTGCGTCTTAAGCGAGTCCAAGAGCGACGGATAAATCTCGAATCCGTGACCTAATCGTCTCTGCCATGTTTTCTTGGCGATGTCTTCGACAATCTGCAGCATCCGGGCCAATTCAACGGGATCGTCCGAGTAAGCAACTCTAATTCGGCCAGGGAAATCATTGGCAAGCTTCTTTGCGATTTTTCTGAAGTGCTTTCGTTCGTTGCTGGACAGACCTGAATAAAACTGCTCAGAGCTAGCTGCAATTTCCCTTTTCCGGTGGGGCCGAGTCGGTGAAAAGTAGTCGCGAAACAAAAATGCCGGCGCCCTCTGTGCCAAACGGAAAAGAGTAGAGTCTGCGTCAAGGTATTCAAGGATGGCGACATCCGCCTCGCAGTTCCTCAGAGACTCGATTATCCCCCCAATCAACTGTTCACAATTCTCTGAGCAGGCATCCCCACGCAAACCGCCATAAGGGAATGTCAGTACGTTTGCTAATGGTTTAAAAAGATTAAAGTAACCTACTCGGAACGCAAGGCGCCTGCGATCAATTCTCCCTGCCATGAGGGCGCTCGGTTCGCCCCCACGATACACAACCAGAACATGAGGGCGGAGCGTTACGCCGGTGTTCCTGAGCCCTGACAGATACATTTCGATGTCTGAATCGCGGAGGCCTGGAGAAGACGACCAGAAGCTACGCAGGGTCTCGACTTCTTCGACGCTGCGCAGAATCCTCAGGGTCACGCTACCCGAGGCGGGATCGCGCGTTACCAAACCTGTCTGCAGCTGGACCTCTGGTGGGATTTCGTGCCTCTCCGGGAGCAGTGTTACTCCAAACTGTGCGCGCCTGGGGCCTCGCAGATATGCGCAACAACTAGAATTAATGGGAACGTGGACATCCAACTAGGTGGCGTGTCGCGGAGCAGCCATTACCAGACTCCGCATCTTGTGGTTACGGTCACTGAAGCGAACCCTTGTTCACTCAATGGCAGCATTCGGGCATCCACATCATCGCCCTGCTGCATCCGCAGTTGCGAAATCACTGCGACAGGCCACCCAAAGTAAGGCTACTGTACCGTGGCCGTTAGGTTTGTGGGCGGATTCATTCCTGTCAGCTGATACGCTCCCACGTCCCATGCTTCGCTGGGAGGACGAGCGACTGCCGTTCGCGCCGGACAACTCACCGTATGATTGCTGGTGTTGTAGGTACAGGAGTAACGCGTATCGGAGGAGCAGGCCGCGGCTGCATCGGATAGTGTTGGGTCCGATCCGGCAGCAGTCGAAAGCGCCGCGCACATAGCAGACTGCTCGTTCGTTCCGGCCCCAACCGTGGGGCTGTTGCTGGTCGTTGGCGAGAAAACGTAAGTCTCAGAGGTCGCGTACCCGTCGCTTGTCGCTGTGGCGTGGTTCATCTGAATGTTTTTGCTTGCAGTCAGTGTGCAGCCGCCTCCGCCAACTCCATAGACGCTGCTTCCTTCCGTCAGGTAGTGATTATTGATGGCGGTCAGGACGCCGGGGCAACCGAAAGTATTCCCTGTGCCCCAGTCAATCGTATTATTGGCGACATAGGTCGTTCCGACACCAGGACTCAGGTTGAATTCCTCCATCGATCCAACGTCGTACCAGATGTTGTTGAAAAAGTAGTCCGTGGTCCCCGTAGGCGGTTCTGTGTTAAACCCCTCCCCTCCGTACCCGCCGCTGACTTCCAAGTGCCGGAATAAGTTGTTGTAGACGGCATTCGTTCCAGCGTTGTCTGGGCCGGTAGACTCCCACATATTGCTGTGGCCGTTCTCGTAGAAGTATTCGTAGATGCTGTCGTGGAACAGGTGCATATTGCTGACGAGTCCCTGCGAGGTGTAGCGGATCACCGACCAGCCAACGTTGTAGCCGCCGCCATCAAGGAAGCCTCCAGCCTCACCATCGGAGTCGGCTCCGTCCACGATCACATACTTGAGGGTTTCGCCCTTGGAAGCTCCCGCGCCTCCACCCCAGAATGCGAGAATGCCCCAGCACACGCCAGAGCAGCTACCGTTCGGCCCCGAGAACGCGGTGTGCGTCCAGCCGTGGATGTACAGGCTTAGGAACGTCACTGGCCCAGTCAAGCTGCCGTAACGGATGTAGGCGTTCTGGGTCGCGCTGCTGTTCAGGCAGATGCCCGTCATCTCGAAGTTGTCCACGATGTAGTTGGTCGCATTGTCGAGTTCAAGCACGTTGTTCGAACTGCTGATCTGGTACGGGCAGGAAGACACGTAATACTGGGTGATGGTCGAGGAGCCGGGAATCAGTCCCGAAATACAGGTGGTTCCGTTGACTGTACTTGGGCCGCACAGGTTTCCGTCGCCAGTCAGGATTGGCCGTGCCCAAGAGCTTCCCGTGTACCAAGTCTGATCGACGCCGAGATAGATGGGATGGGCGCTGGTACCGTTGTAGGACGGGTATGGGGAGGTGTTGAAGTCCCATGTTCCTCCGGTGTAGGGCGAGGCGCTGGAATTGCCGAAGTGCCAGGTATCGCCGCCGCGAAGGATGATGCCTGTACCTGCTGGAATGCCTCCGCTCTGAACCGTCGCACAGTTGCCGGAGCAGTTCGGCATCTGCGGAGCGTGCAGCCAGGGATGGGTCTCGTCCGTTCCAGTGTTCGTATCCGCCCCTGCCGCCGAAATGTAATAACAACTGGTCACGCCGAGGCTGGAAAGTGTCGCATTGTTGTTCGGCCCGTAGGTCGCCCCTGTAGGGCAGGCCCCGCCCGAGGCGAACGCGGGAAGCGCCAGAAGCAGAAAAAGAAATATAAGACCCAGTTTCCCCTTGAATGATGTGATGCCTACGTACTGCCAGGTTTTTCCTTTGGACAATACCATGAACAATTCTCCGATTCGGCAAACGCGCCGAGACTAAGCTCTGAGGCCTGCTCGAAACCGAGGGGGAGGCCACTGACGGCAGTGTACCGAGAGGTATCCGGACCAGAACAGGTGCCGAAAGGGCCGAAACCACCCCTGTTCGATAGCGCAGTTGAATTGTCCATTTGTTCATCATGCTAGCGATGGTCTGTAACCGATTGATCCCAAACGACTAGTGCGACTCTTCACGCTCGCAGATCGGGGCGGCTCGGCGCCTTCCCGGTTGGTGAATGGCAGGGCACCGTCATGACCTTCTGTGTATCCTGCGCGGTTTCGTTCCCCGACCACGATACAACTGTGTGCCTGAAAATCGATACCTTTCTGGCCGAGCCTAGGCGACGAAATTGAGTCATTGTGAAAGAAGACAAAGACGCCTTGTTCCACTCTGCGGCTTCCCCAAACGCACGAGCCGCTCCCTCCGCCGCCAGTCTGTGGAGGATATGCGTCATCAGAACCCAATCCATGGCCCGACCACGAAACTTAGGGAACACGTGGAAATCGAGAAACTGCACATCGTGCTCGCCCAAAGGAAAGTAATGGGGCTCGACCGTGCGTCCCTGCAAGGTCCATCCGTAGCCGGCGAGCTGATCTTCGAACTTGATCAGCCACAACGACGCTCCCAACCCAAACCGTTCTTCCAAGTTTCGCTGGGCGAGCTTGGGGTTCCAAAAACTGGTTATCTCTTGTAGATCGCTTGGGCGAAGATCGGCTTGCTTCGTGTAGCGCTGCACTTTCAGAAAACTCGGCAATTCTGCCGCGGGCAAGCTCATCGTTGAGAGGTCGCAGTAAAAAAGCACCATGCGGTTGGAGCGCAGCGTGCGCTTTGCGGCGAGGCTGAGACGGCGAGCCGTCGCCCGCAAGCCGTTACGCTTGAGATAAACCGTGAAGCGCGAAATTGAGCTGGAAATGCTCATGATGATGGTTCGGAGCTAAGCTCAGGCCTTGTGTGAAACGCCTTCGAACATCGCCCGTAGGCAGGCGCCGCTCACCTGTTTCCGCACATCGTCCTGCGCGCTTCGACTGCTACGCGCCAAGCCGGTGACTAGAGCAAATGAGTAGCGAGCTATGTGGTGGAACAGCATGAGGCCGCGAATTCCCATTTCGCCCCACAACCCATGATGTTTTCGCCAGTAATGCAGGACTGAACGCTGCTGTGCCACTGCGAAACGAACCGGGTACGGGGCGGTAATTTTGCCGCGGTCATGAATGGCCCGCGCGCCAGGAAAAAAAACTACCTGCCATCCTGCCTTCCACGCACGCCGGCACCAATCCACGTCATCGCCATACATAAACAGGTTTTCATCCAGAAGGCCGACTTCGTCGAACGCTTCCCGGCGGATCATCGAAAAGCAGCCAACTATTACATCTACCGGCAGCGTCCGATCGTGAGGAAAGTAAAACATGTGCTCGCCGGCGAAGAACTTGGAATTCTTGAACTTGCTAGCCAGTCCAGTTGCCGAACAGAAGTTGTTCCACAGAGTTGGGGATCGTCGGCATGTGCTTTGCAGGGTCATGTCAGGGTTCAAAACGCGAGGGCCGACATTTCCCACTTTGGGATTCTGGTCAAGAAAATCCGCCAGAGCATCGAGACAGCCGGGAAACACGATTACATCGGGATTGATCAAGGCAATGTAGCGCCCTTTGCATTGCCGGATTCCTAGATTATTGCCCTTGGCAAAGCCGAGGTTTTCTTCACTGCGAATGAGCTGCACCTGAGGAAACTGGGTTTTGATCATCTCCGAGGAGCCATCGCTGGAAGCATTGTCAACCACAAGAACTTCCATGCTACGGCGCGGTGGCGCTTCATATAGGCTGTTCAGGCACAACTCCAAATAGTGCTTCGCATTCCAGCCGACGATGACAATCGAGATATCCATTGGCAGAGAGAGATGCTATTTCGGACGGCGCTCGAGCAATTCCATCAACAGGCGCTGTTTGGAAAAGACCCAGGCGATTCTGCGGCCGTCAAAAGCCACAGCCGGCACCGGAGCGGCCGCGATCGCCCAACCTGCGCGCCGCGCTTGCTGTAATGCTGATTCCAAGTCGTCGATTTCGTAACAGACGTGATGCAGGCCTCCTCGCTTCTTCAGAAAATCGCTGACCGGCGACGTATCGCTCGCAGGTTCCACTAATTCGAAGACTGGATTTCGTCCATCGACGGGTAGAAAGAAAGCGACTCGAACTCGCTGTATGGGATCGTGAATAACCGCGCCATCCCAGCTTGCAGACATGGACAAGGCAAAGTCCTCCGCCGTGGCTGAAATTGATGCCACCACGAAGCCCAGGTGGTGCAGAACTCCGTTCCCGCTGAGCAAGAATCCCGCGCGATCGGCCTTCAGGGAACTTGATCCGTCCCGCTGTTCGTCCAGCCCGTTTTCGATACCGCGTGCCATGATCTGAACTCGCCGCCCGGCTGTCTTAACCCGCCGACCTGAGGGCCCGTCCGAGGTGCAGAGCACCCAGGCTCCGCATCGCATGCTGCACGGCTAAGCTAGCCTTCACGACCGTAGAGGAGACTAGATTGTCGCATGCCACAAGCGGCGTTAATTGAGACGCGTCGTTGCCAGACAATCCTCTTTTGAATAAATAAACACCCGGGTTGCCTTCCGGATTGATGCCCCCCAAGTCATACCACTGAAAACCACTTTCCTTGAGCCATTGAATCAGGGTCCACTGCAACAGGTAGGCGCCCTTTGCCTCTAACCCGTCGTCGCTGGTTGCGCCAAGCAGATAAATCGCCGAATTACCCATAGCCGAGGCAACGAGTCCCGCGACCGGAAGCCCGTCTTGCTCACAGATCAAGACCCGCATGCGATGGGGCTCCGGCAAGTCTTCCTGGAGCCGCCGAAACTCCTCAACGTCCACCGTGGTTTCGAATGCTTTCCGCTTCCGCATCTGGGCGTACATCTGACAAAAAGTTCGGTATTCATCGGTCGCGTTTCCAGTGACGATCTTCAATCCGTTCTTCTCCGAGCGAGTAAGCTGGTTCCGCCATTTTTTGTCAAGGTTGCGACGCAATTCCTCAATCGAAGGTGCAAGGTCGAGAACAAAAGTTCTATACGTGTTTGCAGAGGTGCGAGGTTCCTGCGTGAATCTGGAAAAAGCTGATTGAAATGTTTCCGCGCGAGGCGACCCGACAAACACGTTTGGGAGGATCTGCAGTAACAGGCCTCGTTTAGAGACGTATTCCTCTTGCAGGGCACGAGCCATGTACGAAGCGGCTTCGGCATCAAGCTCTCTTCCGCGTCGGTGACAAAGAGGACCCCACCGCAAATATGCCATGCCGAAATTGAACCTTGTCGGTCGAATGATTCTAATCTGCGCCATTCCCGCGACTTCGCCATTGTGCTTCAAGACCAAGTGGCTCAGGTTTTTTCTTCCCCAGCGGACGGCACCATAGGACCACGTCTGGTAGATGTTGGCGTCGTCGAAGAGATCGAGCATGGACGACCACTCAGCACGCGTTGCACGATCCACCTCGATTTGCCAAACAGGATCCAGCACGGGATCCAGTTCTTTATCTCTCGTCAGCACAGCGCCTTGGGACATAGAGCAACTACACCGAGGTTTGGGCCGCAACGGACTCGTTGTCCGCTTCTGGCGCGGCCAGGAGCGGCTTCGCGAGCCGGCGAATGTGGCGCGTTTTCGGCGCGTACGTGGAAGGCGCCTCATAGAACCACAACTGGCGCCCTTCGGAAGATCCGTCCATCCGACTGAAGCCGAGACTGCCGTAGTGCCCGGCAACCATGCCGTTCTTCTTAGAAGGAATATAAATGCCCACAATCTTGCGGATGCCCCGTGCCTGGCACTGTTCGACCAGGGCATCGAACATCGCAAGCTCCATTTCGCGATTCAGAACGCGACAGCTCATCAGCCAAACATCCAGCTCGACCGTATCGGCCAAAACATGCCCGATCAGGACTGACACCAGACCGTTGTCACCAAACTTATCCGTCAAGCGTCCGTACAATGTGACAAAACCCGGGTCTTGAGCAACGGCCTCAACCTCCGCGCTCGTGTAGCGTCGAGTCGTGAGATTGAACTGGTTGGTCTTGTTGATCAGCTGCGTAATTCGTTCCAGATAGACGGGAAGGAATGGACCGATTTCCGCAGTCATCTCGAGTGAGCCGAGAAACTCTCCATAGTCACCAAAACTTGACTCGGCAACTTTTCGCTGCGCATTCGAATTGTAGAAAGCTGCACGATTCAGATCTTCCTGAACCAGCTTGTCCACTTCAAAGTACCGCTCCCGTTCGAGTATCTCCGCAAACAAGGAAACGTCTGAACCGACGTCGGGTACTGCAACTTCGGGCAATTGCTCCGCCACAAAAGCTCGCTCGGCGGGATTGTCATCGACGAAGACCATGCTATCGAGACCAATATTCAGCTCTTCAGCGATCTCGCGGATATTTTTTGGTTTCGGATCCCAGTTGGTCTTGAATGCGGCAAAATCCTCGAGCTTGAGTACGCTGTCCGGGTGCGAGAAGCCTTCTTTGGCATTCTCAGGATCATTCTTCGAGCACACCGCAAGAATGATGCCTCGCCGTTGCAGATCCTTCACATATTGCTGAAAGTCCCTGAAGGCCGCACCGACGGGATGGTCAGAGCCAAGAACCAGATTCTGCAGACCGTCATCGCCAATGATTCCGCCCCACAGTGTGTTGTCCAGATCCAGAACGAGGCACTTTTTGGATTTTCCGTAAATCGACGTAACGATCGCGGTAACGTTTCGCGCCAAGGCCACGGTCGCGGTCGGGCTCAATGCCATGTGAAAGCCGTACCAGTAGGTGTTGCCCAGCCACTCCGTCAGACCCACCTGCGCGGATAAATAATGAATGTCATTAATGATGAAACGTGCGTGTTTGCGCGCATAACTTGCAAATTCGGCGTTCAGCTTCATTAAGAAATTCACGCGGCCGAATGATTGGGACGCTTCCAGATTCCCGAGCGGCCTGAGCCGCGGGAGATCAAAGTTGTTTTGGATGATGACTGCTCCAAGTCGCGTGTGAATCTTTTCCCAGAAAGATTCGAACCGGGCCATTTCGCGGCGAACGCGCAGTTCAACCTCGGTCTCGCTCTCCAGTAATTCGGGAAATTGCGATACGTTGTGCCAGGTGGTATGGACTAAGACGATGTCAGGTTTGAAGTTCCAGAGATCCGGGTTCTCGAAGGAAATATCTTCGTAATAACGGTTGTACCCAGACTCGTAGAACGTTGGCCGGATGCCCTGCGCCAGGAGGAACAGTTCCAGCATGCTCTTCACTTCCGTCGTCGTGGACCCACCAAGAATCGAAATCCGGGTCGAGAGCAGGTTCGGTTGTTGGAGCAACTCTTTCTTCAGCGACTGGCGCTTCCGCAGGAGATCCGTCATCGCCGTCGGGACTGGCGGAATGCGTGAAACAACCGGTTGCAATGTCTTGGCTTCTGATGTCATGGATACATCCGACGTACCGCGGATCGCGGTCAACAGGGATTGCTTTCCGCCTGAGCCAACCGGAGAAGATCGCCAACCGTGAAGCAGTTCACGACCCGAGCGGGAGAGATACTCACTCCGGCGTTCGATTCCGCAAGCGCTATAAAGGTGATGAGGGAGGTGGAGTCCCAGTTCTCCAGCTCTTCCAGTTTTTCGTCGCCTCGAAGCGTTCCTGCAGGGAGACCAAGGATTTCATCCATCTGGGAGAGAAATTCGTCGCGAGTCATAGGAAATTGCCGAAAACTAATTTATCACGAAGCTCAAGCAAAGAACCGACATCCTACTCTGGCCCGGGGTTTCGGCTCGGAGCGGCAGCATCTGTGCCGATGTCTTCCCGGCTAAGCCAATTGGTTCGGTTAACCTTCTTCAAACCAGAGTCACGCCACGGATGCGCCGAATTCGTCGTAGCGAGCAGCACATTCCTTATGGCGCGCAACCGTGGCAATACTTCGATCTCCGAAAACAGTGCGCTGTCGCTCCCGGTATTGATGCTGATCCGATTCAGGCGGAATTGATCGGTGTGCACCGAGTTGGCACGGCCTTCTGCAAGGAAAATCGCTTCATATCCAGACTTCTGAAGGTGACTTAGCAAGCTGCCGGTAAGATCGGACGAAGAACCGTAAGGCACGCTGAATGACCGCACCTTTTTGCCTGACACTAGCTCCAATATTGCTCGGTTCTGATCTATCTCCTCCGCAAAGTCGTCCGTCAGCACCCGGCAATTCACGTGGGTATAGGTGTGGTCGCCGATGTCGAAATCGAAAGCCGTGACCTGCCGGAGCTGTTGGCTGGTCAGATGGAGGTTGGCCTCGGCTGCTAAGTCGCTCTCACTGACCCGAGCCAGCTGAACCAAACTGTCACGGAAGACTCTCCTGGCCGAGAGCGAAATGCCGGGCAGAAAGCGTGCGAACACCTCGGCTAGCGTGCGCACCTCACAATCTTCACAGCCGTTGACAGTGTGGATCGCAGCATTGATCGTCTCTACTCCGAACGTATTGGCCACATAGCAAACCAGATTGTCCAGCGCGAGCTGTCGGTTATCGAGGGATGCCGCATTCACAAAAAACACAGCTGGCACGCGAAACTTTGAACAGAGTGGCGCTGCCACTTCACAGACCGAGGCATAGGCATCGTCAAAGGTCACCAGCACCGGCCGGGGTGGAAGCCCTTGGCCGTCGAAACTAGCCAGCACGTCCTGCAAGCTGACAGGAGTGTAGTGTTTGGTCAGAAACTTCAGCGCTGCTTCAAAGTTCTTGCGCGTGATCGTGCCACCCAGTCCTTTGGTGAACACCGATTCGACATCCGAAACATCATGAAAAACAACGCAGCGCAACGAGTATTGAGGTCCCAGAACGCGAGCAAACTTGAATGAACCGGGAACATGCCACAGGGCCCCTGCGGCAGCATTCAGGGCAGTCCGCCGGCTACCGACTTGAGGTGTTGTTGCTGAAGCGTGCATTGACATTATCGGAATGTGAGATGGGGGGAGTTTTCGGACGATCGCGCGGCATCATGACTCAGCGTCACCGTGTCGCCGTCGACAAACATCCGATGCCACAACTCCAACGTAACCAGCGAGAATATCTCCTTCGCATAGGTTCCATGCTCGACGTTGGCGTTGATGAGTTGTTCTACGCCGGCCTTCTGGAAATATCCTCTCTCGATGGTTTTGCGGTCGGTCAGAATGGCACGGATCTCGTCTCGAAATTCGTTTCTTAGCCACGATTCATACGGAACCGGGAATCCAGCCTTTTTTCGTTTCAGTATCGTATCCGGAACCCGCTTTGACAGGGCTTTCTTCCATATGTATTTCAGCGTGAAGCCCTTCAATTTATAGTGCTGCGGCAGCGTAGCAGCAAATTCCAGCAGACGATGGTCAAGCAAAGGCACGCGCAGCTCGAGAGAGTTGGCCATTGTCATTTTGTCAGCCTTGATGAGCAGATCATCCGGCAGCCACGTCTTGGTGTCGATGTAGAGCATCTGGTTGAGGATGCTTTCATCTTTCACCGCCGAGAACAGCTTGCGGACCGGCTCAACGGTGAATTCTTTATCGATCGACTGCATGAAGTCGGTTGAAAATAGCGCCCCGATTCCGTTCCCGTTCTCGGAGAAACGGTACGGAGTTGAGGTGCGACTGTAGTAGTACTGCGGGAATGTCGCACTCATGAGAGGTGCATACTTTGCCAGCCTCGTGGAATGAACCCACGAGTTGAGGCGGGAGACTCCCCGAGACACTGTGCCGTTCAACGGAGGACAGATCCGTTTCAGCCGCTCCATCCAAATAATGCTGCGGTAGTTGTTGTAGCCGGCAAAAGCCTCATCGCCACCTTCTCCTGAGAGTAGAACTTTTACGTAGTTCCGCGCCATCTTCGACACGTAGTACATGGCGATGGCAGGAGGTTCGCAAACCGGTTCTTCCATGTGCCAAACGTATTTTGGGAGAAACTCAGCAAAATCTGCGGCGGAAATCGTCATGTCCCGATGACGGCTGCCGAATTTCTCCGCAGCCAATTTCGCGTAAGGTCTCTCATCGGCGAAACCGGAACCCGAGAAACCAACGGTGTAAGTGCTGATTTCCTTGTCGGTTCTCTCGGCTGCATAACTCAGCACCGCTGTCGAGTCGACGCCGCCGCTGAGAAGAACCCCAACCGGAACGTCGGCGATCATGTGGAGTTCAACGGTCTCGGCCAGTAAATCAGACAATTCACGTGCGGCGTCTGCCAGGCTTCGCGACTCTGAAGGTTTGGAAAACTTCAGGTCCCAATACTGCCGGATTTCTGTTTTGCCGTCCTTAGCCAGCAGGTAATGCCCAGGCGCAAGCTTGCGGATCGATCGCAGCAACGTGTCTTCACCCGGTACATATAGGAAGGTGAGGAAACGGTCAATCACCTCCGGGGCAAGCTCCCGCTTGACGGTTGGATCTGCCATGATCGCCTTGATCTCGGAGGCGAATACGATGGCCTGATCGGTCAATGAATAATAAAGGGGTTTTATTCCGACTCGATCTCTCGCGAGCAGAAGTGTTTTTGTTTTCTGATCCCACAGAGCAAATGCGAACATGCCCCGCAGTTTCTCAACGCATGCAGGGCCGAACTCCTCGTACAGATGCACAATGACTTCGGTGTCGCTCTGTGTTTTGAGAACATGCCCCTTGCTCAACAGGAAGGTGCGTAGCTCGCGGTAGTTGTAGATCTCACCGTTGAAAACGACCCAGACCGTGCCGTCTTCATTCGAAAGTGGCTGATGACCGCCGGCCAGGTCGATAATGGAGAGCCGCACGAAACCCAAACCTACCTGCGGCGCAAGATAGACGCCCTCATCGTCAGGGCCGCGATGACGGATAGTATCCAGCATGCCCCCAATGAGAGCGCGGCTGACGCTCGCGTTCTGTTCAAACCCGACTTTTCCGCAGATACCGCACATATCAGTTACGATGAGCTCTCAGCCCGCTCGTTATCTCCAGATCGTGTCCTGCCCCACGAGGCGTCTGAGTTGTTGGGTTCGCAGATATTTGATCAGTTGCGTGTCGTTCACTCGAGGCACTCGCGTCCAATAGCCTTTTAGAAAGCCATAGCAAATCGCAGCGGAACCGGCAACGTAAGGTTTCTGCATCAACCGCGAGACGCAGCTTGCAGCAAGGAAAAGAGGGTGGTACCCCGAGATATAGCATGCCAGGCCGTGCTTGATCCGGTCGCGCAACACTCCGTCGGCCGTTCCGGTCAAGCGATGGTGAGCTACGTGAAGTTCACTGAAACTGTAACTCTTCCAACCCAGCATGTTCGCTTTCACTTCGTCAATTGTGTCCCAACCTGGCGCCTTCCATAAGCCTCCAATGGCCTCCCAGCAAGCGCGGCGATAGATCTTGGTCGCTCCTCGGACATGAAACTTGGGATTAGTTTCGACCTTCTTTTCCCCTTCAATATCGTGATAGATATCTCCACCACCTACACCGAGCTGCGAATCGCTTTCGAAGTGTTCAAAGCATTTCTCGAAGTAATCCGTGGAAAAAGCTAGGTCGCCGTCGAGCTTCACAATGAATTCCCAGTCATTGTGTTGGAGGATGTTGTACCCGTCATAGAACGCTTCGATCACGCCGCCGCCGGATTTGCGCGAGCCACGATTCGGCCGGCGGACCAAACGAATCCACGGGAGCGTGTCTGCATGCCGTTTGATGATCTCGGCAGTCCTGTCGGTCGAACCGTCGTCGACAATGATCCACTCTCTCGGCTGGATGGTTTGGGAGGTGACGCATCGGATGGTCTCCTCCACATGCTTCTCCTCATCCCGTACTGGAGTGATGACGACGTATTGGACTTCGTGAACCATGATCAAAATTCAGCTGGACTGCAACTGTCTAGCCCATGTATTTGTACAGCACTCTTCCAGTCGCGACCAGAAGGCTATCGGGCATGCACGCAAAGACGCGTTTCGAAAAACTGCCCTGTGTCGCGGAGCGGATAGAGTGAAATCGGCTGCGAGGGTATCGCCAGTAAACTAGTTTCGTCCGGGTGGCACCCCAGCGGTCTTTGAACGTGACCAATCCTGAGTTGTTGCTCTCGGAGCGGCCCATATCCAGTTCGCAGAGCCCCTCCTTCTTGGCGTCCTGGATGGCTTTCCACAATAGCATTTGCATTCCGCCCAACTGATTGAACTTCGCATTCGAACCGCCATATTTGTAAACTAGCGACTTCTTATAGCGGAGCGTCAGAAGACCGGCGATAGGACGGCCATCTTTAGACGCAACCCGAATTTGCACCTTGTCTCCCAAACAGGCAATCAGGTTGCGAAACCAGGTTAGAGGCTGCGGCGGCAATCCGTGGCGGCGACGAGTCATCAAGAAAAGGTGGTAGAACTTGGCCAACAACTCTTCCGACCTTCCCTCTTCCTGTGTGAGTTCCTCTCGCGTCGCGCGTTGAATCTTTCTCTGCACGCAATCTCTGTGGAAGTTCTTGAAGATGTCATCGACGCTGGGCCGGAGGTCAAGCTTATGAAAAAAGAAATCCGTGCTTTGCTCAAAAACTGAATCGCCCGCTGGAATTGCAGTTGCTGCTCTGAGCTCGATGCGATTCCATTTCTCGCGATCGCAGTTTTCCTGCAAGAACGTCAGCAAGCAAGTTAGCTGTTCCAAACTGTCTACCAGAGGCGTGCAGTGATCTGAAAATGGCAACGATACCAAGCGAGATCCACCAAGCCAATTGGATATCTGACAAAGAGGAAGGCCGTTTGCTAGCGGAGAGCCTAGTGGTGAGGTTGTAAGAGCAAAAGGCTCGTACCCGTAGGTCTGCCGCAATGCCTCCAGCCACTCTATAGTATGAAAGATCGAAGCTTCAGAATGGTTCTGGAGAAATTCGTTCCAACGGTCATCGGTTATTGGATTAATCTTGCAAACCGTCACGTTGCACCGTTTCGCCGGAAAAGCTCACCTTTGGCTCGGCTGCGCCAAGGCATAAAGAAGCCAACCTAATTCATAGGGACGGCATTCATATAAGATTTGCAGAGGGACCTGCGGTGGTTCCTTTCCCATCAGTGCACGCATACGTGCAGCATAGGAACTCGCCTTGGATGGGCGGATACATCTCCACACCACACCGGCGTCGGTGTCCTCAAGATCCTGCCCCAATTCATTAGCCCCATAGATCCAGTTCAGGCCGTTGTTAATAAAGACGTAGAAGTCAGCACCAAATGCATCCTGCAGAACAAGTAGCGCCATGGGCCCCATTGCGTGCTGATGCACGGAATAGACGGGATAGTGCTCGACCACGCGACCAGTCGCAGAGTCGTAATGCCACCACCACTGGCCAAGGGAACCCTGCAGACTACAAATGGCGCTGACGCATCGGAGGGCATTCTCACGCGCTCCGTGATGGCCGAACACTTTAGAAAAGTGCGCCATCGCAAGAACTGGATAGACCTGGTCGGCAAAACTTCCGAAGCGTCCGCGGACAACGCCGGCCAAAGATTGTCGTTTGGCCATGTGCCCGAAAAGGCCATGCTGACCCTGACTTGCCTGCACCAGCCGGTAAGTCTCATTGGCGAGTGGTTCAAGATTCACAGCCGACTCTGCTTTGCTCGCATTGGCAAGCCCGGTGAGAAACCAGGAGAGTTCCATGGTGAGTCGTCGACGGGCATCCGGAAAGCGTTGCAGAGCCCCTGAAAGATCGAAAGCCGCGTTGCATCGTCGCAAGTTCTTCCGGGAGGTGGCCGCGCACAGCCACAGCAATAATCCAAGATCCCCGATGTTGTTGACCCACGTCGTGTCGTCAAGCAATCGCTCGACTGTAGCTTCAACATCAACCGGAGATTTGAGCCCTGCAGATTGGGCCCGCAGCAGGCCGAGCAGTGTCATGATGGTGTAGCGCTGAGAAATGCCTTCCCTTACCATCCCATCCGATGTCTTACACAGGCGGTGGCAGAACAAGCCTTTTTCGGAATCGTACATCGACTCCAGACCCCTCAAGGCCAATTCCACCAATTGGGATGTTCGCGGCACAGCGCCGGCAGTCAGGGCGTTTTGCATAATATTTGTCAGTCGGCTCGCTCGAGAATTGTTTTAACGTGCTCGACGACCGCGTGGAGAGTGCCATTTTGCCGCCGGTCTGTCATCTGGCTGTGATCCCGCTTTGTGAGTGCCAGTTTGCTCGCTACTTCTTGCGGACGTTCAATCAGGATGAGACGCCCGGTGGAAGCCAGATACCGGTCCACAGCTCCGATCTCGCCGCGGAAGATGCTATAGACCGGGACACCGAGAGCCGCCGCCTCGCGGTTCATGGTG